>ERZ1292632.3647-Hain-H43-01um-R2-3647-length-11664-cov-5_pt1 | contig 11664 bp, 30 predicted proteins | sample MGYA00564407_ERZ1292632 | MGnify/ENA primary metagenome ERZ1292632 (study PRJEB36523, sample SAMEA6512637) | groundwater metagenome | collected 2019-01-08 | study: AquaDiva: Metagenomics assemblies of 32 groundwater samples
TTGACAGTTCAGACTGATTTGTATATACAGATTGCCCAGCTTTTTCCCCCAGTTTTTTTGAAACCCCCATCACCCCGCTGATACCATCCACCTTCTCGGTGTCGTCACCAAATTGGTCATCAGAGGAATCTTCGTGTACGATAGTACCCATATCCCCTCGGCTGTCTCTAACCCCCACCGGGCTATCTGAAAAGGGGGTTGCCGTCGTCTCGTCGCCCGGTCCAGTACCTTTTTCGTCCAGTGGCACAAATTCGTCGCTTGTCACCGGCGCCTTGCGCTTGCGCTGTCCCGGCTTGGCTCGCTTGCGCGCTTGCACCCTCAACACTGTGTCGTGCCACGTCCGGCACCGAGTGCAGATTGAGTCGCGCCCGTCGCTGGTCACTTCATTGACAGGGTAGGCCATCAATATTTGATCCTTGGTGCATCGAGGGCAAATCTTATGCGGTTCCGCGTCCGGCAGGATGGCGATTGATACGCCGGGAATCGTCACTGGCTCGCTCATAGGTAACTCCATGGTTACTGGTTACTGGTTACTATAGCACGGGCCGCGCGCCCTGCAAGCTTGAAAGTTATAAACCATTGGTAATCAATTACATATAACGCATGATGTCGCATAATAAATATTATGATAAGTCGACGTGGTAAAAAGTATCAAAAATGTGACGCGTTCTAAGGGGCCAAATTTGAAGAATATCACGCCAACCGGGTTTGGATACGGCGAAAATTACCATTGCAAAACAGCTATTGCACACCCGGCTATCACAGGAAAATTAGCTGATTTGAGGCTAAAAACGGTGTAGAGTATCCCCTTTCATGTCGGAATCGTGCTAATTACATAGGCAAATGAGGCTAATCGCTATGTCGGAATTGTGCTATTTTCCCCCGCGCCCCCTGTAACGATAACAGTTACAACGACATATATAGTATTATTAGGAGTTAGTTACAGGTTGGAGGGAGAGGGAGGAAGGGAGAGGCGGCGAGGTTGACAGGCGGCGAGGTTGGAGGGCGCGCCGAAATGGCGCGGAAAATGGCGCAATAGCAATAAGTTACATAATTGTCAGATACGATATAATAGTTACAAATTTATAATATATAAATAGTGTTACAAAAATGTAATATGCAAGGTGATAGGTTGGATACAGGCTATTGTTAAATATTTCACAATACAAGGACAGGCGCGAGATACCCGGAGCGCGCCGGGCAATAATAGGCAGATTTACACAATTATATATAACTGATAATTAGTAACTTATAACTATTTCGATATATTCTTACAATATGAGCTTGAAGTATATACTATATAGAGTAAGTTATTTACAGACAAGGAAAACAATAAAACAGGAGGAACGGAGAATGGAAATAATCAAAATCAGCCCGAAATGGTATATTGCGATACATCGGGGCCGTTTTGTTGCAGGAGCGTGGAGTGTCAAACAACTACGGTGCATTATAGGAGGGCGGAGGAAATGAAAACACTCAAACAAGAGAGGACGAGCCGGTATATTTTTTAAATTAAAAAGGAGAATGAAAGATGAAAAAGGAAACTTATCACATTGAGCGGTTGAATCAGCGGAATGAAATTGCAAAGATTCAAATTGAGGAATTCAAAAAGATTGCCGAAGGGTACGAGAATAAACGTTTAAACGCTGGCGGATTGTCTCGTGTTGCATTTGAAAGAATTATCCTAAAAATCAATCGCAATATATTTAATGTTGAAAAGAGTATCAAACATAACAATGCAGTTATTAAAATACATGAAAGCAAAATAACCCTCTGACGAGGCCGGAAGGCCGAAACCCCGCAAGGGGTCAGGTTTTGAACAAAAAAAAGAGGTGGAAGATGAAAATCACTATCGAAATCGAGACGGGCAATGAGGCAATGCAGGACGGAACGGACGTAATAGCCGCCATAGGCCGCAAACTCCAGCGCATTAGCAATGCGGTGAATATTGGAAAGGTTGACGGCGGAAAGATCATGGATGTAAACGGTAACAGCGTTGGAACTTGGGAAGTCGAAAACTAAACAATAAAAGAGGAGTTAAGACAATGAAAAACAAAAAGCAGATCGAAATGTATCAGAGGATCACGGCACACGGCGAAAACCTGAAGAAACTTTTTAACCTTCCCGCAGAAACTGATCCGGTGAAGCTGTGTAAAAAACTGTTTACCATTGAAAAGCAGTTAAACCGTATTATGTGCAATCTTTGCAACACTAACAATGTTCAGGGCATCGAGGCCGGACGGGTTAATGGTGTATGGGTAACGCCGCCGGAAACCACCGAGGAAGAACAGGACAAGATTTTCGACGGGTTCAGGGCGAAGCTTGAAAAGATTGTTGGAAAACATGATTTTATTTTCTTCAACCACGACCCCAGGGGATACAGCTTAAAAATTAAAGATTCCTACATGAAAGAATACTGGGAAAAGACAGGCGCAAAAATAGAAGCGGACTGGGGCGGATATGGAATTATAGCGCCGGATTTTTCAAGGAGCTAACCCCGTCCCCTCTTCCCCTCTCCTGTTAAGGCGAGGGCATAGAGCGGACGAGGTTTAAAAACAAAACAGGAGGGCGGAGTAATGGATAAATGGACAATCGAAGTAATACAGGCCGAAAACTCATTACCAGTAATCGAATATACTGGGTGCGTAAAAGGAGGCATTGAGATATGGAAGACCACTACCAATACAGTAATGGAATGGCAGGAAGCGTATTCTCTCGGAATATATGCCCGTGACATGTACCTTGATAACTACAAGGGTAAAGCAAAGTATTTTTATATTAACGTTTATTAAGTAAACACAAACAAGGAGGATTGACATGAGCAAGCACACAAAAGGGCCATGGAGAATGGATAGTAATGGCATTATTACGGGAGGTAATTATTTTTGTACAACTATTGCGGAAGTGCCCATAGCTAAATGGTATCTTCAGGCATATAACGCAATGAACACACAAGATACAGAAACTGCTAAATGGTGTAACTTTAATGGAAAAGAAGCACAAGCAAACGCCGCCTTGATAGCCGCCGCACCGGAGATGTACGAAGCACTAAAACAACTCTTTGAACATTGCGCAATGATACATAAGCATTGGGGAGATGGCAATAACCAAAAAGAGGCGGATGAAGCTATAAAGAAAGGCACACAGGCACTCACAAAGGCCGAAGGGATGGCGGAATAATGAAACACCTATTCGCCGTAGCCCTACTAATAGGCGGCTTTGCCTTGACCTTTGCCGGATATCCCGGCCTTGTGTCCGGGCTTGTCCTTGTGTTGGTATCGCTGATAATTCATAACTCGGAGGATTGCAAACATGTTTCAGATTAACGAATATTCAATCATATCGGAGAGCGCGAACGCGGTACAGGTGCAGATAGTAACACGTCCAGCATATCGCAAGCGGAACCTATGGTGTCCACGGAGCATTATATCGTTTACAAGCGCGGGCGCACTATTAGTTCCTTTGTGGTTTTTGAGGAAGGCTAACGTCAATCCGGCGTGAATATATAACAATATAGGATATATCGTGTATTACTTGACTGAAAAAATAGGGCGCAAAGTATACAGTATAGCGCAATGGATACCAGATAATAAGGATACTTGTCTTGCAATGGCACATGATTGCTTTGCAATGCATGGACACATCGGAAATAGGGTGCAAGAAGATACAGTGGCAAACCAGAAAAACTGGCAAGGATTAAAACCTAATGCCCCTGTGTATACAACTTGCGTTGAAGATGTCAAGAACTGGAAACATATCGATTACGCAAAACACTATAAAAACCACTATAATAAAAGCTATGAATATTTTTGCGAAGTGCAAGGACATATTGCAAGAGAATTATGGGACAGCCTGTAAAAATAAATAAAATAGGAGGACGAGCAATGAAATATCTTAAGGTTAGTAACGAGATAGTCAACCAAGTAATTGGCGCGGTCATCGTACTGGACAAGTACAAGTATGCAAACAAGGACGCGATAGCCGAGGGTATCCGGGACGCAATGAAGGAATTTCAAAAGATAGCTAATAAAGGGAAAGTAAAATAATTATGCAATTAATGAGCTTTGTCGGCTGGTATGGAACCAACAAGACATCTATGGCATACGTTATACTTGCAGATGATGAATTTCAAAATCCGCCTGTCATAGATAAATATTCGGATGTATTGCTGCAAACAGCAACCCACACAAAGATTTTTACTAATTGCGGAATTGGCATACACGCACGAGATTTAAAAGATTTTGCAAGGAAACGTAATATCGAAATTATAAAACTATACAAGGGAGAATAAACGATGCCCCGTAATCTAACACTCGAACAGGAACGCCGACTCAACCGCAAATACTGCATAAATGAGTTCGGCGGAGGCCAATGGTCAACTATCGCCAGTGATACCAGCTTGCCTCGGAGAAGCCGGGATAATGCCCGATATCTGTTAGTATGGCTCAAATACACAGGTGAAGCATGAAAATCAAATCCGCACCAGTTGAAACCGACGAGGAAATACTTCACAGGCATAACAATCACATGCAAAGCGCATCTGTTATCCTTGCGTGGGTAATTGTAATCCTGTTAGTGGCTACCATGATCCTTGATATCATCCTCTATCTATCCCCTAAATAAAAAAGCCCTTGGGGGAAAAGGGAGAAACCCCAAGGGCCGGAGGCAAAAGACCAATATCAAATTTTAATATTAAGTATATTATATACTACCAATCGCGAAAGGCAAACGACAATGAGAGAATATTGCGCAAAGTGTTCAGGCAAAGGGAAATCCCAAGGAGTTGAGTGCAACTTGTGTGGAGGAACGGGAAAGATAGCGAAAACTGCCAAAAAGGTGATACGCATCACCACCGAGCAGGAACGGGAAGAGACTACTCTACTATGCCTCATGTATATGATTGTACTGTTCGGCGTAATAGTCATAGCGACCTACGCACACTGGTACGATAGGCTGGGAAGAATAGTGAAAATGTTCAGGTAAGTTCAATTTCCAGCTTGTCCAACCTAATTTCAATATCCCTTTTATCAATCCTTGAACCCTAAAATATTGGCAATTTCTGCCGCAATCCCCTTAGCCCTATTCGGCCCCATGCCCGTACACATAAGCCCGACGGTGATTTTGGCTATGGCTTCATCCTTGGATAGCACGTCCTGAAGCGGACAGTCCTTGTGGATTTCACTTGCGCTGATTTTACCGGCATTCCCGTTTTTTATACAAGTTTGAAACTGCTTTAAATCATAATAGTAACTGCAATAATACGGACATGTCCCGCAACTCTTCACCGTTATCTGTCGCATTTGACTTCCTCCCAATATGCCTTGTATTGCTTCATATAAAACTTTCCATTCTTTACAATCACTCCCTTGGGATATTCGTCTGCATCGGGCCATAGAACAACCTCTACTGGTATTTGAGTAATTGAAGATGGTTGCATATAGATATTATTTGCAATAGCCTGTGACTGAATATCCTGCTTGGCTTTGAGTTCCCGAATCTGAGTGTCGATATACTCAAACTGTTTCATAAGGTTGCTTGTCTCTCTTTCCATCTTGGTCGCGCATATAATGCCCGTAAAGGCACAAGCGACAAGTATCAGTGCGATAATGCAAAATTTATCGTAAGGTTTCATTTCCCCTCCCTTTTCTTCTGCTCCACCACCCTTATGCACGCCTCGACGAGGGCGGAGGTGAGGTCTTTGTTTATTATCGGCTCTGACCGTAAATGCAAATGGACGACCCAACCACCGTCGCACCAGCTCACATAATCAAGTTCGCGGGACTGCTTTAAATATTCCATCAATTCCCCGTCGTCGGGAAATTTGCAGTCGCCCATGGACCAATAGCCGATGTCTTGCGGAAAGCCCGCCTCCTTCAGCCTCTTTGCATCATTTAACGTTACTGGCATCGTGAGCCTCCTTTTTTTTAACTTACCAACCTTGATAAATAATGGACAAATGAGCTTGTTTTGTAGTAGTATTCGCTACTGTAAAAGTATAGCCAATCTTCCGGTTGCAGACTTGGATACACTCCGCAATTTTCCGCAACCATGTCTGATATTTTATTCTTCCAATCAATAAATTTTTCCATGTCAATTACTATTGGGCTACTCATTTCCGGACTCCTTTTTTATGTTTCCATTCTCTATTGCCTCTCTCCATTCTGTTGAATAATGACCGCTATGGCAATAGACGCGTGCATGTTTACTGTAATTATGCTTCTGGCAATCCAACCATGCCTGAGCAGATTCACGGCTGAAAAACACACCGGAAAACATAAATGCAATATTGTAAATTCCCTGTTCCCCTACGCTGAAATTCTGCTTCGGGTCGATAATTATCCAGTAAGGGGCAGACGTTCCCTCATTTTTATCCGATATTTTTATGCTATTCACTCCCCACCCTCCTTCCGTTGCTGTTTCCGTTGCTTGCTACGTTCCCTGCGTTTTATCGCCTCAAGCTGGCTCTCGGTATATTCCGAGTTTCCAACCAGTTTTCATTCGCCAATCAGCATAGGCTTGCCATTGTCATATGGACACGACTCAAGAATTGAAGCCATAGTCAGAACTGCCAGATGATTATTCATCCCCTCACCTTCGCTTTCCACTCCGCAACCTCGGAGCAGTGCTCATTCCAGCCATCCACCCTATCCATTGAGTATGCTCCGCTTGATGGAGTTACCATTGTTTTCTCATATGGCACTTCATCCAGCATCTTGTCGATGAGGGCGGCGAGTTGCTCTTCCATTTCATCACATCTTTTGATAAGCAGATATCTCGAATGCTCCCTTTCGTACCACTCCAATATCTCCTTTTTCGTCGTCAGCTTTTCGGTTGGCATACGCCCTCCTTTGCCTGTTGTTTTGCATCGTTCTTCTCAGCACACCATTGACATTTAACTTGTACGCTTTCACGAGTATCATTCTCGCCGTCCATGTCACATCCTCCGGTTTCCATAACAGTAAATCCGCAACCGTCACATTCGGGACATTTCGCAGAATCAATCAATTTCTCCAGTTCGGTGTTTTTATCCGCCTCTAATTTCGCCTTGCACGGTGGGCACTTGCCAATCCAATCTCCACAAAAGCACTCCATCCCATCTATGATCTTGCGGAGGCGGAGGAGTTCGGATTGACTGTTCAGGGCGTTTGCTATAAACTTCGCACCCTGTTCCGTACATCCAAACTTACAGGCGTAATTCCTATTTCCCGACCTTGTTGGAAATAAGTCAATATGCGTTCTATTGTCATGTACTGTCCATTCCGGTAAATCTGAAACTATTTCATATCTATCGCTCATACCTTCCTCCCTTTTTCCAGTCTGTCATACATGGTTATTGCTCCAGCTGTTGAAACATTCAAGCAGAAATCCCCAGGCAACTGAACTATGATGTGACACTTATTTAATGCTTCTTTTGTAAGCCCATGATCTTCCGCTCCGAGAAGATAAATACACCTTTCAGGATGTTGAAACTTGCTTATTTCAACCGCCCTTTCATCAAGTTCAATACCAACCAACCGGCAATCAAAAGGCATGTGATTATAGAAATCTTCAAAGTCCGCGTAATGGATTAGGGGAATGTGTCGAAAAGTTTTCATAGTGTCACTGGATTGCTTCTTGTACCTGTTTCTAATCGTGAAGATAAAAGATGCGCCCATTATTTGAGCAGAACGCCATAGAGTACCGATATTATATTCAGTCTTTGCGTGTTCTATTCCTATACCAAAATAACCTCTCATAATTCACTCCTTATTTGTTTTCCATCTCGCTGAGTTTTGAAAGTAAATTAAAAAAGCCCCCCATTCTCCCTGCCCTCCTTTTCGCCCATTAGATAATTAATTTCCCATGTTGGGCAACCTCGGAACAGCTGATAATTATTTTCTTCATACATCCTCCTTCGCCTGTTTTGCTTTGCAGATTTGACATCTGTCACAACTGCTTCCTATTGCAGTATCGTTCACTTTTTCGCACCATAGCCCATCTATTATCGAGCGGAGGCGGAGGAGTTCGGATTGCATAGATTTATATTCAAGTAACTGGTGATTTTGCGGTTCCGAGATTTCTCGCATGAAACTTTCAATTCTGTTCCTAAAAGGTATCCCGTTGTCTGCCAAGGCTTGCGAGTTCTGATACATCCTTCTCAAATCCCACAACAGTTCATCGTATGCGGCTTTGTGATTATCTGATAATTTTTCATCAATAGTGATTTTCATGTTAATTCCCCACCCCTTTCTTTTGCTCCTGCTCGTACTTGTCTATCAAATATTCCAATAACTTTTTCTCGCTGTCGAAAACAGTTAGCGACTTGCTGATTCCAGATTTACTCAACAGGAATAAAAAGAACATTGCAAAACAGATAAAATTCCAAAAGCGTGAATCGCCGGAAAACCATATCGACCATCCAAGCAAGCCAAATGTGAAACAGTCCGCCACAATCGACTGCCACAATGATTCCTGTATCTTATAGATTTTCATACGTTCCCTTTCCTTTGCTCCTGCTTCATGTTCTCCCCCACCCTGCAACACGCATCGACGAGGGCGGAGAGTTCCAGATATTTCGCACATCCCTCGTCGGGCTTGCATACTTTTTTACTATCGTAACAGGAGTTGCAGAACCAATTTAAAATATCCGCCTTCGTTGTCAGCTCGCTCATTTTCCACCCTCCTTTGCCTGTTGTTTTGCTTGATTTTCAAAATGATGTTCAAGAACTGTTGGTTTAATAAAAATATAGGGTCTTTCTGGCACATCCAAAGCAAGGAATTTTTCAGTTATTTCTCCCATATAATCATCTTCACCCATATATCTGACCTTACCATGTGTCTTACTCTGATAAGTATGTCCAAGTCTAAATTGATATGCACTCATACCTTCCTCCCTTTTTCCGGTTCGGTGTTCATTTCAGTTTCTTTAATTCTTCCTGTGTAATCTCAAAAACTACATGGGCATCTTTTCCACTATGCAACCGCCACGTAGTGCCATCAAAACTTGGAATAAATCCACGTTCCCAAAGTTTTACGCAGACAGAGAAATTGAATTTATATTGGATGTTAAAGAACGATGAATGATAAGCCCACACGGAAGCCCTCACGGAAGCCCACACGGAATCCCCCACGGAATCCCACACGGAATTTCCCGCAAAAACCCACACAAAATCCCACACGGAATCCATCACGGACACGGAATCCCTCACGGAAGCCCACACGGACACGGAATCCCACACGGAATCCCATTCTTTCAATAACAGTTTATCTTTTTTAGTTACCTTTTCCGGAACGACATCATTGAACGGATGGATGATTCTTTTAATAATCAACGGTTCAACTACCTTCTTGAAATCTAATTCAAGGCATTGTTTTTTGACACACTCTGAATCATCCTCAGTATTCAACTGGTCAATAGTAAATTCCTGAGTCAAAGGGTTAAATTCATACTTGTTCAACTTATCCTCCTTTGCACCCTTGAACCCATAATAGTCCGCAATGGAAGTGTGGCTGTCGCTTTCGTAATTCAGCTTTCCGGCGATAATCTGTTTACGAATCTCCCAATCGAAATAATAGATTTTGCCTTTGCCGTCCGATACTAAACTGAAGAACTTACACATATTCCCTCCTTATTTGTTTTCCATCTCATCGCATGACAGTTTGATTGTCATTTCCCCTCCTCGTTTGTTCCACACTTGCTATACCCTCTCTCCTTACCCTGCTTGCAATACCTATCAGACATTGCCTTATCGTGCTTGTCACAATATCCGCAACCGTCACATTCGGGACATTTCGCAGAATCAATCAATTTCTCCAGTTCGGTGTTTTTATCCGCCTCTAATTTCGCCTTGCACGGTGGGCACTTGCCAATCCAATCTCCACAAAAGCACTCCATCCCATCTATGATCTTGCGGAGGCGGTTTACTTCTGCCTCTGCCTTGTCAGCCCTTTCATGTGCATCAAGCAGTCCCTGTATTAATTTTGTTGCCTCACTCATATCTTCCTCCCTTTTTCCAGTTCGCTGAGTTTTGAAAGTAAGTCCTTCACGCTTACATATCGCCTTAGTCCTATTGGCGTTTCCTTGACACCTTCCTTTTTCAGCCACGCCTTGAACTTGGCAATAACCCTGCGCTTTTCGGAACCGGAGGGGACGTAGATATCCTTGACAACCCAATCCGTGAAACCCTTGTTATCTGGCTTAATCTCACAGTAAGTCGCTTGGTCTGGAAATACACTCCTAACGCATCTGTATAGTTTTTTCGGCGGGGTCATTTCACACCCCACAGCTTCTTTACCTTCTTAATTTCCGCTTCATACTGTTTGCGGTACTGGTTATCCTTGTCTGGATAGGTTGTTCTTACCCTTGCAACCCACTCCGCAAATGTTCCCCTGAAGCAACCACAGGCGACATTGATAACGTCTTCAGTTTTGAAAAATATCGTGTTGCTATTGCGTGAGCCGATACGAGCCGTTGAATATATTTCAGGCTGAATTTTACAGCCTGAACAGTATGAACAGCGTGAACAGCGTGAACAGCCTGAACAGTCTGAACAGTATGAACAGTCTGAACAGTCTGAACAGCCTGAACAGTATGAACAGTATGAACAGTATGAACAGTATGAACAATTTTTTAATGTCTTGCTATATGCCTCTGCCTGTTCCTCTGTATAGATTTCCTTTCGCCATGAATTGTTGTTGTCGTCTACCCATCTGTTGTTGATCAGCTTCATTTCACACCCCTTAGTTGGTTCGTGGCTCTTATAAGTTCACTTATCTTGCCAGCCATAAGGAATATACTTCTTGATACTTCATCGGCGGTATCAGTGTAGATTCCTTCAAGCTCCCCAATCTCCCCGCTCAGTTCATCGCACTTACACAACTTTTCGTACTTTTCCTGCTGGCATCCTTTGGGCTTATCCGGCCCGGTGCGTTTGAATAATTCGGAGTGTCTAAACTTCTGGAAACATTTAGGGCATTTTCTGATATGTTCCTTTTCAGTTTCAGATAAAAATTCAACTGTTTGCAATGGCACATGGCAACCCTCCATCTCCTGAAGCCGTGCGTCTATCCGTTCGGCAAGCGTGTTCAAATCGCCTGCCTGTATAAGCATTTCCTGTATCGCCTCAACCCTTTGCTTGTTCATTTCGCCTCCAATATGTTTATTCCGTTTTCGATTATTTTGGATTGCATTGCTACTTCCCCTGCTGCTGCCCATGCTTCCCGTGCTGCTTCCCATGCTGCCCATGCTTCCCATGCTGCTTCCCGTGCTGCTGCCCTATTTTCCTGCGTGTCCTCCTCGATACATTTCTCCGCCGCCTCAAGCGCAAGCCGTGGCCTTTTGTCATCCGGGTATTGCTTTTCAAATATTACCAAAACCTGACGGGCCGCAAAACAGGAATACCGGATTTTCTGTTTCCTGTCCATCAGCCGGACGATCAGCCAGTTCGCCCATTCAAAGTGATTTTCTGCAAGCAGCTTTTTAACAACGGTTATCCCGGCCGTTTCCGTCTGTGCCAGAAACCAGTCAATTCCGGCCGTACATGCGTTCATCTCCTCCAGCCATTCTTTTGTGATATTCATCGTGCCTCCAATATCTTAATGCCGTTTTCGATTATTTTGGATTGCATTGCTACTTCCCCTGCTGCTGCCCGTGCTGCTGCCCCTGCTGCTTCCCGTGCTGCTTCC
>ERZ1292632.3650-Hain-H43-01um-R2-3650-length-11662-cov-5_pt1 | contig 11662 bp, 15 predicted proteins | sample MGYA00564407_ERZ1292632 | MGnify/ENA primary metagenome ERZ1292632 (study PRJEB36523, sample SAMEA6512637) | groundwater metagenome | collected 2019-01-08 | study: AquaDiva: Metagenomics assemblies of 32 groundwater samples
GGATACGTCTTCCAGATCCGGTTCTTCCCGCAGAAAACCAAGGAAGAACTCGTCATCGTACAGGCCCAGTTGGACGCCGAGTACGAAGCGCGCTGCGCCGCAGACCCAGAAGGCACCTACCGCCGCCGGAAATCTCCCCGCCGTAGCGATATGTTCCTAGCCTCGCTCAAGTGCCGGAACCCCGTCACCCAAAGATGGTCGGACTTCTGGAAGTTCTATTGCTACGGATACATGGCGCGCAAGTGCCACGTCGTTTGCAAGGAAGATGACCGCGTTATGATCCAGGGAATCCCCACCATCCGCACCAACCCGAAGTACCAGCACGGCGTCGGGCGATTGCCGCACGTCTGGTGCAAAGGCATCTACCCGGCGTACAGTGGACTCCAGGCCGAGATGATGCGGAAGCTTCACATGGACGGCACGTTCACCGTGGACATGGTAACAGACGAGGAAGTCGGACTATGAAACGTCACGGAGTCGCAAGCCTGGCCGGCAAGATGGCCGCCCAAATGCGCCGCGGCAAACGCATCAACGTCGCGCGACCCTACGCCGACCCCGAAGAAGGCGAAGAAGGCGAAACGCCAGCCGCACCCGCCGCGCCCGCCATGCCTCTTTGGGGGTTCCTGTTCTACGACTGGAACACGATCAACCCCAACGACTTCTCGACCACCGGCATCCTGTGCTCGCGGTTCATCAAGGGCTACAACTACACGACCGTCTGGGAACCGTTCCTGCAAGCCAAGTGTGCGGCGCGCGGCGCTCCGTGGTCGCCCGGCGTCGCCGTCGGCTCGCCCGACCTGACCGAGGTGCGCTACTACACCGACTTCTCGGGCTCCACCCGCACCGTGGCCGGCAACTACGTCCAGCTTTTCGGCCGCATCGCGCTCGAAGTCGCTGCCGCCATGGACGTTGCCGTGTTCGGCCACGCGCCGCCGGCCGAGCACCTGGCCTACGTCAAGTCCATCTCACACGTCGGCACCAAATGCCTGACCGGCCTCCACAACTTCGCGTCGGTCAACCAGCGTACCGATACCTACGACCGCGAGAACGTCCTACGCCTCATCGGCCGCGGCTATCCCGTAACCGGCAAGCCGGGAACTGGATGGGGCGGCATCGACGTGAACCAGTACGGATGCACCACCATCGACTGGTACGAGAACACGGGTTCCGGCCTCTCGGACGCCAACTGGGCAGCCCACGTCGGCACGCCCTCCTACGCGGCCGGGCTCGTCTCCTGCCCGCATACGTCAGTCCACGCCGGTCTCCCGGCCAACGCCACCGTGGCGCCCAACTCCCACACCATGGAATGCGACGTGACCAACGCCACGTACCAGCAGGCCATCGTCGATGGCTTCTCGGACTTCGTGGACCTGTACACAGCAACCGGAACGTCGGTCCTGGATGGGCTCCTCGTGGACAACCTACTCAACAACAAGTTCACGAGTTCAGCGGCGTCGCTCGCCTACCCGGACGCCTATACCGACGCCGTCTACGTCGCCGGGTGGAAAGCCATGTGCGCCAACTGGCGCGCCGATGTCAACGGCTCGTCCAAGTACCCGAACATCGACTACGTGCGCTGGGCCAACACTTCGGACCTGACGACAAACTACTCCAGCAGCGACATGAAAAACCGCTGGGTCGAGTTCTTCTTCGTCTCGACTGACGGCTCGGCCGCCCGAGCCTTCGCCGGCGCCAACGGTATCCAGGAAGCCATCCAGCGCGCCAAGTCGGTCGGCTTGCGTATCGTCCTCGGCATGACGGGCACGTTCCGGAGCCAGAACGTTTGGGCCACGACAGACGGCGGCCCGACACCGGCCACGAACGGCACCTGGGCCGACATCGTCACCGAGATCACGACACAGGACGCCTGGGACAACTGCTACGCCCAGGTGCTGCGCATGACCAACGGCGGCTACGGTTTCTGGCAGACGGGGTTCAGGGCACTCTCCTGACCCTTGACCGGCGCCCGGGGGGGCGCCCATGATTCCGGCAGGGTTGGGTGGGGCAGTAGGTGTGTGCCGGTAGCGATTCGCAATTCGCGGCTCACAGACCAAGAGGGTCCGTTCCACAAGGAACTGGACGCCGCGCTGTGGAAGCGCCACGGCTTCTCTGCCCGCGGCCCGAACGACACCCAGGCGGCCAAGATCCGCGAGCAGATCGCCGCCGACCCTGAGTTCTACATCTTCGGCGGATTCGTCCGCACCTTCGACGAAACCGCAGCCCCCGCAGACCGCGTCCGCCCGTTCCCAGACAAGCCATACCTCAGACGAGCCCTCCAGTTTCTGCACGACGGATACCCAGACGACTCCGTTGCGGCGGCTGTCAAGTCGCGCCAGTTGACCTGGTCCTGGCTGGCTGGCGCCTACGGCTCGTGGGAATGCCGCCACCCGCACAGCCGCGTCATCTTCCAGAGTAAGAAGGCCGAGGACGCCTGGAAGTTCGTGTACGACGGCGACTGGACGCACGCGCGAGTCGGGTTCATCGAATACGCCCAGCCGCTCCAGGTGCGCATGACGGGGCTCATCGGCAAGCGCGGGGAGCTTCTGTACCCGGGCGGCAGCGAGTTCTGGGGGGTGCCGCAGGGGCCGCACATGTTCCGGTCGTATACGGCGACGCTCGTCATCTGCGACGAGGCGGCGTTCCAGCCGGAGTTCCGCGAAGCATTCAAGGCGGCGTTGCCGATGGCGCGCCGCATCGTAGTCATCTCGACGGCTCAGGGGGGCTCCTTCTTCGGGGACATCGTCGAGCAAAATGAGGAGGAAGAAGTCGCATGAGCTGGACCTACCAAAGCCAGTTGATCTGGAAGCTCGGAGACCTGGCTACGGAAACCGGAGCCGTGCTGACCGGCCTGAACGCCAACACACAGTGCTGGTTTGACCTCAACACCACGCCAACGACCGCAGGACAACTTACCGGAACTTCCGGGACTCTGCCGGTTGCTGCGGTGAAAACCATCGACACCAAGGGCTGCGATGCCCTTGCAATCGCCTTCGCTGGCAAGATCACTGCCGTCACCGACATCACGGCTGCCACAGGTTCCGGTATCCGTCCGGTTGCGTTCGGGACCCCATTTGTTCCGGAGAATGGGGCGGTGGCGTGGGCTCTGCCGTACAGCATGCGAATCGCACAGGCCAATACGGTGGCCGCTGGACAGTTCAACAACGGGGCGCTGGCAATCTTCGGAGACTCAACCACGCTTGGCGGGATGACTGAATCAGACTGGGGGGAGAGCGTCTGTCAGAACGGCCTCATGCAAGCAGACAGCACGACTCCGACCGCCGGAGACTATCTGCGGTGGCATTTCTACATCGGCCGCCGGCAGTCCGAGGACCCGGCCTATACGTCAGCAACCGCCCGAAACATCGTCGAGCCGACGCTGCATGGCATTCGCAGCGTGTCCATTGCAATCCTGACGGTCAACGCCTCAACGCTAGGTGCCGCACCGGCAATTTCGATGTGCGGGGAGATGTACGCCGTGCGCATGTTCAAGGGCAACGCATTCCCGCATCTCTCTGGCGTCCAGACCTCGTAGGGGAAGCCATGGCGGCCGGATCAGTGTCATTGGCGGAGCACCTGGCGGCCTTGCGCGCCGCCGACAAGGAGCTTGCCGACGAGCGCGACCGGCGCTACGCCGAGGTCGCAGCCGCCAACGCCATGGCGCTCAAGATCAAGGAGCAGGCCGACAGCATCGCCCTCGACTTGGCGCGCGAGATCCAGAAGTACAAGGACGAGAAGGCGAATCAACTCCGGGAGCAGATCGGCGCAGAGCGGAATCTGTACGTGACGAAAGAGGAACTACAGCCGATCAAGGATCGCATTTCCTCCAGGGGAGGCGAGTTCCGAGGAATCGACACTGCCTGGAAGGTGGCGATCGGAATCATCGGAATCCTCTCTGGGCTCCTGGCTCTGTACGTAACACTCGGAACTCTGACGAAAGTTGGTCCGTGATGATCGAAATTCTCGTGGCGCTGGTCATCGTCGGCGTCCTGCTCTACCTCCTGACGCTGATCCCCATGGACCCCACGGTCCGCAGGATCATCCAGGTGGTTGCAATCCTGTTCATCATCCTGTGGGTCCTCCGCTCGCTCGGCGTGTGGTCCGGGAACCTGCGCAAGGTCTCCATGTACGAGGACCTGCCCTACGCCTACGCTGGCTGGGGCGACCGCTTCGGCAAGTTCTTCGACGGTGTCGCAAGCGTCGTCGTCGTGGCCCTCGGGCTCTTCATCAACAAGAAGCTTGGCGTCGCCAACGAGCAGCGCGGCGACCGCATCCTGGTCAACGGCCTCATCGCCCAGGAAGCCAACGCCGTCAAGAACGGCGAGACCGTGAGCCAGGTGCTCCGCATCGTCGAGACCAAGCTGATGGACGAGCACGACATGGACCCGCAGAAGGCGTCCGTCGCCGTCGCCGCGGCCCAGCTTGCCAACGGCCTGCCCACGGGTAAGGACGCCAACACCACCAAGATGGACGACGTTCTGACCGGCACGCGAGACCCCAAGACCCACAAGTAAGGAGCCATCATGGTACGCGCCAAGTTCACGGTTACGAAGCACGAGGCAGCAAGCGCAGCCGGCGCCACGGTCATTCTTGCGCCGGTTACGAGCGGTTCGAAAGAGAACGAATCGTTCTTCAAGTACACGCCATTCGGAGAGATTCGCATCGGGACGGTCAATCAGGCCGTCGTCGATGAGATGCCCGTTGGCAAGACGTTCTACGTTGACTTCACTCCGGCGGAATAACCCGGCAACCGAAAGGCACTGCAATGGCCGATCCCAAGACCGTAGCAACGAACATGATCGACGGCACGATGGCCGTCCTGACGGGCACCCCGCAGTTCAAGGCCGACGTTGTCGGTGAGGTCGTGGACCAGTTGCTGGGCGATGACCCGCACGCGCTCGTGCGAGGCGCGCCTGGTCTGCCGCCTGCGATGTTCGAGCCGATGTCGGATTGGGTGATCTTGCAGCTCAAGGTGCAGTTGCTCAAGCGGTTGACGCAGCCAGCGCTGCCGCCGCCCGCACCGGCTGCGCCGTACCCGCCACTCCGATGAAGGGGAAGCTCCGGTAATGGAACTCATCCGCAGCAAGATGGCACAGGAACTCGCGGAAACCGAAGGCATGTCGTTCTACACGACACGCGACGGCATCCGCGTCTGCATGTGCCACTACTCTGCGGACCCCGACAAGAACCTCGACACCCCCCAGGGCAGGAAATGGCTGCGCAAGGTGCTCTCGAAGGGATACCCAGGAGGGATGGAAGGTCCCGACTGGCAGCAGGAAATGGAAATGTCGTTCTCGGGCTCGGGGTCCGCCAAGGTGTGGCCCAACTTCCCGGACGTAATCCAACCAAAAATCACCTGCGACCCCTTCGAGATCAACGAGCACTGGCCCATCTACTGCGGCTACGACTACGGAACGAACAACCCGTTCGCCTGGGTCGCAGCAGCCTGGGAGGACGAGAAAACCGTCTACGTGTTCGACGAGGTCTACAAGGCCGACACGCCTCTCCACGAGCAGGTGGAGATGATCAAGGCCCGCCCCTACTTCCATCGTGTGCAGGGCGTCATTGGCGACCCGTCCATCTGGAAGATGAACCAGGAGTCGCAGATCGACGGCCGCCCGCGCCTGCGGAGCGTGGGCGAAATGCTGCGCGACGACTACGGCATCACCGTCGAGCGTGGCAACAACCTGGAAGGCGTGGACATCGCGTTCAAGGAGATGATCAACTCGACGCTTTGGCGCACGCTGGACGCGCCGGGCATGTTCATCTTCAACGACTGCAAGAACCTGCTCCGCGAACTTCGCAAGCTGCGGTACAAGTCGTGGGCAACCGACAAGACGGCCGCCGACAACAACCGCAAAGAAACACTCGTTCAAAAGGATAACCACGCATGGGACGCCCTAAAGTACCTGATGCTCTGGAAGCAGGGGGAGACGCCGGACCTGTTGCCGCCGCCGGAGGGGAGCTTCGACTGGCTGCGGAACCGGTTGCAAATGATGAAGCGAGTCCAAAGCGCGCGCCTCGCGTAGCGCCGGACCCGAACGACTTCCAGCCCGTGGACTTCTGGGACAAGGGCGTGCCGCCGACCTCGGTCTTTACCTGCCAGCGGTGCGAGATCACCAAGCAGATCAAAGCCTGGCTGGTCCCGGCGCAGTTGATCTGTACGAAGTGCCGGTCACTCGTTCAAGCGAGGATCTACGACGATGAGGGTAGTCGTCTGTGACGGTTGCGAGCGCGAGTTGTCGAACCGCAAGCACGGCCGGTACGAGCGGTACGACTCCGTGTCTCTCAACCACCAGGAGCGCCTGGACCTGTGCGACAAGTGCTACCCGCACTTTGGCGCCCTCCAGGCCAAGCGCGAGGGCCTGGCGACGAAGGGCTTGCAGGCGCTCGACGAACGCGACAAGAAGTTCGTGGACGAGTTCTGGGAGGGGATGAAGCGTGGCGCAACGACCGAAGCAGCCCCGTGAACAGGGGATTCCGCGCGGCGGCTCGGGCGTCATGCGGGAAGCGCGCGACGAAAAACTGGCGCAGATCATTGGCGACAAGTCCAAAGCCAAGAAGCGCGCCCGCGACGTGCGCATCTACGATGCCTGGATCAAACACGCACAGAACGAGCAGGATGCCTACAACCAAGAGTTCCAGCGCAACATGGACGGCTACGTCGGCGCGCTCGAAAACGAGGCCACGAAGGACATGCTCGGCATGCCCTATATCGCGTCCGAGGACATCCTGTCGGTCAACCGCATCATGCCGGCGCTGCGCACCACGAACGCCGCCATCATGTTCAAGATGCCGTGGTTCACTCTCCGGTCGCGCCGGCCGCTCGACGATGAGGACAGCGCGAATCTGCGGATTGGCGAACAGGCGTTAAACTACACGTTACAAACGCCACGTGATGCCTTTTTGCGGACCTCGCGCCTTGTGGTCCTGGCCGCAGAGCTAGGCTTGGGCGGCGCCAAGGTCACGTACACGCCCGTGGACGAGGGATACGAGGACGACTCGAACAAGGAACCCTCCTACGGCAAGATGGAATTGACGGTGGGCGAGGACGGCTCGGAACGCATTGAGGTCAAGGGCGGCATTCCGCTCTTGGATGCAAGCGGCAACCTCCAGGTGCGCAAGGGCAACCGCATCCTCCTCGACAACCGCCGCGTCGCAGACCTGTACAAAGTGGACTACGTGGACTTCCGCGATTGCGTGTTCGACCCCGAGGGCACCAACGACTTCCTGGACCATCGCCGGTTCGCGCGCCGCCGCTGCTGGACCTACGAGGCGTTCAAGGACAACAAGATGTTCACCAACAAGCAGGACATCCTCGAATCGGTGCGCTACCTGGACGAGAATTACTCGGGCAACGAGTTCTTCGGCGGCTCCGCCCAGAAGCGCCTGGGCCGCGGCACCCGGCGCGTGTCCATGTACAACTACCGCCCCACGGACGCCAGCAAGAGCGACATGGCGCGCATCTGGGGCTGGGAGGTCTGGGACTTCGAGAAGCGCGTCGTCGCCTACTTGGTGGACGATTACGACAAGCTGGTGGGTGCTGAGCCCATTCCCGGCTACGTGGGCCACAGCCCGTTCGAGTGGCTGAAGTTCAACGAGGTCCTGTCCGAGTGGATGCCCTACCCGGACGTGACCGCGGCCCGGCCCTTGGTGCGCGCCTACAACCGCAGCCGCAGCCAGCGCTTGACGCACCAGGGGCGCGCCGTCCGCAAGATCGAAGCTCGCAAGGGCGAGATCGACCAGGCCAACATGGAAGCGCTCAAGAACGGTGAGGACATGACCGTCATCTTCACCAAGACCGGCGCGGCGCTAAAGCCCATCGACATGGCGCCGCTTGAGCCGTCCGTCTACGACGACGACCGCAACATCGCGGACATGTCGGAAATCATGTCGTCGTCGCCCGAGGCGCGTGGATCGTCGCAGTCTGGAACCGCGACCCAGGCCGCCATCGTCGAGAACCGCGGCACGCTCGGCGAGGAGGACAAGCGCCGGCTCGTGGCCGGGTTCCTGGCAGGCTGCGCGACCAAGACGTACAACGTCCTCCAGGCGACGCTCGACACGAATCTCGCCGTCAGCATCGTCGGCAAGGACGGCAACCTGTGGCAGCAGGCGGTCTCGCCGGAGCAGATCGTGCCCGACTGCGAGGCAGTCGTGGATGTCGTGGACCTGCGTCCGCACGACGATGCGCGCGAGGTGGCCGATTCGCAGGGCGTCTTGCAGATCCTCGGCCCCGCGGCGTTTCTCTCGGACAAGTTCAACGAGTGGTTCTGGAAGGCTCGCCGGGTGGACGACCCGGACCTGCGGGCGGAACTCCAGATGGTGGCCTTCAACCTGGCGATGGGGGGGCTTGGCGGCGGCGATGGTGGTGGGGACGGTGCGGAAGCGGGCGGCCCCAAGCCCCCCGACCCAGGAGCGAAGGCACAGGGCAAGACGTACGAGGGCCGCGCGCCCGGTCGCGCGCGGCGCCCGAAGGGCCCCGAGGGCGGTGGTGAATCGTGACCTTCAACTTCGTGTGCCGGACCCACGAGGACCGAGCCGAGGTGAACTGCCTGCGGTCGCAGCTTGACGACCAGATCCCGCGGTGCCCGCAGTGCGGTGAACCCATGGAGCGCGACTGGACCTCACAGGGCGCGCCGTCCTTTGCGAACCCGAGCAAGGGCCGCTACGGCTTCGTGTCGGAGAACATCCTGCCGGGCGGTGTACCGGTTCACGTAGACTCGGCCCAGACGGAGGCGCGGCTGCTCAAGGCGACCGGCAAGGAGCGCCACGTGGTATCGGACGAATCGCAGTATCGGTTCAAGCACAGGCTGGACCGGGTACGCGCGCCAAAGGGGGACGCATGAAGGGCATGGACAAGGCGATGCTCGACCGCGCGAAAGCCAATGCGCTGGCCGGGGTTGCCAAAAAGAAGAAGAAGGGCGCAAGATCGACCAAGAAGCACATGGCAGGGGCCAAGTGCTGAAATGGAGGATTGACATGCCGAAGAAGGCGCCAGGGTCTGCTGGACCGAACCAGCCGACCAAGAAGCCGATCAAGATGCCTCCTGGCATCACCGCCTAGCCGGAAGCTAGGAAGGCAGGGACCTGCCCGGCGGGTCCCGTGTGGGGATGGGTGAGGGACGACGATGCCTGAGACGACTGCAACTCCGGACGCTGCTGGTACTGGCGCTGTTGCGCAAGCACGAGCCTCGCACGGTGCGTTGAAAGACGCGATCAAAGAGGCACAGCAGGCATGGCCGGAGGACGAGGATCAAGACGACCTCGGGGAGCCCGCCGTTGCGGACGACCAAGACGAGGACGCTGAACCCGCAGAGACTCCTGGCGAGGACACCAACGCCGCTGACTTGCGCGACCTGGTCGCGGAACTCAGGGCCGAAGTGGCCGAACTGAAACAGAGTCGCACCAGCCCGGCAGACTCCGACGTGTCCGACGAGGACCTGGAAGATGTTCTGCCCGAAGGCTGGGAGGGTTTGAGTCCGTACGCCAAAGCGCAAACCAAGAAGATGCTGGCACTGAAAGCCGAACTCTCCGTCAAGCAGGAGCGGCTGGATGCGACGGTATCTCTGATTGCTTTCAAGCAAGACCACCCGGACTGGAAGAAGTACGAGGGCCAGATCGTCAAGCACCTCCAATCGAATCGGTTCAACACCGGCAACTATTCGGAGGACTTGGACACGATCTACGAGCACGTCACCGGCCAGGAAGCCAAGAAGGAGCTTACGCGCCGCGTAAGCACCGAGAAGGCTAGGTCCGAATCCGGTGCCTTGTCTCGCAACCGGCCCGTTCGCCCCGGCTCGGAGCCGTCCAACGTGACGAAGCTCCCGTCGTTTGGCGAAGCGTACGCCAACGCCGTCCGGACAACGGTCGCAAAGAAAGCCTCGCGCGGGCGTTAACCGTCTTGGGAGTGTGAAACATGGCCGCAACTTCGTTCAACCGGGCGTGGGATAGTGTACTCACGACTACGGTGGACAACTACCGCCCGACGATGGTGGACAACATCATCAAGGGCACGGCGCTGACCTACTGGCTGACGCGCCGGGGCAAGGGCCAGGGCATCCGATACGATGTCGGCGGGCAGTACATCCAGATCCCTGTGGTGTACGCGAAGAACGCCAACACGCAGACGATCTCTGGCTACGACCGCTACAATCTGGCGCCGACCGACGAAGCGACGAGCGCCTTCGAGCGCTGGTCGAACGTCAACACGTCCTGCGGCATTTCGCTCGACGAAATGCAGGCGAACAAGGGCGCGAGCCGCCGGGCGAACCTGCTGCGCATGAAGGTTGACGTGATGGAAACGTCGGCCCGCGAGGACTGGGAACGGTATCTCGTCGTCGGCACGCAGTTGGGAGCGAACGTCTACCTGTCGGCCGGCAACGGCGGCAAGGACCCCGTGCCGCTCTCGTACCTGATCCAGAAGCGTCCGCAGACGGACAGCGTTGCGATTCACCAGATCAACCAGGTGAACGAGTCGTGGTGGAGAAACAAGAGCTACGACGGCTCCAGCATCACCACGTACGCTGGCCTGCGTGCAGCGTTCAACAACCTGTACAACCAGTGTTCGCGTGGTTCGACCAACGACGCACCGGACTTCGGGCTTTTGACCCAGGAACTGTACGAGGTCCTGGAGAACGGCATGATGACCTTCCAGCGGGCGGACTTCTACCGCGACAACGACTCGAACTCGATGGGGTTCGGCGGGTTGTCGTGGAAGGGCATGACGCTCATGTGGTCGGAGATCATGCCGGACCTTGGCGCTGCGGCCTCGACGGCGGCAAGCGCCACGGCGAACGCGGCTGAGGGCTGCGGGTTCTTCATCAACAGCAAGTGGCTGGAACTCGTCGTGGACGAGGACTGGGACTGGCAGATGACGCCGTTCGAGAAGCCCATCGACCAGTGGGCCGTGTGGGCAGCGATGCTCTGGCGCGGCAACCTGACCGTCACGCAGCGCCGCAAGCAAGGCGTCATCTACGGCGTCACCATCGCAGGAATCACGAGCTAACAAGGGAGGCTCCAAATGCAGTGGCAATTTGCGGGGGACTCCCCGAACAACGGCTTCCTTCACTGCGAAGCCGCCGACGCAACGGCCCTGGTCCGTGGCGACTGGGTGCTGTGGGACTTGGTGGCGAACGCCGCCGTCGCTGGCATCCTGCGCGAGACGCGGGCCTACCGCATCAGCAAGGTCGCCATGGGCTCGGTGTCCACGAACTGCCGCGTGGCAGGCGTGGTCGAGACGGTCCCTCAGACCTACGGCACGTCGTCCACCAAGGGCACGACGCTGCTCGTGCAGTGCTTCGGGTTCCACGACTCCGCGCTCTGCGTGGCGACGACTGGAACCCCGGCCGCCGGCGTCGGGCTCATCGGGAGCACGACCGCGGGCAGCGCGAACGAGGTGCTTGCAGGCACGACCAACGCTGGCGTGAGCCAGTTGATCGGTGCGTCTCTGGTCGCTCTCTCGACGACTCCGTCGAACAACGCGGTGTTCGTACACACCCTGGGGTGAGATGAACGTCGCGGAGCGTGCAGAACGAGTGCTTCGTGATTACATGGGGCTGGTCCCGCCGTGGGACCGGCCCCTGCCTCGCCGCGCTCTGGAGTGGGCGCTAGAGAAGGTCTGGGACATCGAAGCCTTCAAGGCCCAGGGGATCGACCTCATCTCGGAG
>ERZ1292632.3651-Hain-H43-01um-R2-3651-length-11654-cov-4_pt1 | contig 11654 bp, 10 predicted proteins | sample MGYA00564407_ERZ1292632 | MGnify/ENA primary metagenome ERZ1292632 (study PRJEB36523, sample SAMEA6512637) | groundwater metagenome | collected 2019-01-08 | study: AquaDiva: Metagenomics assemblies of 32 groundwater samples
CAAAGATCCAAGTTCAGGATCCGAACTCCGGTGTCTGGATCGATCTCGCTGGGGCGACATCAGCAGCAGTGGGATCGAGCACGGGCACGATCACAACCGTCTATCCGGGCCTGACGGGCATTGCCGACTCGGCGGGTGTCACGATCAATCAACATCTCGGCCCGGTGTGGCGCGTGGTGTTGACGATCGGTGTAGCCACGGGTGTCTCATCGGTCGGCGCGGACTATCTGCTCTAAGAGGGGATCATGCACATCCGGACGGCAACGCTCCTCGGCGTGCTCGGCGGAATTCTGCTGACCCTGCTGACGTTGTTCGTGCGAGATATGAGCCGGGAGATCTTCTTCCGGCTCAACCGCATCGAGCAGTATCTGTCTCAGCAGGAGATGATGCGGCAGCATCAACAGACGATTCCCCAATCTCACAAAGGCGAACTCCGCCAACCGCTGTATTGGAAGGTCTAAGATGGCCACGACGCTCGCCTCACTTCGACAGCAGGCGCGGGTGCTGATGCTGGAGACGTTGGCGCTGACTACGCCTGCGTCCCCGCTTGTCGCGGCACAGGGCACACCGGGCACAACCACGATCACCTACAAGATCGTTGCCACGAACTCTTCGGGACATTCGGAAGTCAGTCAGGGCACGACGATCACCAACGCAGCGGCGACGTTGACGGGGGTCAATTTCAACCGCTTGAATTGGCAGGCGGTGCCCGGCGCAGCTGGCTACGACATCTACCGGACGGCGACGAATGGGACGAGTCCGGTCACGCTGGGAAAGATTGGATCCACGACTGCGGCAGTGACGTTTGACGATACCGGGCTCGCGGGCGACAGCGCCACGGCACCGACGACGAACACGAGCGGGATCGATAGCCCGTTCTGGACGGAGCAGGAGCTTCTGGACATCATCATTCGCGGGTGCCGGGACTTGTGGCGCGCGATTGTGGATCTGCATGAGGGGCACTTCGTCACGATCTTGGACGATCAGACAGTCATCTATCCCGCCGGAGCCACGGGCGTCACGACGAGCTTTACTGGAGTCCCATCTGACTGTTTCCGGATCCTGATGGTCGAGCCGCATGACCTTGGCGCGAGCGGAACGGGCGCGACGACGGGGCGGTATTTCAAGCCCAAGCAGTTTCACTCGCAGCAGTTTCAAGCCGCACGCGCGATGACGATTCAGGACAGTTCGAGCTTCCTGACGATCTACTACGATATTTTGAACGCCGGGAGCCCCGTGGCGGCACCAACGTTGGTCGGGGCACCGCCGGTTGGAACAGCTATTCCGATCCGACTCACGTATGTGCATACCCTTCCGACGTTGATAGAATCGAGCAACAACCCGATCCCCGGCGAAGCGGACAATGCCTTGATCAACTGGACAATCGCGCATGCACTGGCGAAACAGCGGGAGGATCGGACACCGGATCCGGGCTGGCTCGCGATGTATAGCACGGACAAGCAGGCGCTGCTCGTGGCGTGCAGCCCGCGTCAGGAGCAGGAAGAGCAAGTCGCGGAAGGGCTGTTCGATGGCCTGATGGAAGATTGGTAAGACGTGGCGCAGACCAAGCTCACCGTCAAGACGTTCGGCCGGAGCGGCGTCAACGCGGATAAGGATCCGTTCGACCTTGCCAATGATGAATTGGCGCGCGCGCAGAATACCATTGCGGATCCGGCCACGGGATCGAGTGCGGTGCGGAAGCGCGCGGGGCTTGTCGGGTTCAATACGAGCACATTGACGGGAGATGTGCTCGGAGGCTCGTCGCTGCCGGGACCGAATCTGAGTCAGGGCGGCACGGTCACGGTTTACATCGGGCGCGGACCTGTCGCCTAAGTAGGGAGATTGATCGATGGCTTATCCGCCTGCTCCACCGCAACCGTCGAGTGTTGCTGTGATCACGGCTCAGGATACGGAGATCCGAATCTCCCTCAGCGGAGGTTCGACTGCTTCGACATTGTTTTGGGGACCGGGGGCGGCTCCGGCGCACGGGATTGCGACACTTGCCTCGGACACGTCGCACAGTCCGGCGCATACCAACACCGTGCTCTATACGCCTACAGCGGCGTATGTCGGCGGAGACTCGTTCACCTATGCGGTGAATGACGGGATTAATCCTCCGGTATCGGCCACGGTGACGGTCACGGTGTCGGCTACGCTGACCACCTATGACGGGAACTTCGTCGTGCTCCTGACGGATGCGGCGGAACTGGCGGAAGCGCAGGCGACGTATCCGAATGGGATCTACGATGCGCCGGACAACGTAGCGGCGACGTATGACATTCCGGTGCCGTTGGGGATCAACAACACTGGCGACACCATTCTGATCTTCGGCGGTGGCGGCGGCAATGCTGGACTCACGGAAGCCATTCCGAGTGTCATCATCCCGGCCGGGTTCGTGGTCGATAGTTACTATAACCTCGTGGCGTTTGCGTCGGCTCCGGGCGGGATCCTGCGCTGGCATGGGACGTTTCAGCGCCGGGGCGGACCGGCTCCGGGGACGAAGGAACAGCTACAGACGCATCGGTGGATGGTCGGGTTTGAGCGCGCGAACGGTGGAGAGAATCTAACAGGGGCGGCATCACAACGGATGTCGCGCGATGCGAGCCGGACACTGGACGGGATGGGGCTGGCGCTGCGGAGTGCCGCCAACGAGATCGTGTCCATGTCGATGCCGACAACGGGCACGGGCTTTCCGACGAGGGATTCGTGGGAGCGGTTGTATGTGCGGGTGCGAAAGTATCCGACTGCAAATGAGATGTTTTGGGGTGTGATCGGGGGCGGGCAAGCAGGCACGGCCGGATTGCTTGCGGTCACTCCTGCGGGATCAATTCAGTTCTACAACAAAGGCAATCAGGCGTTTCCCGGCACCGCCGTTGGGAGCGCCGCAGGCACGTTGCCACTCAATCAGTGGGTGAAGCTCGACATCATCTATGGGTTCGCCCTGTTCACCACGCAGAAGGGCTACTGCGCCGTGTTCATCAACGGCGTCATGGTGCTGTTGGCGAACGTCAACAGTGGGGCCGATGGCGGCGGCGGATTGATCAGCACGATTCAGACGCAAGTGTCGAGCCGGGTAGGGAACGAGAACACGCCTTCGACCGGGCTTGAGATCGACATTGACGATTGGACGAACAAGACGCAGCCGTTGCTTTACACGGGCGATGACTGGTTGCAGGGGACACATATCTATCCGTTGGGCCTGACCGGGTTTGGGTCTGGACACTCGGCGGCGTGGGTAGGAGACTTCCGCACACTCGACGGGACTCCGGTCAATGGTCAGGTCGATGTTGTGACCACTTCGACGGCCAATGCCCTGATGGAAGTGGAGACGGACTACAAGGACCGTCAGGCGGGCTGCTCTGGCATTCAGATGAACTTGTTTCATGCCAATGCAAGCAGCACGAGCGAGACGTTGGGCGTGGAGTTTGAGGATCTGTCCACGAATCAAGGAACGGTGACGACGGCGACGGCATCGTGGTCTACACCGACTGCTTCGACAGCGGAGACACAGCGGATCTATACCTCTGGCAACGGCTCCCGCACGGAAGGGCAGAACCACGGCACGGTCAAACTGTTCTATGCGCGGGATGCCGTGGCGTCCTTGCGGAACGTCAATCTCCTCTACGCGGAGGCGGAGTATATTGGCTTGTGGGGGCCGGAGGATCAGGGACTCGACGGACAGCCACTCGCGGAGTTTCCCGCGCGTCAGAGCCCGCACAATAGTCCGTTCTACGATTCGATTTTCGGGCAAGGGGCTGATAGCTTTTCGATCGGTCCGGTGAATGTGTATTCGGGCACATATACCGGGAACGGCACGGGACAGGACATCTCCACGAAGGTGCCGATGCACTGGATCTGGATCCGACCGTTGACCGGTGGAACCGGCGGCGCACGGTGGTGGTCCTCGTGCTTGGCGGGACATGACCCGTTGCTTGAGACTCCGAACAAGGGGAATCTGATCCGTTGCTATGAAGTCGTGGATGCGGATGGGGTGCCGACTGATTACAAGTTCCGCGTGAGCGGGCTCAACGCCAACAGCAATGAAAATGGCGTCGTCTATCAGTGGTGCGGGTTCAGCGATCGCGCGATGCGCTATTGCATGAACGGGGCATATCTGACGGCGAGTGCGACGGCGAGCTTCACACACAATACCTTCAAGGCGACGTTTCTGCCACTTGCGGGATTCCTCTTGCCGGAATTGGGTACGAATGCGGCGACCAAGGGCATGTATTTCAAGGGGACGGGGCATGCGGCGGATGCCGCAAGCCTGATGGATGCAGCGGAGAGCGCAAGTGTTTGTGCATTTGCCGCCGGAGCCCTGACGCCCAAGACGATCCTCAATTTGGCGAGCAGTCAGACGGCCTACAACCTTTGGCGCATCTTGGACGGCGGAGGCACGAGCGCCGGAATTGCGATCACGAACTATACGGGTGATGGAACCGGCGCGCGGAACATCGCCCTGTCATTGGGCGGACGGAAACCGCTCTTTGCCCTTGTGCAACCGGCGGATGGAGTCGCGTATCAGCGTGATCCGAGTCACACCGGATCGAACAGTAATGCGATCAACTCAAGCGGGGCTGCACCAAGCACGACGGCGATCACGGCGGGCACCGTTGATCAGATTACCGTTGGCGCGACGTTGAATGCGCTCGCGGTGGTCTACAGTGTGTTTGTGATTCCCGGCACCGTGGGGGGCAGTGGGTGGGAGCCGAATCCGACTGATCCCATCATCCTCGTGGACCCGGAAGTGCCGCCGGAAGATGATCTCCCGCCGGGCAGCATGAACGGTTGGTGGAAGAGTGACATTCTGTTCACCGGAGCCGCAGACATTGAAACGCTGCGTCCACACGATGCGCGGGACTGGCAGAAGATCAACCTGTTCGCAACGGGCAATGCAGGCGCACACGGGGGCTTCCCCGGTCCCGGCGCATCGGTCAATAACTTCTTCTACTACGCGGGGAATGATTATCAGGTCGGAGGCACACAGCCGACGATCCGAGTGTTTGATGGACTCTCGGATCGGCTGATGATCACGATTCCTGACGTGGCAGGCGTCAAGGCACTTGCGATCATGTCGATGTTGGCCGTGAACAAAGTCATCTACCTCACGACCCTCGATTCCGGCACAAGCGCCTCGGATTGGGCGGGACGAGTGTTCGAGTTTGACCCGATCAGTCTGACGTTGACGCAGCTGGGATCGCAGTTCACGACGGGGAACGTGCCGTATGCGCTGGCGTGGCACATGGGGCGGCTGTGGCTCGGAGGGAACAAGGGCTCCGGAGCGATCAGTTCTGTGTATTGGTTCCTGCCGGGGATCGATACGGCGTGGACAACGGATCGGACCCTCACGGCGGATGGTGTCGGCGGCGTCACGAGCATGATGTCCTATCAGGGCAAGCTCTACGTCGGGTGCAATGCCACGGCGGCGATGGGCACGAACAAGATCCTCGTCCGCGATTCCTTGGGCGCGTGGAGCACGAGCTATACGGCGGTGAGTGCGGGCACGTTCCGGGCAAGCAACGGCTTCATGGCGATGCGGGTGTTCAATGACAAGCTGTATGCAAGTTATTGGAACCCGGACACTGTGGCGGATTGCTATGTGAAGCAGCTGAACGGCGCGACGGGTGCGTGGACGACGGTGTATTCGGGGACGGGGAATACGCTGCGGCCGTTCATCGCCTTGTTCGAGGCACAGAAAACGCTCTTCATCCTTGGCGGCGGGAGTGGGCTCAGCGCCTGCTTGGTGTCGTCGCCGGATGGGAACGTGTGGACGAACCTCACGGCGTTCTTGACTGGACCGACGACAAGCACGGCGCTTCCGATTGTTGGACAGCGAGGAGCACAGTAATGGCGTCAACGGTTGTGCAAGCGGGCGCAAGTCTGAAGCTCGTGAATGAGGCGGGTGGCGTGACGGATCTCGTCCTGCCGACTGGCGTCACGTTGCGGACGGATGTGCCGCCCCGTTGGTGTACAAATAACAACTATCTGATCCTCGTCAACACGCCGTCTCAGCCGTTGATCATTGACGCGAAGGGGATCGTGCGGCTGCTCACGCCCAAGGCTCCCCGGCTGGCTCCGGTGCTATCGGGGGTAGCGGGTGGGACATTGACCGGCACGTATGGCGGCGTGCGGTATACCTTCGTGACCGTGGATGAGAACTTCAACATCATCAGTGAGAGTGACTATTCGCCGGGCTCGAACACGGTGAGTTTGACCGGGCAATTTTTGCGCGCCGCGAGTCTGGACATCAGCCCGGATCAGATCTCCATGCGGAGGATTTACCGGCCGACGAACAACGGTGTTGTGCTGTTTCAGTGGGTGGATCTTGATGGCAACGTGCAGACGAGCATTCAGGATGATCTGAGTGACGCGGGATTGGTCACGCAGAGCGGGCCAATCCTCGGTACCCCGCCACGGTTGACGCACATCGCGGAGTTTCGCGGCCGGTTGTTCGGTGTGGGGGATCTGGCGATCGATACCCTGCGGTATACGGAGGCGGGGCTTCAGTATGCGTGGCCGTCGGATAACGTGATTCAGATTGGGTTGGTCGGCTCTGACATCTTCGGTGTGACGGGATTGATCCCCCGCCGCGAAGCTCTCGGAGTCGGCCGACGCAACATGCTCGTGCAGATCACGGGCTCCGGCGCGGAGGATGGGACCGGCAATATCGACTTCGACAACGTGATCCTCAGCCGGGAGCTTGGGATTGAATCGCAGGAGACGGTCAAGGTCTATCGCGACACCGCCTTCTTCTTGTGGAAGGATGGCGTGTATATGTGGGGCTCAGAGGGGATCCGTTGCATCAGCGATGGACTGCCAACAGGCAAGGGTCAGGTGCGCTCGTGGTTTGTGACGGATGACTTCTTCAACCGGGACAAGTTCTCGATCGCGTTTGCCCACATTGATCCCAATGACCCAATCTATCGGCTTTTTCTCGCATCGGCGGATTCTGACATCGTGGACTCATGGGTGGAGTATGACATCAATGCCGGGACATGGTGGGGACCGCATCGGACCGATGCCTTCGTTCCGTTCAGTGCGTTCAATCGGATGAATGAGGCGGACCGGTCATTTCCGATCATCGGCGGCGCGGCCACGATGTATCAGGAGCAGGAGACGAGGACGGACGGCGATTCAACACCAATCGAGATGGATGCGCTTGGCAAGGCGCATGACATGGACGAGCCGGACATCGAGAAGTATTGGGGTGAAGTGTCGGTGCTCGGAGAAGGCGGGCAGACCAACGGCGTGCTACAGGTGACGGCGACGTTTGGCGATCTCGATAGTGCCACGTTCAATCCGCAGGGCAAGGCGCTCTACCATCAGCTGAACAAGACGAGGGAGCGACTGGGGCGCATTGGGCGGGGCAAGCACGCGCAGCTACGGATGACCAATGCCCAAGTCGGACAGGACGTTGTGATTTATGGGTATGAAATTGATCCGGTGAACATTGTGGGGAGACGGTAATGGCGAACTTCGCCAAGCGCCCACAGCCTTACCGGCTGAAGTGGCCCCTGACGGCTCCGCAAGTCGAGAACGTGGACGAGATGTTCGAGATCCTGTTCAAGCGGCTCGGGCAAGTGCAAACGGAGATCCATACGGCATCGGCTGGGGTGGCGGGCGCGGTGTCCGCGACGATGAGCTTACTAGCAGAGTCCGGCACGGGGTCTACGGAGGATGATAGCCGATTGGGTGGGATAGGAGCAACGGGTGCGGCAGGGGCTGCCGGGCGCGATGGATGGGGAATGATCGGCCCCCCGGAGGAGATCGACCCACCGCTTCAAGTGAGTGCAGGGGCTGGGAATGGGTTATCGCTGCCCTTCTCGGCAGGCTCGGTTTTGTTCATGGGGCCGAGTGGGCAGATTGCACAGGACAACCCGAAATTCTTCTGGGATGATACGAATGATCGACTTGGGATTGGGACGAATGCACCGAGTTTCGATTTACATATTAAGGGCGATACGAATGTGTTTGCTGCGGCAGCCGCTTTCCGCATTGAAAATATAAATACTGGAAATTCCGCTTATGCATTATTCGATTTCGTAGCGGGAACGAACAATTTTCGATTCTATGTGCCTAGCCAAGGAGTTGCGGATCAAGCTACATATCTGGGTAATGTCACGGCAAAGGACTTGTCTTTTATGACAGGTAATACAGCTAAATGGACACTTCAATCTGCTGGTCATTTCGTGCCGTTTGTAGATAACACTTATGATATTGGTGCAAGTGGAACATCGGCTCGTGCAGCATATGTATCAGCATTACAAGTCACAGCAGCAAGCGGAAACCCCTTAACGAATAAGAACATATATTTAACAGGAACAATCAACCAGGCTAATCCTGTATGTTTTTATATGGATACAGCGTTAACTGGGTTGACAGGTGGAACATCTGGACTCTATCTCACTCCATCATTTTCATTGGCTGGAAATATTACTAATGCCAATGTTCTAACTCTTCCAGTTACAACAGTAACACTGAATGGTTTCACAGTTACAGATGCCTCAACCTTAAGAATCGAAGGTACTCCGACCAACGGCACCAATAAACGTTCGGTGTGGGTATTGGCTGGACTGAGTGAATTTGACGGGCTTGTGTCCTTTGGGGGAAATACGTCCGGCTTTACTGCGCTGAAAGCTAATACGACCACGTTGCAACTGCGATTAGCGGATGACAGTGCATACGGCACGTTCGACTGCCTGAATATTAAGACTGAACAAGCGGCCGTATTCCATCGGACAGGTGTCGCCCTGACGGACGGAGCGGGGGTGGGTTTAGGAACCTTGCTTACTGCTCCCACAGCCGGTAATCCGACCAAATGGATTGGTATTGATGACAATGGCACCACACGCTACATTCCGGCCTGGTAAAGGAGAGCGCGCATGACTCACACAGAACGACTCGAACAAAAGGTTACGGCATTGGAACAGCAACTGACGCAGCTTCAAGCACAGTTTCAGTTCGTGCAGGGGGCGCTGGCCTTCGCGAAAAGTGAACTGGCCGATCTGGCAACGGAAGATGCAAAATCCGTGCCAAGTGTGGCACAATAGAGGATAGGGCACCACACCATGAATAACAAAGCCTTTCGTTCAGGGCCGATTGCGTTGACCGCAACGCTGACCACGAACATTCTGAACCCGCCTACCGCAACGGGGGGCACGAATGCGGGATCAAGTTCGCAATACCTCATCATCCGCAAAGTGACGGTGGTGAACAAGACGAGTGCGACCCGTACGATCAGTCTGTGGTTGGGCGCGACGGGGGCCAATGCGGCGGGCACGGAATTTCTGTTTCAAGGAACATCCATTCCGGCGAATAGCTCACTCGAACGGGTGTGCTATTGTCGGCTCGATGCGGCGGACTTTATTGTTGGGAGCGCCGATGCCGTGACATCCCTCTCGATCATGTTTGAAGGCGAGATTGGAGTGGCTGGTTAAATGGCTGGTGTAGCTGCTAATGTGCCGGGCCGGGTGGGGATGGGATCGGGACAAACCCAAACGATTAACGGCCAAGACTATGCGATGTATTCACCTCAGTGGTATGAGGCGATGCGACAGAATAAGATCACCAACGCGCAGACAGCGGGAACAGCCGCAGGCGCGGGAGCCAAGGCGGCGATCGATGCCTTGGGCGGCATGAGCGGCGGCGCGGGCGGGAATGGTGCAGCGGGCGCGTCGGGCGGTGGACAGCAACCGGCTCCCATGCCGCGTATTGGGGACTCCGGCGGCGGCGGGGACTACAGCAAGTTCGACACCGGTCCGGGCGGGATTGGCGCATCGCACATTGCCCCGATCGACATGACAGCGGCGAACTCGGCGGCGTTTGGCCGGGCCAAGGATCAGGTTGGACAACAGTCGGCGGGCGCTCTCGCGGGCTTGCGGTCTGCGCTTGGGGGACGGGGTATGCTCGGCTCCGGAGCGGAGTATCGCGGCACGCAGGGCGTCATTACCAAGGGTCAGGGCGAGCTTGGCGAAGTCAGTCGCACGCAGGCGATCAACGACGTCGCGATGTCGGCGGACATTGCCAAGGCGAATCAGCAGGCCGATCTGACCATGCGCGGACAGGATATCTCGCGGCGTGGGCAGAACATGGACTACTCGTTGGGGTATCGGTCCGGCGACATCACACAGCGTGGACAGGACATCAACGAGCGCACGTCGAACGCGCAGATGCAGATGACGCGCAGTCTGCAAGAGGCGGCGCAGCGGCAGCAGATCCTTCAGGGGATCATGGGCGTGTTGCAAGGCGGACAGGCATACTAATGGCGCTCCGACCTTCGCTACGGGGCTTGCAGACGACGGCGGGAAAGGATCCGCGCACACCGGGGATGCTCGGCACCGGGGGCTTTCAGCCGGAGCATGGGGACTCGTTGGCGACGCTACATCAGCGGGCGCTGGCGCAAGATGAGGAATATTTCGGCGCGGAGCACGAACGGGATCGGCAACCGGGCGCAGATCCGAGGTTGACGTTCGCGCATCAGCGACTGGAAGGGCAGAACCGCATCAACCACATGCAGCGCGGCGGGATGAGCGATTGGATCTATGCGTTCAATGAGGCGACGGGTGGGCGCGGGCGACTTGCCGCGTTGCCGCAGCCGCGCGCCTCAGTAAAGGCACTCTACGCGATCGCCAACAAGAAGCGCGATGCGCTCAGTCCGGAGCTTCGAGCCCGGTATGATGCGCTCGGACTGACGAACGGATAAGGACCATGCCGAACATTGCAGACTCGTTGAAGGCGCTGCGGGCGCTGGCGTTGCAGGGACAGCCGGAAACGGATGATCCGCGTATTCGAGGCTATGCCGATCGGAGCGATCGGATCGATGAGATGCGTCGGAACTTGGCGAAAGTCGGGCCGGGATTTACCACAGGCGCGACACCGGTTGATGTGGAGATTGCACAGGAGGATCAGCTGGGCGATCCGGACTTGGGCACCGTGGCACAGGGACGGGCGCGCGCGCAACAGCAGATCTACGATGCGGGCGTGGCCTACGAACAGCCGCAGGCCAAGAAAATGCGCGATGAGGCGCTGGCAACGACACTAGCTCCGGCGCAACTGGCGGGCGCAAACGCCGTTGGGCTGCAAGAAGCGAAGAACCGGGGCGCACTCGATCTGTTGAAGCGGGAGCAGGAAGGGCAGTCGGCGCTCGTGCAGCTGTTTGGCCGGGGCGGCGAGGGTACCGATGGGACTGGCGCGAGTAACCCGAACGTCAAGATGACGATCAATGCAAGTGGCGATCCGACATTTGCGCAGATCCCGATCACCAATCAGACTCGGCAGATGGGCGAGACGGCCAAGGACATTCTCGATCTGATCGATCGCACCGGGTATGAGCAGCAGGCGGTGGACCTGAAGGAAAAGGGGCTGTTTCAGCCGGGCATCGGCATTGCCCGGCGCTACTTGGCGCAGAAGGGGCTTGGCACGATCGCGGGCGTGGACGACAACACGGCGAGCAGCATGGGTCAGTTCGAGACGACGCATGATCTGCTGCTCAGTGCGATTGCACGAGCCCATGCCGGTGCGCGAGGCGCGGGCAACATGGGCATGGCGGCGCGGTTTGATAAGCTGCTCGGCTCACAGGGCGATCTGCCAACCTTCGTCGGTCAATTGCGCGGCATGCGAAGCCTGTTGGAGACGTATGCGAAGCACGTGGATCC
>ERZ1292632.2700-Hain-H43-01um-R2-2700-length-14448-cov-3_pt1 | contig 11648 bp, 17 predicted proteins | sample MGYA00564407_ERZ1292632 | MGnify/ENA primary metagenome ERZ1292632 (study PRJEB36523, sample SAMEA6512637) | groundwater metagenome | collected 2019-01-08 | study: AquaDiva: Metagenomics assemblies of 32 groundwater samples
TCAACTCTGCCGGCAAGGCGATCCACGGCGCGCCGGGCCGGAAGCTGAACGACATCTTGGCGGAGGAGTTGAATCAGCAGGCGGGCCTCGAGCCCGGCACCGTCGCCGTCGAGCGCGCGACGAAGGGGCCAGTGCTGTGGGGCACGCGCCTCGTCAACCTCGCGTGCATGCGGCGCCAACTCTGGATTCATCCCCGGTGCACGAAGCTGATCGCGGCGATGCGATACTGGGACGGGTCGCCCACCACCGAGAAATACAAGCACCTCTGCGACGCGTTGCGCTACCTCGCCGTGCCGGTGTTCGATACCGGGGGAGACGGGCCGTCGTATGTCGAGATGGTGCGGTGAGGGGTTCACGGATGCCTCGGCATCGAAGTGACCCACTACCCGGTGAGAGCTATGGGTCCCCGATCTCGCCCATGAGCCGCTCGGCCGCGACGGGGTCGAGGTTGAAGAACTCGACGAGCATCGCGACTCCCGTCCCGCGCGGGAGTTCCCCGGCCGCCACCGACATGATGATGCCTTGCGCCGCGGTGACCTGGGCGCCATTGAGCGCAGTGTCCGACGCCTTCTCCTCGACGACGGGGGCCGCGCCAGCCGTGGGCCGACCAGCTACTCCGGGGGGGGGGGCGGTGACGCTGCGGCGGAGTGCCGCTCGCTCCTGGGCTACGCCGCGCAACTGCGCCATGGCCTCGTCGCGGGAGAGCCCCGGCTCCATCTCGATCAGCACGTCGACCTCGGATTTGAGCCCGAGTTCGAGCAGCTTTGCGTTCCGTTCGAGGATGCCGCGGATCTCCTCCGTCGTGAGCGGCAGCGAGGTGTGGGCGACGCGGTAGCCCTCCGTCGGCAGCGCGGGCAGGACGGGATCGCGGAACGCGTTGTGCACCCACGCGATCTTTTGCACGAGTTCCTCGTCCCCGGCCCGGAACTGCGGGAAGTACCGACGCTGCACCCGCCGCAACCCGTCGCGGGTGAGCGACATCGCCACCCCGCTCTTCGCCTCGCTCGGCCCGAACGTGATGTCCGAGGCGCTGATGCCGAGGTGCACGGCGATGAGGGACTGGTACATCACGATCGCCTCGGCCAAGCGCATCGGGTCGATGCTCGCGGCGATGCTGCCGACGCTCCCCCGGCCGTCCTTCGAGACGAACATCAAGAGGCTCGCGGGGTCCACCGCGACGCGGCTATGCGCGGCCCGCCCGCGCCCGCGGTTCTCGACGCCCTGGAGGAGCAGGTCGATCGCGTACTTCTGGTCCCAGCTCGCCTCCTTCACCGCGTGCATCCAGAACGTCCAGAGCATCGCGACGCTCAGCGTGCCATGCACGAGCTCGTGCCACTCCGCCGGGTCCCAGGGAACTCCCGCGTCCGCCGCGTGGTACACCGTCCATGGCAGGTAGGGCCGCTGGTCGACGGGCGATCGCCACGCCCACTCCTGGGGCGTCATCACCTCGGCGGTGACATCCTCGGAATCGGGACCGCCGCGCCGGATCGTGAACGACGGGCGCTCCGGGTCGCGGACATCCCAGGTGTCCCACAGGTAGAGGTGCTCGCCGCCGAGCTTCCGGGGGCGGGCCTCGCGCACCAGGTGGGGAAGGGTCGGCGCATCGAGCGGCGCCTCGGTCTCCAGGTAGTCCGGCGTCACCAGCCGTAGGTTGATCCCGAGCGGGTACTTCCGGGAGTGCTCGATGCGCACCGCGCTCTCCCGCATGCCGAGCACGTAGCCGGCGTGCTTCTGCATCCGCGGCCACGGCATCACGAGCCCGAGGAGTTTCTCGGACTCCGGCGTGAACGCGTTGTTGCGGACGCTCGCCTCCTCGTCGTAGATGCAATTCACCTGGCTGACGAGCATCTTGAAGAGATTGAAGCTCTGGTTCGGGGCGCCCCACACCGCCAGCCGGCCGGGGTCGACATGCTGTTGCATGAACCCGCGGAGGTCCTCGTACCAGGCGCCGTCCATCAGCCGGTGCCGGGCCGAGGTCAACTCCCAGCGCGCGGCGTCCTCGTCGTTGGTGGCGGTGGGGCGGATCGGGATGGGCACGGCGTGGCCTCGTCGAATCTACCCGTCGTATACCGCGCACCGCGCCGGGGTCACGACGGCGGCCACAGGCCCCGCGCCCGCAGCGCGTCGAGCACGAGTTCCCGGATCATGGCGCTCCGGTTCTGCTCCGTGCGCGCCGCCTCCGCGTCGATAGCGCGCAGCACGCGAGGGGGGGCACGGAGGGCGACGATCGGGGCGTTCGGGGGGCGCGGCATGACGAGGTGTCTAACAGGTGTAGTGCAACTGTCGAAAGAAAAGCATCTACGATTCATAGCGCCGCGCGTCGCGATGGCGCATAACGAGCACGTCGACCCGAGGTCCCCGTGACGCTGGACGAGCTGAAGACCGCGACCATGGAGGCGTGCGAGGCCTGCGCCGCCGACTGCAAGGCCGCCACGGACGCCTGCACCGCCGCGTGCATGGCGGCCCACGAGAAGCTCGGGACCGACACCGAGGCCGCGGGCGACGATGACGACGCCAAGCGCGACGCCTACGCGACCTTCGACGAGAGCTGCGAGGCCGCGACCGTCACCTGTCTCCAGGCGTGCGAGGTCGCGACGACGACCTGCAAGGACGCCTGCTCCGCCGCCGCCGAGAAGGCAGCCGAGGCCGCCGGCATCACGCCCATGGCCGAGGAGTAGCCCGGGTGGCGAGCCGCCTCCGCAAGCCCGCGCCGGTCACGATGCCTGCGCGCACCGCGCCCGCCAAGACGACCGCGGCTTCGAAGCCCGCGCCCGCCGCGAAGGCCGCCGCCGCGACGCTCGCCGAGGCCCGCGCCGAGATCGAGCGGCTCACCGGCGAGGTCGCCAAGGCCCAGCGCGGCGACGGGTTCAAGCGGAAGTTCGAAACGCTCACGGCCGAGCACGAGACGCTGCGCGCGGAGAATGCGACGCTGGCCCGCAAGTTCGTCCTCGTCGGCGCCGGCATCACGGACCCCGACGACCAGGAGTACATCCTGGTGAAGCACGAGCGGACGAAGCCGGCCGAGGGCGAGACGAAGCCGGCGTTCGACGACTGGTTCGCCGCGCAACAAACCGCCAAGCCCGCGTGGCTGGAGCGGATGAAGTCGCCCGCGACGACCACGCCCGCCGCGACCACGACGACCCCGGCCGCCACGACGGCAGCCACCGAGACGACGCCGGCCGCGCCGGCCGCGACGACCACGGCCACGGCGCCCGCCAAGGTGACGGCGACGACCCGCACGAGCCCCGACGCCGCCATTGCCGCGCCCGCCCCCGGCGCGCCGCCGACCGGGGCCCCCACGGCCGCGCAGATCGCGGCGATGTCGACCGACGAGTACCGGTCATGGCGGAAAAAGAACGCCGCCGACGTCGGCAAGGGCTTCCTCGCATGAGCGCCCGCAAGCCCGTGAAGGTCGCCACCGCCGACGTGCTGAGCACGCCTGTCGCCCCCGAGATTCCACCCGGCGAGGCCGCGCCCGCGCCGCCCGCCAAGGAGATCGCCGCGCCCGTCGCCGACGCCGTCCAGCCGATCCAGCCCGCCGCTCCCGCCGAGACGCCGGCCCCGCCGGTCGCCCCGCTGACCAAGGCGGAGATCAAGGCGATGACGCCGGCCGAGTACAAGGCGGCCGTCGCCGACGGTCGCATCCACGCCAAGAGCCCCGCCCGCATGACGGGGCGCAACTACGCCGAGATCGAGGACTGACACCATGCCGACCGTCCAGGCCAGCAGCTCCGACAGCAAGCAGGTCCACCTCGAGATCACGGTGCACGGGCTGCCGATGACGCAGATGGAGGCGGCGAAGTTCGCCAAGGATGCACGTTCGAGCCTGTGCTACGGCCTGGGCGTCGAGCACGACAACCTCACCGTGGACGTGAGCGCGGACTCCGCGCCCCCGCCCGCGGAGGGAGACGAGGGAAAGGCCCCCGGAGAAGTGGCCACCGTGGGAGGTGCCACGGCCGAGGAGATCCGTGCTAGGTCCTCGGACGAGTTCAAGGCGGCACGTCTCGCCGGGCGCATCCCGGCGGTGGTGACGCCCTAACGCTCATCCTCGGAGATCCCGATGGCCCAGATTCTTCACTCCTTGATGGAGACCGATCTCCGTCTCGCCGCCGCGCTCGACCAGGAAGTGCGCGTGCTCCTCACCGACCAGGTGTCCATCCGCGACAGCGGCGCGATCCTGTACACCGGGACCGTCAACGGCACCGGATCGGACACGAAGCGCATTCGCCTCGCCGGGCTCGACGGCTACGACGCGATGTCCAGCGCGGGCGAGAGCGCCGTCAGCAACACCTCGCTGACCGACGCCTCGGCCGACATCGCGGTGGCGCGCCTCGCGCTCCGCTACGACCTGCACGACCTCGCCGAGTTCACGGGCACCGGCACCGGGGACATCAGCGTCGAGCGCCTGAGCAAGTCGATGGTCGGCGCGTTCAACCAGGGCTTCAACGCGCTCGTCGCCAACGTCGTCGACGACTTCTCGACCAACGTCGGGACCTCGGGCGTCGACATGAGCGCGGACGACTACTACGACGCGACGTACCAGATGGATCTCAACTCGGTCCCGGGTCCGTACTACGCCGGCCTGCACGGTCGGCAGATCGCGGACTTCAAGGACTCCTGGCGCGCCGAGAGCGGCCCCGTCCAGTGGCGCGAGGATGCGCAGAACGTCGTGGCGCTCAAGGGCCAGGGCTACCAGGGCGAGCTGCTCAACGTCGGCGTCTGGGCGATGTCGGACATCGTCGCCGCCGGCGGCAACCGCGAGGGCGGGCTCTGGGGCCTCGGGGCGCTGGGCTACGCGGACGGCAACCCGAACATCGTCACGGGCTCCGGGAGCGCCATCGTGCGCCCCGCCGGGGACTCCCCGGTGTACGTCGAGATCCAGCGCGACGCGGACGCCGGCCACACGGAGATCGTCGGCAACGCCTACGTGGGCGTGGCCATTCTCGAGCAGGGCCGCGGCGTCGGCATCGTCACCGACCAGTAGGAGGCCCATGGACGCGACGGGACACATCGAGGCGATCCGCGAGCGCATCGCGGCGCGTCGCGAGGAGTTCCATCGCGTCCAGGCCCATCTGCAGGAGCACCTCGACGACATCGCCGAGGACGTGACCCGCGCCGATGGCGACGACCTCGCCACGATCACCAGCATCCAGCTCGTCGAGGCCCGTCGCCTCGGCGCCATGGCCTGACCGACCCCCAAGGAGCAACATGCCCGCGCCCACCAAGCCCCCGAAGGCACCGCCCGAGACCGCCACGCCGGCCACGTCCGCCGCCGCGTCGCCGTCCCCGGTCGATGCCGGCTCCATGGCGGAGATGTACGCGCACGGCGTGGTGAACGGCGAGGAGGTGGACTTCAACGTCAACGCCGGGACATTCCCGGCGTTCGACAAAAGCGACGTCTCCGGGCGCGTGTTCCCGTTCTTCTTCACGCATCACCCCAAGGCGTGGGAGTGGGTGCGGACGAAGGGCACCCCCGCCGGCGAGTTCCTCCCGCGGCTCAAGCAGTTCGCGCTCATGCCCGGCGCGAACCGCGTCCGCGGCGGCTACCGCGGGCGGAACCGGCCGACCGAGATCCAGACCAACCTCGCGTTGGCGTGGCTGGCTGGGGCCGGCATCACCGTCATCAACCCGGCGCAGGGCCCCGGCGGGCGCAGTTTCCTCCGGAAGATGCAGGTGCTCGTGATGCCCACCAAGAAGGTGGTCTACGCGCACTTCACGGTGTGGGACATCATCGTGCTCCGCGACAGCGTCACCCGCTGGGAGTTCGACGTCGTCGGCTACCGCGCATGGCTGCGCACGCTGATGCAGCACCGCGTCATCGCGCCGCCGGACGCCTCCGTGCTCATCGACGAGATCGGGCTCATGCAGCACCGGCTCGACCGGTACGCCAAGTTCCCGGCCGACAACGAGTTGATCAAGCGCAAGACGAAGAAGGCGACGGAAACCCTCGACCTGCTCGCGGCGAAGTACCGCACGCTCTACGGCGTCGATCCGCTGGACACCGACGCGCTCGACGAGATGCGGCACCGGGCCGTGCGAGGCGAGCCCGCCGAGCTGCCCGACCAGGCCGCCGAGGAGCCGATCGCATGAACCCCGTCGTCGCCATCACCGGTACGACCGAGGACGCCCGCGCGCGGCCCGCCATCGAGCGGTTCACCCAGCGCGTGCTCTCCAGCGCGGTCCACGGGACGAGCTACGAGGCCGCCCGGCAGTTCGCGGTGGGCGTCGCGAAGCGCACCGAGGCCAAGCATGGCCGCGTCGACCTCCACGCCAACCGGCGCCTCTCCCGGCACGAGGCCCGCACGCACCTCCGGGAGTCGCTCGGCCGGGTACTCGCCACGGACCCGCGGGTGCAGGCCTCCGTCGGTCGCATCGCCAGGGTGCTCGTCGAGTTGAACCCCGGCGTGACCGACCCGGCCCTCGTCCGCCCCGTCGCCGAGGGGCTCGTCCTTCGCCGCCTGCTCGATACGCCGCATATGGCCGAGGTGCTCGACGAGGCGCTCGCCCGGGTGCTCGCGATGCGGGTCCGCCCCGAGGAGGGCCGCGCCGCGTGCGAGGCCGCGGTCGATCCCTCCGCGGTCGCCCGTGCCGCCAATGGCGCCATCGCCATGGTGGACGCGCCCACCGAGCCCTACGAGCCTGCCACGATCACGATCTACCCCGCGCGCCTCGACGATCCTGTCGAGACGAGTGGGCCCACGGTGACCCCGTCGCCCTGCGACTGAGGCCCTACCCGCCTCCGGAGACCCGCCATGTCGACCCCGCCCACCCTGCGCAACTCGAACCAGGTCCACGCCAAGGCCGTGCACTTCCTGCACGGCATCGGCATGGCCATCGCCGCGGGCGCGGCCACCGACAAGACCGGCGCGCGCACGCTCGCCTGGGCCACCGGCGCACCCGACCACACCGCGGCGCAGGGCTCGGTCTACATCCGCGTGGACGCGGCCGACTCCGACTCCGTGTTCTACCGGAACACCGACGGCGCCGCGACGTGGGAGACGATCGTCGGCTCCGAGGTGACCGAGCTGCTCGCCGCCGACAACGCCTGGACGGGGACCAACTCGTTCGGCGTCGACGGCACCGGCGTCGACGTCATCTTCTACGGCGACACCGCCGCGCGTCGCGTGACGTGGGACTTCTCCGCCGACGCGCTGCGCGCGGACGACAACACCACGATGGGCTGGGGCTCCGGCGCCGGCACGACGCCCGACATCGGCGTGTCGTGGAACGGCACCAAGCTGCTGATCGCGCAGCTCACGACCAACTCGGCGATCGACTTCGGCGTCTCCGGCGCCGGCATCGATGTCGTCCACTACGGCGACACCGTCGGCGCGGACAAGACCTGGGACCAGTCGGCGGACTCGGAGATCTTCGGCGACAACGCCAAGCTCGTGCTCGGCACCGGCTCCGACGTCGCGCAGTACTGGGACGCCGCCAAGCTCGTGACGATCCCCGCCGTCGACGATTCCCTGTGGGAGATCGGCGACGGCACGCTGAACCTGGACGTCACGATCTACGGCGCCACGGCCGCCGCCCACACGAAGTGGGACGCCTCGGCGAACACGGTCACCTTCACCGGCTTCGTGCCGACGTTCGCCTCCGGGTTCGTGTCCAACTCCACGCAGGACCAGAACGCGATCATCGACCAGGACACGGCGGACACCACCGGGACCGGCGACGCGTTCAACTCGCGCGGCACCTCGACGAGCGCGACGGGCAGCTACGGCATCATCAACGGCACGTTCGAGCAGCTCACCAACGCCAAGACCGCGGGCGTGGGCTTCGGCGTCCAGGGCACGTACGTCGGCCTCGCGGGCGACACGTCCGGCGCGATCGTGGGTGGGCTGTACGCCGCGGCGCCGACGCTCAACGGCGGCAGCGCGACCGACTGCGGCCTCGCCATCGCGGCCGGGTGGACGAACGACATCTACTTTGCGGACGTGTCCGCCGTGATGACGTTCCAGGACGGGCAGGCCACGGCCTTCACGCTCCAGGACTCCAGCGGCAACGACTTCCTGCTCATCGACTCCGTCGCCGCCGACGGCATGACGTTCGGGAACGCGACGACCAACCCGGTCTACACGTTCCTCGGAACCGGCGGCGTCAACGTCAGCGCGGGCACGCTGACGGTGGGCGCGGCCAACGTCTCGGGCGCCATGCAGCTTCTCGACGGCGCCAGCCTCGCCCTCCAGGGGCAGGGCACCGGCACCGGCGACGTCGTCGAGTACATCGGCCCGACCTCGGCCGACGGCTGGCAGACGGTCGTGTACCAGCAGGACATCAGCCCGTCGGCGGTCGAGACCAACTCGATCAACCTCCCCGCGGGAATCCAACTCCAGTCGGTGCAGGCGCGGTGCACGGCGATCCTGACCGGCGGCGGAACCACGGTGACGTGGTCGATCGGCACGGCGGCGGACCCCGATCACTACGGCTCGGCCGGGTTCTCGTCCATCGCCGGATCGGCGGCGGCGGACTCGCTCGCCGCGAACAGCAACGTCGACTGGTACGGCGACTCGGCGCACGCGATGTCGCTGTCGTCGGCGGCCGAGCAACTCGTCCTCACCGGCTGCGCCACCGGCGGCACCGCGGACGGCGACACGGCGCTCACCGTCGGCACCGTGCGGGTGCGCGTCATCTACAAGCGGCTCCAGCCGCTGACCCCGGTGTAACCCATGACCCTCACCGACACCGACCTCGTCGTCCTCGCCCACGCGCTCGATCACCTCCACGAGCCGTTCGCGACCCCGCTGCGCGACATGCCCGCCGTGCTCCACGCGCGCAACGCCGTCGCGGCCGAGATGCAGGAGCGCGCGGGAAAGGCGCAGGCCATGGCGCTCGCCAAGCAACTCGGCGGGATGCGCACGCCGAGCGACGAGGCGCCTCCCGGACCGCTGCGCGAGGTGCCGCCGCTCAACGGCGCTGACCCTCCCGATCCTCCGCCGCGGACTCTCTGAGATGCCGTACGCCGCCACCGTCACGCGGACCCGCCGGAGCGCCCGGCAGACGCGGGTATGGACCTACACCGTCACGGAGACGGGGGTCACGCTCGCGACCGACGAGTTCTCGATCGAGGCGCCGAGGCACGGCCGCGTGGAGTCCTACCGGTCGGTCCTCACCCCCGGGGACGGCACGGCGACGACCGTGGACCCCGAGCTGGGGACGGCGACGACGACGAAGGACATCTACGAGCACGGGGCTGCCGCCGCGACGGCATCGAACCAGGCCGTCGCGACGCGGTACGATGCCACCGTCTCCACGCTCTACGGCCGGAGCGGCGCGAACGGGACCACCGGCACGACGGGGAACATCGTCACCACGATCGTGATCTCCGAGGGGTACTGAGCCCGTGGCCACGCGCCTCGCCACGTACTCGGCGCGGTTCACGTCGCCCGATCTCATCGAGCGCGCCAAGACGCAGCAGCTCGCGCTCGAGGTGCAGAGCGCGGGCGCCGTCGTCGCCCCGGCCTCGGGCACGCTCACGCTGCGCGACTCGACGAACACCGCGATCGTCAACGCCGCGGCCATCACCGTCACCAACGGGATCGCCGAGTACGAGCTGGCGGCGGCCACGGTGCCGGCCACCCTCCCCCTGGCGCAGGACTGGATCGAGGAGTGGACGCTTACCTTCGCCGACGGGCAGGTCCACACCTTCCGGCGCACGGCCCACCTGTGCCGCCGCCGGCTCTACCCGGTGCTCACCCAGGCCGCGATCCTCAAGCGGCACCGCAACCTGAACGACCTCGTCGAGGCGACGCCGACCGCCATCCAGGACGCGATCGACGACGCGTGGGACTCCATCCTTGCGCGGTTGCAGCAGGACCAGGCCTGGCCGCAACTCGTGATGACGCCGGACAGCTTCTACGAGGTGCACTTCTCGTTGACGTGTCAACGCCTGTTCCTCGACATGATGACGAACGCCGGGGGCGGAGACGACGTCTACGCGAAGCTGGCCGAGTTCTACGGCGAGCAGTTCACGCAGGGGTGGGCGTCGCTGAAATTCGTCTACGACCAGGACGAGAGTGGGACGGCGCCCGGCGAGGATGACCAGGGCGGCGCGTCCTCGGTCATCTACCTCGGCGGCGCGCCCGCGCGGTTCGACCGCTTCGCGTACGGGACGGGCCGGCGATGAGCGCCGACATCGCCGCCGAGGGCATGGAGAGCCTCGCCAGCTTCCTCGCCCTGGTGAAGGACACCATCGAGGCGCAGACCGACCTACGCATGAGCAAGGCCGTTATCGACCACGCGACGACGACGAAGCGCCCGCTCCTGGACAAGACGTTTTCCATCGACTACCAGACGCGCAACACCGGCCTGTACCGCGAGACCGACATGCTCCGGCTCGCCGAGGATCTCACCGTCCACATGGTGTTCCAGATCCGGCCGTCGGAGCAGTTCGTCACGCTCAAGGCGGCGTCCCGCGCCGAGGAGTCCGTGATGCGCGCCCTCCAGGAGCAAATCGCACTCGGTGGCACCCGGTGCGTCTACACCGGCACGCGGCGCACGAAGTCCGCCAATCTCGAGTACCTGCTCGTCGACCTGGTCCACGAGGTCGAGCACGACTGGTACTCGCAGCCCCTCTCCCCTTCCACGTAGCCCGAGGACACCGCCATGGCCGAGTCCACCGTCGTCCGCACCAAGCGCGACTGGCTCATCGAGATCACGGACGGCACGAACACGTACACGATCGCGTACGAGGCCGGCGACTTCAAGTACGACGTGCCGCGGTACGCGGTGAACAACTTCCTCGATCGTGGTGAAATCGGCCCGACGCCGTCGCTGCGCAAGGGCGATGACCAGCCGATGACGCTGGGGTGGTCGACCTACCTCCGCGACCTCGGCGACACCGCCGAGCCCGAGGCGTACCAGACGCTGCTCGACCTCCTGAGCTTCTACACGGGTGGGTACACCGACGACAACTGGACCAGCACGCTCGGCAGCAACTCGGACGTCGAGACGTGGACCGTGAACGCGACGTGCGACGGCACCGCGTTCGGCGAGGCCGACAAGACCCTCCAGTTCCCGTTCACCTCGCTCCGCGGCAGCGTCGCCAACGGCGACCCCGACACCATCACCGTCGCCGGCACGTCCTACCGCACGCAGCCGACCATCACCTGAGAGGCTCCCATGTCGACCCACAACGCGATTTTCCAACTCGATCTCGAGGTCCGGGAGCTGCTCTCATCGGGCATCGAGAAGGGCATCTTCACCCGCAAGCTCGCCGAGCTCGTCCACCTCGTCAACGGCACGTCCAACGGGCAGATCAACAAGTCCCTGTACCAGCGCCGGACGACCACCCTCGCGAGCACGGCGCTGCTCGGAGGGTTCACCGACGAAGACGGCGTCGCGATGAACTTCGACGAGGTCGTCTTGATGGCGATTCGGAATCGCTCGACGACCGCGGCGAACTACCTGACGCTGGCCTCGGCGGACAACTTCGGGCTCATCGCGACGCCGCCGGGCTTTTGGACCGCGGCGACCGACACGCTGGTCATCCCCGCGAATAGCCTGTGGGTCGGGTACTGGATCGACGGGATCCCGTGCGCCGCGGGGAGCGACAACATCGACATCACGGTCGCCGCCGGGGCGGATCCCTACGACCTCGTCATCCTCGGCCGCGACAACTGACTATGATGCACCTCGGCTTGTTG
>ERZ1292632.3655-Hain-H43-01um-R2-3655-length-11648-cov-4_pt1 | contig 11648 bp, 25 predicted proteins | sample MGYA00564407_ERZ1292632 | MGnify/ENA primary metagenome ERZ1292632 (study PRJEB36523, sample SAMEA6512637) | groundwater metagenome | collected 2019-01-08 | study: AquaDiva: Metagenomics assemblies of 32 groundwater samples
GACCACGAAAACGGCGCCGACTTGGTGGGTAGGCTGTTGAAGTTGGGTAGCGAGCCGATCTTACCCAACGTCGCCATCTTACCCAACATGCAACTATCTGATTTTGCTATTCAGACAAGATCGGCCCCAAAGTTGTCGGAAGGCGACGGTATGTCAGCCCACGAAAACAGCGCCGATCTAGTGGGCTGGCGGTTTCCGTCCGATTGCCGCGTCGATCTTGGCGCGCTCCGACACTGCCGGCGCTGGCGTCCCAAGTGCTGCGTCGATTGCGGCAATGTCGGGGGCGAAGTCAAAACCATGCTCAAGCGCGTAGTTGGCTTGGAAGTGCGCCATCCGCTCGCGGGTTGCAAGCAAGGCTGCGGCCAAGACTTCGCACGGTTGGTCGCCCCAAGTCGCAAAGCGCACCTGTTGGCCGCAGTGTTCGCATGCCGCCTTGGCTGCGTGCGGTGTGCCAGGGTGGGCGGCGATCGGTCGGCAGGCGTTGGGCGACAGGAAGTGATCGGTCATGCTGCACCCCAGTAATCGGCCTCGTTTGGGAAGTCGTCAACCCACCAGTCGGGGCGATCGACTTGCTCATAAGCGTAGGTGCCTGGACAGGACAGGTCCTCAAGCAATGTTCTGTTACCCTGATAAGACGCGATTGCTGTTACGTTTTGACGGTTATAGTACGGCGGCTCCCCGTCTAAAGGTGGATGCCTTTTCCCGCCAACACTGATCACCTTTGCGACAGTCTTGGGGTGGGTCCAACTGTTGCGCTTTACAAAAAAGCCAACATCGCCAATGCGATGAAACATTTGGTAGATATTTTCCAACTACGCCACCTGGTCGTCGTCGTCGGGCAACTCAAACGGGTCGACCACCCGATCGGGCGGCGTGGGGTCGCGGTCGGGCCGGATCGGTGTTGACTCGCTGGCCTCAACCGGCTCCAGGTCGCCAAAATCGGCAGGCTCACCATTGGCTCCGACCAGCGACAGGCCGCGCTTGGGCGGTGGCGGTGGCATCAGCTCATGGCCGTTGTGCTTGGGCGCGGCCGGCTTGCCGATGCTCGCCACCAGCGGCCGACCGTCCATTGAAGCGCCGCCGACCTTATGCTCGAACAAGTGCCGCCAAGTGCCAGGCAGCGGCAGTTTGTCGTAACTCTCGGCGACCCACGGCAGCAGCGTCGCCAATTCAAATCGCTGGGTTGGGGTGCTCAGGTTTTCAGCAGCCCACGCTTGGGCAAGCGGTCCAACGAACACCACCATCGCTACTTGCCCGGTCGGCAACACATCGGTCACGATGGCCGGGAAGTGAAAGGTCGGTTGGCCGATAAGCTGTCGGTCGATGCGAATCGAAGCCATAACGATTGCGCCGATCTGCGGCGGGGTGTTCTTGCTCATGTGTTGGTAATCTCCAGTGCGGGTGTGGCAGTGGGCCTGCCGATTGCAGTCGCCAACTTGGCTTGAAAGCGATCGGCGGTGTTGGTCCTTGTGTGCGGAAGGCTCAGGCCCGACAGCTCAGGTCTGATCTGTCGGCGCCCGGCGTCATCGCGACCGTAGGCCGGGACTTGCAGTGAGGTCGCCGCCAACTCGCTGTCGTCCACTTCGCGGGTCAAGGTGACGGCTGGCGTGGTGTGGTCTGGCGTCACGGCCAGCTCGCAGTGAACCAAACCTGGCAGCGCAGCTAAGTGCGCCAGTATCTCGGCGGGCGTCATGCACAGCCGCTCGGTGTCGATGATCCAATTGAGCGAAAAGTTGCCCTTATTCCACGGCGTCCGATCGGCGCTACTGGTCGTGTTGCGCTCGGCCATGTACGGGGGCACCCACATGCTGCGGCAGCAGTAGTCAGCCGCTCTGGCGTGAGCTGCGCGCAGCCGGGCGGTTCGCGGCTCGGCGTCGAGCAGTTGCCGCAGCACAACCCGTTCGCACTCACTGTCTGCTTGACCCTCAGCCTGCCACCGCTGACTGCGCTCAGTATCGCTCAGGTGTTCGCAGTTGCGATCCCAGTGTGGCCTTGGGCAGCGCCAGCCGATCTGCTCTAGCGCCGCCCGCACTATGTCGGCGCCTTGCACGCCAGCGAACACGCCAAAATTGGCGCTGTCGCGTTCCTCGCCGTCGCTGGCCAACCGCCACAGCCAATTGGGCGTCATGCCGTGACTGATCTCGCCGCGCCGCGCAATGTCCCACACCACCTCGCCACGTTTGGCGCGGGCAAACTGTCGAGCCAGACCATGTTCGTCCAGTTGTAGCCACAGTTTGAGGTGTGCGGTGGCTGGCGTGCCCAGTTGTAGGGTGTCGCGGTCGGCGCGAGCGACCATGGCACCAGTTGCAGCGTCGGCCGCAGCGACGGCGCCGCCAGCTCCGACTGCGCCAAGCAGACGCCCAAGAAAGCCACGACGACCTGAATTGTTTGCGGTCATCCCCGCCTCCGATCTTGGTTGTAGATTTTGCAACCTTGGTGGCAGCCGACAGCGAACCCGATAATAAGGAATGGGAGTAAGATAAAAACAGCAGACCACGCCAGCAGACCTTGGTTGTACCTGTACATGATCGCCAAACCAATTCCAACGGTAACAGGAACGCCTATTAGGACTCCACCTAACCAATGATCATCGCTCACGTTGCACCTCCAAGATCGTCTGGTGGCTCACGGTCGTCGTCGTCAAACTCGCACCAAAACGCAAACACGAAGCACACCAGCGAGCCGCCCAGTCCCGCTCCGACTGCTGCCACCACGCCGCGGCCCTCCATGTAGCTCATGGTGCCGTGGTCGATCAGGTTGGCGACGACAGCGCCGACAGCCATTCCGACTGCGATCCACGGGAGCGGTTGAAAGGGTTGGCGGATCAACATCCGGTCGCGGCCTCGGTTGGGGTGGTTGTGGGCGCCGGGTCGGGCAGTATCCAGTTTTCGTGCGTCCAGTTGGCGAGATTGATCGCAGCCCGAATTGAATTTTTAATTTGTTCGTGAAGTTCGCTATTTGTCAAATGTAGCGCAAGGCCAAGGCTCCAGTCCAGTTCTTGCCGCACCCGCCGCAAGGCATCCTCTTGCAGTGCCGGGGTAGTCAGCGCCAACGGTCGCAACCCGGCCAGCACGCGCAAACCTTCGCGGGTGATCGTCCAGTCGCCTTTCCACTCGGCCAACAACCCTGCCGCGGTCAAGGCGTCGAACATTTGCCAGCGCACTCCACTCGGTATTTGAGCAATGGCACCGGCGTTGCCTTTGCTGGCCGTGATCTCAAGGATGAGGATCGCCGCGTCGTCGTCGCTCGGCCATTGGCCCAGAGTTTTCAGCGCGGCGGCTTTGGTTTTGGCGTCAATTTTGATCACAACAACCCCCGTCCGCTGCTGTCCCGCAGCGCATCCACCGGCCGCGTGTACCGCAGCACCATGTCCAGACTCTTGTGCCCGGTCTGCCCTGCAATTTGCAGAGCTGGCACGCCGCGCTGCGCAGCTTCGGTCACATGCCCAGACCGCAGGCTGTGTCCAGTGCGCCGGCCGACCACGCCGGCCGCCTCACAGCGCCGGGCAACAACTTCGGACACCGCGATGGCACCCATGCCCAGACCAAGGCCGTCCAGTGCAATGAACACCGGGCCAGTGCAGCCATACAGCGCCAACCGATCAACCCAGGCGCGCAAGTGGTGGGTCGCGGGGCCGGCAGCAATAGCGACGGTGCGGCCTCGCCCGGTCTGGTCGGTTTTGCTGCGGCGCAACTGATACAGGGCACCGTCAGGGCGCCAAGTCAGGTCAGCGACCCGCATCGCCGCCATTTCGCTCGCCCGCATGGCGCCAACATACCAGACCGCGATCAGCGCCCGGTCGCGCATGGCCGCCAACCCGTCGCCCTCGATGCTCGCCAACACTTTGCGGCACTCGTCGGCCGACAGCGGGATCGCCTGTCGCAGCGGTGCGGTACCCAGCTCGCGGGCGATGCCGTCCATCGTTTCGCTCACAGCCGGATCGCTGGTCGGATCGGGCATCCGCTTGACCCGGTGGCCCCAGCGGATCGCAGAGCGGGCCATGACGATGCTTGCGTAAGCCTTTGGCGGTTGATCGCCGTGCGCTTGAGCCAAGTGCGCCAGGTAGGCTGCGACCAAGTACGGCGACGCCGGCATTGGTGCAGCTCCATTAGCCACCGCCCACCGCCCAAACAGGCTGCACTGCGACTTGTACGCCCGCAGCGTGTTCGGCGCGAGCGACTTGCCGGCGAACGCCTGAGCTGCGCCCAGGTCGACGGTGCCGAGTTGGGTTAGCGCGCCCTCAACCATGTTGCCCCTGTCGCGGCAAGCAGTAGGTCGCTGGGCATTGTCCCATCAAAATCTGCGCGACAGATCGCTGGTTGACTTCCAAGCCGCGAACCTGGCCGGTGTTGATCGGCGCCTCTTGCAGAGTGTCCGGCCAAACGATCAGTGATAGTCCACAGTTCAAGCACTCAAAGAAATCAGCGGTCACTTCGTTGAAAGCCACTTCGTCTAAGTTCCTATCGGCGGAAAACTGAACGAAACTGCCGCCCATGCCCAAGCCTATGTTGAAATCATGGATCATGGCACCACCTCGGGCAACTTCGGGTCTGGCAACTCAAACCAACGGTCGCCGTAGCGCGCCTTGTTAGAGTCCATCGCCAAATCACGCATCCACCATGCGCTGCGAAAGCGAGCGAGCGTGGCGTATTCAGTGCGCAGCGGGGCGGCGGCGGGGATCACAGCACACACAGCACCTTCGGTCGGTTGTGGGCCGCCCAGCGTGAGAATTTGCCAGCCGGTAGTCATAGTTTGCGCGCCTCGATGTTGTAGACCAGGTTGGATGCGAGGCTGATAGCTCTGGCGTTCAAGTCTTTCAGCCCCTCAGTGATAGGGTCATCCTCTTGCGCTTCCGGCAACTCCAGCAGCAGTTGCGACAGGTAGGCCACCAGGTCAAGCGCCTCTTGCAAGGCGTCGACCATCGCGTCGCGGCCGTTGTTGGTCTTGAGCGGTGTACCGTACTTGGCCAGGCCGAATTCGTGGCGGGCCTGCATGTGCGGCAACAGGTGGCGAAACTGCCGCAGCGGTCGCTCTTGCAGGTCCGCCATGACCGCCGGCCACACCGGCACGCCATCGCCAGTTGGGGCGGGTTGCGGTTTTTGCAGTTGGGTTGGATCGCTCATCCTCGCCTCGCCTTGCGCAGCTCACTCACCAGTTGCAATCGCGCCAACGCCTCAGCGTCCAGCGCGTCCAGTTCGGCGTCGCTCAACGCCTTTTTCTTGGGCGCTGGCCTGAGCGGCTTGATCGGCTCCTGCGACTTTTTGACGGCGGCAGTGATCGCCTCCAGCCAGCCAGCCGCGTAAGGCACGGACAGACATTGTTTGCTGGTGTAGTTTCGCCACGACGCCTTGACCTTATCGACGGTGCGCTCCAACTGGACAGCCGTTGCGCCAATTTTCAAGTCGCGATGCTCGGCCGGATCGAGCGCAGCCCGCTGAGTATCGTCACCGGACAGCGCCGTAGCCATCGCCTGCGCGGCCTTGAGTAGCGGCCACGCGACCTCTGACGCTGTGGCGTAGTCTGGGTTGGCGGTGAGCGTCGTAGCCGTCGATGCGCCCTCCAGTCGCCAGCCGCGAGTCTGCGCGGCCTCGCAAACGTCGATCTCGGCGTCCAGGCCGCCGCCGTAGTGATTCGATCCGTAGATCGACACCTCGACCAGCCCGTCGCTGAACAGCCAAAAGCGAAAGTCGCCAACGGTGTGGAAGTCTTGGAGTTGCGTAACCACGGGTGTCTCGATCATTTTTCCGCCTCCAGCGCCGCCGCAATCAGGGCGCGCAAAATCACTTCGGTTTGGCGCTTGGCATCGGCTTCGGTGGCGAAGCGCAGCCCGTCATTAGATGGGGCATCGCTGGATCGACGGATACGAAACCACCAACCTGTATCGTCTTTGGCGACACAGGCGCGGAAGTCTCCCAGCAGGATCACTGGCCCATTCCACTCCGGCAGCGGCAGCACACCCAGTCGCCACAGCGCAACTTCGCAGGCACGCTGGGTTGGCTCGATGGTCAAGTAGCCGTTGTCTCCGGTGTGGCTGGATCGCACGCGATCCCCTTCGGCTAACTCAGCGCCCCACCAGCAGGTATCATCTCTGCGCCACCAAACACACGCGACCCAACCCGGCGGCGGGTTGGTGCATTTGCCGTTTTTCCACTCAAGCGTCGGTTTCACTTGCGGTACTCCAGCAAAGTCAACGTGACTTTGCACCCCAGCAGAGCCTCAAGGTGCATGGCCAACCCGGTAGCGGCAGAGTCGCGCACCACCCGGCGAGTCGCTGCGTTGTCGTCGCGGCTCAGGTGGGCGGCAGCGTCACGGATCGCGCTGACAAGGGCCATTTCGGCCTCAGTCGCGACAACGTGGCGATGCGGCTCTGGGTCGGGGCAGTCGGGGCAAAGGCGGGGGGCGGTCATGGGGTGTCCTCACTTCTTGGTGACAATCGACTCGCAGATCACTTTTTGTGGTGGCGCGAACAAGACCTGATAAGTGACGAAACAGACTTGGGCAAACATGATCAATAAAAACAGTATCGTCAAAACTTGATCTTCTGGTTTTTCTCTCTTGGGTCGATAGTCGGCAAGCGTGGCACCAACTTGCTAAAGTCCGGCCATCATGCGAACCTGAATAATCCTGATCTCATTGAGTTTGCTGTCGAATTGGGCCAACGCTCTTAGTTCGTAGGCGCTGACCGCTACTGCTTGGCTGTGCGGATGTGGGTCGGCGTCAGGTTTGGTTGCGGTCATGGGGTGTCCTTTTCAGTCAAGCGTTGCCACGCAAGTTTAGTGTGGTCGCGAGCTACCTGTACCTCGCTCTCCAACGTTGCGACTCGCGACTCCAGATACGTCACCCGCGCTTTGGCGCTGGGCCAACCAAAAACCGAGCGCAACCAGTCTGTCAGCGCAAACAACGACAATAAAAACACCAGAGCGGATGTGCAGATAGCGCCAAAAGTCTCCACGCCGCGTAGGTACTCAACCCAACTCACAGCACACCACCCTGCGCCGCCTTCTTGGCCGCGCTCGCCGTCGAGTAGTAGGCCGGGTCGCCCACGATCCGCCACACTGGGGACATAAGCCTTTTGGCAGCGAACAGGTACACCGTCTTGCGCACGCCGTTGACGACACCGCGCCAGCGGTTCGGCCTGTCCCGAGTCCAGCCTGTCGGCTTGGTCACTGTCTTGGTTGCGGTGGTCATAACTATCTCCCCTCTGGCAAATTCAGCCAGACCTCTGCTGCTCTAGCCAGCGTTTCGAGCGCCACAACTTGCCGCCGTTGCAGATCGGATGCCTCTGTTGCCGCGGCTTGCAGAATTGCGATCTGCTCATTCAATTTGGCTTCATCGGCGGCACGTTCGGCGGCAAAGGCCGCTGCGCGGACGGCGGCGTCCTTTTTGATCTGGTCGATGCGCTGTTGTTGTTCGTCGGTCATGGCAAAAACCCCATTGCGCGAGCAAGACGGAGCATCCGCTCGTCGCTGCGGATGACTTTGGTGGCGTCGGCGTCGTTCAAGTTCGCCAGATCGATGATCGACCCCATGTTGGGTTCGCCCAGTACGCCGTATGGCTTCTTGGCGATCAGGTAGACTTGCATGTAGCTCGCGACGACTTGGATTGCTTGCAGGGTGGTCATGGGGTGACAACCTTCTTGCACACGTTGCAGCACCAACCGCGGCCTTTGACTGAACACCAACCAGCGGTCGGCATCAAAGTCTCGATCGCGGCAACTGTGGCCCCTCGGCTTCTGGTGGCGTAGTGCGACTTGCCGCACATGAAACACTTGGCGCCACAACCGTTGTCGTCGCTGAACACGCCGCCCAAGCGGGGGTCAGTCAGGTCAAACGCAGCGTCTTTCTCGGGCTTGCGGTACTCAACCGCAGCGGCGTCAAGCACTGCGTCAATGTCGGCAAACGCCTTTCGCGCTGCGGGGCGACCTTCGGCCAGCGTGGTCAGTAGGCGCCACAGGGCGATGCCGGGTGTGTGCTCCAACTTGGACGCCATGCGGCTACTTTCGATGCCGGGCAACTCTAACCCAGCCTGCCAACCGTACTTGACGCCATCCGTCGCCACTCGCACATGGACGAAAGTGCCGCCGGGCAGCGTCGCGGTGAATTGGGCGCAGTCCGAAACGCTGGTGTCCTCCCAGTTGGCGCGGGGCAGGCAGGAGATCAGCGTGCCGAAGTCGCTGGCACGGCGTTCGTCGGTGTAGGTCATGGTGCGTTCATCCCCTCGACGTTGCGGGCCTGCCGATCCGCGGTGCGGCGGTGCAGTGCGGCCAGCGCATCACGGACGCCGATCAGCGCCTCTTGGTTGTACGAGCTGGCGAACGGCCCGGCCTGAAAACAAGCAAGCCGATCCTCGACAATCGCCAGCAAGTGTTCGTTTTGCACACCGTTGACGCCGACCTCTTGGATTGGGCCGTTTTGGAAACTGACAAAACCGAGCGCCGCCGTGACGACATTATCCTCATGGTCGATAGTGTAACGGTGGTGAGCGCCACCATGGCCGGGATCATCCGTCGCATCGACCATCATGCCGTCGTCCGGTAACCCTTTGGGTCTGAAATTCTCTAGCGATCTACTCACAGCGTCCTCTTATTCGGCCCAGCGATCTGGGCGCAGTTGCATGCCGCGGGTTCACGGCCGGGTAGGGGTAGGCTCAGACAGGCCGGGAAGTGGCCGACTCGCGGTTTGGCAGCTTCGATGCGCGCTTGGGCGACGAGAATCGCGGCGTCACACTCTTGGCAGAGCAAGCCTCGCGTGACCAACTCAGATCGCTTGTGCAGACTGCCGCAGCGAGAACAGGGCAATCTGGTGCTGCCCAACATGACAGCGCCAGCTTGGTCGCGGTAGTAGTCGTCGTCGCGGTCGGCCATGGCTGCTACTCCGGCTTGCCCGCGGGCACATCCACGATCTCTGTCTTGGGCGTGTACGGGAACGTCATCACATCCACGCGACTATCGCTGCTGCAATAGGTCGATCCGTTGGGTTCGCGAAACACCCGGCCCTCAACGTCATAGGCAGTGCCGTCTGCACGCTTGAACACCCGACCGCACCGCTTGTTTTGCCACTTTGTAGCATTGTCGATCGGATCCAGCGCCATCCACTCGTCGTCGGCGCCAGTGAGCGGCACCAGCGGCTCGTAGTTGGCGACCTTGTTGAACATCGAGCGCACCAACCCGGCGCTCATGCCGCTGTGGCCCTGGTCGGAAAAGGTCTGTACCAACTCAAGCACGGCTTCCGGCAGCATGCCGTTGTAGGCGCCGTCCGGCTTGTAGAGGCCCGCCGCAGCTAGTTCGCGCTTGGCGTGTGCGACTAGACTGCTTTCGCTGTCGCACTCCTCGCCGTCATCCTCATCGGGCGCGGCCGGGCTGGGTGAGGCCGGGGCAGGCGAAGTCGGCTTGGCCGCAGCCTGCGCCTTGCCGCCGAGCGCGTCAGTCAGCATTTCGCCAAGCTCGGCCCAGTCCATGCCCTTGCCGAGCGACGCCGACTTTTGCAGCGCAGCCCACAGCACGGGACCGTCAAGCGGGTCGTCAAGCGCGGTGCCCAGCGAATCTGCGCACGCCTGCACCAGCGCCGGGATGTCGATGCTGCGCTTGGCCAGCAGATCGCGGGTCAACTCGGCTCGCCGCGACTTGCCTTTGACCAGTTTGGCATCGTTGTGAACGGCGGCTCGCCGCACCCTGAGATAGCCGCTCGCAATGGCAGCGACCAAATCGGCCACGGCCCTGACCTGGTTCTTGGCCGAGTGCGGGTCGGGGGCGTCGTCCTGGTCGGGTGGCGGCTCGTCGTTGTCGTCCGCAACCTGGAATTTGCTGGGGTCCAGCGGCACGGTCCAAAAGCGTCGACCGCCATCTTCGACGCGCTTCTCGGCGACTGTAGGGACGGCGCCCAAATTGCTCAAAATGGCTGCCCGCATCTCCTTTGTGTTGGCGTTCAGCAGTCGGCGCATCGTATCGAAGATCGCATTGCCGTTGGCTCGCATCGCCGCACCCAGTTTGACCGGATCAGCCATGTCGGCGGCAAACTTGTCTGCCACCCGCTGGGCGTTGGCTTGGGATAGCGCCGTGCAAGGCGCGCAGTCCTCTAGCTTTTCAATGTCGACGCCATGCTCGCAGTAGTCGATCTGCTCGCCCCTGGCTTCGTTTTCGGCGTCGATGGCGCGGTCTAGTTCGTCGGACTCGATCTGCCGGTCGATGCACTGATCGCAGTCGGCCGGGTCGTTGCCGTGGTCGCAGGCAAGTTTGTCGGCGGTGAATTTGGTGGGCTTGGTCATAACGTCGTCCTCAAGTGCCGCGCTTGGCGGCTAAAAAGTCAAAGGGGCAAAGTCTCGGCGACAGCGCCTACCGCCTGATGCACTACAAATCAACGAACACACCGGACACGGGAGGTACTGGATGTGTCACTGTAGCCGCTGTAGCCATCGTAGAAGTTGACGCCCCAGGCGGAGCCGCCACCGACCCACGGCGTGGCCGACCAGAACCAGTCGCCAGGGCAGTCGGGGAAGGCTGCCGAGTCGATCGACGGATTGTGACGCGACCGATCGGCCAGACAGAAAAGCTCCTCGACGGTCGGCAGCCGCCAACCGCCGCTAACCTTGGCCAGCGACGAGGCGTAGGCTTGAGCCTCCGCCCAAGTCATGCGCTCAGGCGGCGCGTTGCGCTGCCAGACCAGCCCAGTGCTGGTGTCGGTCACGGTGCCGGCGCTGTCGTTGACCGCGAATCGACCCATCACAACCTCCCGCTCTGCGGCCAGACACTTCGGCGACCGCTTGATCCAGTGGTCCTCGGTTTCGTCGTACAACAAGTCGCCAAACAACATGCAAACAAATTCGGTGCCAAAGCGTCTTACGCCTATTTGTGGGCACAGGTTGCCGCCTGGTCGGGGCGCGCAGGTTATCTCGCCGCACACGACACGTCGTTTGACGACGAAATCAGGCATTTTCAGCCTCTACGACAGCGCCAAGCAACGCCCGAATCTGCCCCGCCAAGTCGTCAGCATCAGCGAATAGCACCATCACGCAAGTCGCCGTGTCGCTGTTGCGCGGCGAGTAAAACTTGGCACCATCGGAGGCCCAAAACACACCGCACCGCTTGGCCGACCACCGCTCACGAGCGGCGATTGCGTCGGCCAGCGCCAACATGTGAGCTGCCGTGCCCTCACAGTCGGCGTCGCTGAGTCGGGTGCTGACCATCAGCCGTGAGCCATACGCTGTCGGCTCGCTCCACTGTTTGGCCTCAACGTCGGCGCGCTCGACAACGTACCAGTCGTCCAGCGCGTCAGACTTTGTGATCTTGAGTTTCATCTGATCGACCTCGCCGCACTGTCTGCGGCGGTAGCGATTGTGCGCAACTGTCTGCCCCGTTGTCAACCGTCTTACGGCCCGCATCTAAGCTACATTATCTTGGGTCAGGCTACGGGTGGGCCTGGATTCAACTCGTTCGCCCACGCTTGCAGGCCGATGCGCAGCGCGTGCAGTGCTGTGCCGTTTTTCGTCGCGGTCTGCGGCAAGTGACGCGCTTGCAGCTCGCGCTCCCACGCTACTTGCAGCGCCTCGATCTGAGCAAGGTCGGCTTTGTCGATTCGCAGCGTTAGGGACTCTTTTCGCGGCGTGACTTTTCGCGTGCCCGAGAAATTCCGCATTCGCGGCGATGCCTCGTG
>ERZ1292632.406-Hain-H43-01um-R2-406-length-45558-cov-6_pt1 | contig 11648 bp, 14 predicted proteins | sample MGYA00564407_ERZ1292632 | MGnify/ENA primary metagenome ERZ1292632 (study PRJEB36523, sample SAMEA6512637) | groundwater metagenome | collected 2019-01-08 | study: AquaDiva: Metagenomics assemblies of 32 groundwater samples
CGACCACAACGCGGAGAAGTCGGCATTTGACGCTCTTGATTTCTGGCGCCTGTCCCAGATCAACGAGGAGAAGCAGAAGCAGCTCGACAAGGAGGTCAAGGAGGAAGAGCGCGCCGACAAGATGCGGCTTTCCAACGCCGAGAAAATCGCCAACGTCCTGGAGCGCGCCTTCACCCGCTCGGGCGATACCCTGGTCGGCAAGATGCTTCAGGCCCTGCAGCTAGCCATTCAGATCGAAAAGGCGCTCGCCGCGCAGAAAAAGACCAAGGGCGGCGGGGACGGGATCCTGGACTTCCTCCCATCCATCTTCGGCCTGTTCGCCGGGTTTGCCGGTGGCGGGTACACCGGATCGGGGAGCGGCGACGAGCCGGCCGGGATCGCCCATAAAGGAGAGGTCTATTTCGAGAAGCCCCTGGTTGACGCGCATGGCGACGAGCTGCTCGAGCTCCGGACCAGGCTGCAGGCCGGGATGAGCGTGCGCGACAGCCTCTATGCCATGACCGGCACCGGCGGCAGTCTGGGCGCGAACGATTCGGCGGTCATCGGCGAGCTCCGGGCCCTCGGCACCAATATGGCCGCCCTGTCCCGCACCGTCGCCGGCATGGAAATCCAGCAGCCGATCATCTTCCAGAACCTGCTCGACGGCCAGGAGCTCTGGCGCCGGAACGATCCGAAGTACCGGGAATACCTCGAGGAGAAGCTGCCATGATCCGGATCACCGTCGGCGTCCGCGGCCAGACACCTATCGATGTCGTCCCCTTTCTGTTCGAGGACGGCATCAACGCCATAGCCCAGGAGTTCGAGCGTTCGGCCTTCGTGCGGAGCGTAAGCGATATCCGCCTGAAACTGTCGAACACCGACGGGGTCATGAGTGGCCTGTTCGCTACGGGCAAAAGCGGCGTCCGGTACCAGGTGAGGGTCTATGTCAACGATACCGCATCGGCGTTTGTCACCTCTCCCGGCGCCCGTCAGATCTTTGTCGGTGAGATCAGCAACAGGACTATCGTGTTCGATCCGGCCGGCCGGTTCGTCACCTTTACCGTTTTCAGCAACGACAAGCTCTTCTGGGACCGCGCGAAGGGCACAAAGATCCTTACCGCTGATGTCCTCGTCCGCGACGACTGGAGCATCGCCTCGGTGTACAAGAACATCATCTTCATGCTGCGGAACAATCTTAACCGGCTCGACAAGGATTTCAACGAGATCTTTCAGGGCGATTTGTTCCAGGAGTTCGATATCGATGCCGAGCTCGGGCTGTCGCCGGTGCGCTTTTACCTGCCCGACGCGGCCGCCGGCAACGACGGCCTGTACCGGAACCTCGATCCCAACACCACGGTGAATGACCTGCTTCTGGCGGTGATCAAGTATTTCAACTGCCAGATCTTCATCAACCCGGTCACCGAAAACCTTGTCGTGCAGCCCCGCCTGCTGGTCATCAACGACGTCCAGACGCCCCTTGCCGGCATCACCTGCGATGACGTGGCGCCCCAGGTTCACTACTCCGACCAGGACAAGTACGACTACATCCACGCCATGGCCCTCCTGCAGGCCGCGGCACGGCCGATCCTGGTCGAAGTCCGGCGGGAAGATTCCACCATGTACGCGGTCGGCACCCTGCCGTCGCCGAATCCCTATTTCTGGTCCGGACCGATAGCCGGCCTGTCCGATGATGTTAATCCGCATCCTTCGCTTGCCTTCACGTATTACCTTACCGAGATCGTTGAGGGGATCGAGTCGGCGCCGTCGGAGCCCCTGGTCGTCGAAGTGCCCCACGCCTACCCGGCCGTCGCGGGCACGCTGGCCTATCCCTACCAGCCGCGGCTCCGGATTCCGCCCGGCACCCCGGGCGCGACCAAGCGGATCCTCTACCGGACCAAGTACGACGATGTATTCGCCTACAAACTGACCGAGTGGGTCGATAATATCGAGCAGGTCTATGTCGACAAAACGAGCTGGTACCAGGTCGATGTGGCTACGCTGACGGCCATGCCGATCGGGGCTGGGCGGGTGTTCACCGGCTGGTTCCGCTACGACGAGGAGACGGGTATCTGGGACGAGCCGATCCTCGACAACCAGAATGGCGAGAACGCGCCGGCAGGGCGGGTATTCGATATCACGCCGCGGCTGACGTTTCTCACACAAAACGGTCAGAGCGCGGGCCGCACCGACGATCCGTACCAGATCTTCTGCCTTTTTGGGCGCAACAGGAGCTTCTCGTCGATCGCCCGGCGCTGGCAGACGCTGATGATGACACTCCGGAAGGTGACGGTGAAGGTGATCGGAATGAACTTTTGCGTCGGCGATTCGGTCGTCCTGGACACCGAGCTGATCCGGGGCACCGTGCCGGTCGGGCAAACCACGTTCGTGAAGAACGCGAACATCGATATCATCAAGGAAGAATCCACGCTCGAGATCCTGGCCCTATGAACCCGAACATCACCCCGATCCGCAGAACGCTCAATGGCTCCGGCCGCCCGCGCCTGGTCGTCGTCAAGGCCACGGTATTCTACACCTCCTCGGTCAACACGGTCTACGCGGCCGATTCGGTCACAGAAACGGGCGGTGATTTCAGCACGATCCTGACCGGCATGCGGGTCTTTTGTCCGGTCAACCCGCCGTCGTTCGGCAAGATCACCGAGATCGACACATCCAATCCGGCAGCCCCGGTGCTGCGGATCGACGGGTGGAACAACGGCACCCCGGCGAACGGATCGGCATTTGTGATCGATGGCTATGTCGTCGATCTTCCACGGTGCCAGGTGCTGACCGAGGAGCTCGATCCCTATGTGGTCGTGCACAAATTGTACCGCGGAAGGCGCAAGGCCAGTCTTTACGGCTGGAATTATACTTGCGTGCTCGATTACTCAGGGCTGCTGACGGCTGATGCCCTGAACGATCTTTTGCAGCCGCTGAACCCGGGCCCGGATGACCGGCTCATCCTCATCCCCCGGGCCGATGCGCCGCATTATCAGTATAACGCCTACTGGGACGGCGGGTACCGGCTGGCGCTCCGATCACTCGGGCACGGTTACAAGAATGCAGTACTGAAACTGCGGTCCACCGAGCTGGTGAACTATCCGCGGCCCCTGACGGGCTACGGCGCCGGCTATGGACAAAACTACGGAAATCAACTTTAGCAGGAGAACGTTATGGCACGAACGGAAACGACAAACCTGGACCTGGGCATGTGGACCGACGGGGAAGCGCCCGGCGCCGGCACGCAGGACATGGGTACGATCGGCATCGGCATCAACGACAACTGGAAGATCATCGATGCGGCCCTGGGGACCGGGCACAATGCCGACGGCACCCACAAGGCCGAGGCGATCACCGGTGCGAACATCAACCCGGCTGCGGTCGATGGCGTGACGATCGTCCAGGACGCCATCACCAAGAAACTCGGCGTGCCGGACGGCGGCATCGATACCGCGCAGATCGCGGCCGGCGCGGTGACCGCAACGGAAATTGCCGACGGATCGATCACGGCGGCAAAGCTCGCAGCGACGGTGCTGAGCCCCCGCGCGTTGTGGCAGGAGGCGCTTGTCGCCGGCGCCGCCGATGGCGACGAGGCGGCCGCGATCACGATCTGGCAGCAGGGATCGACCGAGAAGGTGAAGATCCGGACCGTGGTGTACCTGCTTGACGGCGACAAATATGTTCGCCTGGTCGGCTCCCTGTATAATGCAAGCGCCAAAAATTCCATGGTTACCCTCAACGTGGTGACCCTCGCGGCTGTTGCGGACGGCTCTGCCACCTTTACCAAGTCGGCCAACCCGACCACGCCGGAGAACTTCTCGATCGATGTTGACGTAAGCGGCGAATCTTTGCCTGACCGGTTCGAGGTGTATGTTACGATACAGAGCGCCGTCGGCGGTACCGCCAAGCTCACCACTCCCGTCATCCTGGCGATCCCCGGCTAATAACCATGCTGAACCTTTATCCCGGATCCATTGATTCCTTCGGACTGCGCATCACGGTTGGCGAGAAGAACGCGGCAGCCGGCCAGGATGTGCAGGTCGGGTATGATGATGTGCTCTACGCCCTCGATGCGATCGAGCGGAAGCTCGGTACCGACGGGTCCTCGGATCCGGCATCGATCGACTACCAGGTCGGTCAGCTGCAGGCGGACGTGGCCTCGTTGACCGAGACCGGCATCGGCGTGACGGCGACCCGTGGCGCGCTCCTGACCGGTCAGGGCGGTACTCCCACCTGGCAGCTGCTGGCGATCGGGGCAAGCGGGTTGTACCTCCGGTCGGACGGGACCGACGTGGCCTGGTCGGGAATCCTGGACGTGGATCTGCCGGCAACGATCGTGCGGACATCGCGGACGATCAACACCACGGCGCCGCTCACCGGCGGCGGGACGCTGGCCGGAGATCTCACGCTGGCGATGCCGGCGGCGAGCGCGGTGGCGAACGGGTATCTCTCATCGGCCGATTGGTCGACTTTCAACGCGAAGGAAAGCGCGCTCACGATATCGACGGGGCTCACCCGGGCGGTGAACACGATCACGGCGAACCTGTCGACCGGCCTTGCCGGCGGGCAGTCGGTGATCGGCGGGACGGCCGCATCCGAGACGCTTACCCTCTCGTCGACCGCACATGTGACAAAGGGGAAGATTTTAATAGGTGCGGGTGCTTATGATGAGGCGAGCGGTTTTTTTGGCGCAAACACGGCAACGCCGCTATCACCGATCCATGCTGTCGGATCCGGCATAAACCACATTCTTTTTTCCAACAGCGCGGCCAATAATAATTTCCGGTCGGCAATCCAATGCAATTTTAACGGCTCTGTGGCAGCATCGAACAGCATCACCTTTCGCGTCTGCAATGCCACAGCAACCGGCAATGTCATCCCTCTGACGCTTGGCGGAGACAACACTGTTTCGATCGGGTCGACGACAAGAACGGCGATGTTCAACGTCGGTACGTCCGCGCAATTTCAGATCAGCAGCACCGGAATAGTGGTTGCCGGCACCTGGAACGGTACTGCAATCGGCGTAGCCTATGGCGGCACGGGTCTTACCTCTTATGCTGTCGGCGATCTGCTGTATGCCTCCGGAGCGACGACACTGGCAGCTCTGGCCGACGTCGCCGTAGGATCTGTCCTGGTCTCGGGCGGGGTGGGAGTTGCGCCGGCTTGGAGCGCATCGCCGTCACTGAGCAGTATCACAGTCGCGACGAACATCAACAATGACCGGGTGCTGCATTGCACCGTGACTGCCGGCGGAACGGCATCGGCACGAACGTTCACCGTGAGCATCCGAAAAATGGATGGTTCGGCGCTGGCAAACAAGCGGGTGGTGTTGCGATGGTGGAGCTCGGCAACATCGTATGGCGCCCCGGCCGCGGCGATATCGCCAGTCCCAACCATCACAACCGGCAACGGCGGTACCGGTACCGGCGCCCTGGCATTGACGACGGCGTCGAATACGGCCGTCAACACCGTGCTGACCGACACCAACGGGGATGTGGTCATCACCTTCACGACAGCGTACAACACAACCCCGGTCACGATGTATTTCCACATCGAGACCGAGGAGCTCGTCTACCAGGCGAGCGGCACCATCAACTCCGCCACCAGCGGCGGCTAACGAAAGGAGAGAACGAGAAATGGCAACAGGCACGAAGATCGTCGCCATCCCCGGGCGGGCCATCCCGGTCGTCGAGGGCGGCGTGAGGACGGGGGAGAAAAACGCGATGATGCACCAGCTCGAGACGGTACTCGAGGCGACACCGCACAAATCCGGAACGGAGACCGCGATCGCCTACGGGCTGCGCGGAAAGATCGATGCGTACCGGCCCGGGCAGGAAACGATCGAGCTGGAGATCCCCGAGGTCGAGTTTATCCGCCAGGGGATCGAGCAGCTGCGGGCGGCTGGGAAGCTGGTGGGCAGCCTGTGGTATCTGCTCACGAGCGCCCTGGACACCGCAAGGGTGAAGGAGTAAGCGATGAGCGAGATCAGGGAAACAAACGGCAACGTGCGCACGGGCATGTGGACCGACGGGGAAGCGCCCGGCGCCACGCTTAAGGAAACCAACGGAAACGTCCGCATCCCCAAAGCATGGCTACTGCAAATTGTGTTCGTGCTCTTCACCGCCGGCGTGCTCTATGCGGCAATCAAAAGCTCGTACACGCAGACGGAGGGAAAGGTGCTGGAGAACCGGGTCCAGACCCTTGAAGAGCAATTGCGCAGGATGGATGCGAAGCTCGATATTCTCATTCAACGGAAATAGAAAGGACAGGATATGAACCCCTCGAACAAAGAACGTTTTATGTACGGTCTGGCCGGCGCGGTGCTGGTGGTGTGCGTCGTGGGCCTGGTGTTGCCGATGCTCATCGATATACCCGATGCAAGCCACGACGTGACCATGCTTGCGATCGGGATCGTCCTGGGATGGGGAACGACCGTCGTCGGCTACTTTTTCGGGAGCTCCAAAAGTTCGGCCGACAAGACCGAGCTTCTTTCGACGACGAAGAACCAGCCGTAAGGGGTTGGAAGTGTCCGCCCCGATGAATATATTACACCTGTTGGCCGCTGGAGTTCGCTCACTTGCCATGGGCACGCTGTTCCTTCACTCTGGCGGCCAATCTTTTTTTACCCTCCCATGCTGATCACCCTGCAGCGCAGATTCTTCACGAACCGATCCACCCTGGGCGAGCTGTACTTCGACGACGTGTTCGAATGCATGACGCTTGAAGACCCGGTGCGCCCGCCGGGCGTGAAGATCCCGGGCGATACGGCCATCCCCTACGGTGAGTTTAAGGTCGTTATGACCTGGTCGCCGAAATTCTACACGATGCTTCCCGAGCTCCTTGCTATTCCCAATTATAGCAAGGTGAGGCTCCATTGGGGTAACGGACCGCGGGACACGGAGGGGTGCATACTGACCGGCCGCACCTGGGAGAGCGAGGCATACATAGGCCATTCGCGCGAGGCGTTCAACCCGATCCTGCTAAAGATCTCGTCGGCGTGTTCAAGCCGCCTGGGTTGCCGGATCAAAATCATACCCTGGAAAAATCCTCTGGAGAAAAGCTCATGAAACAGCATGTCACGATCGCCGTCATCTTCTTAATCATGATCTCCGGCGTAGCGGCTTTCTTTACCGGCCGCTATGTCCAGGCAAACGTGCAGGCCTCGCAGGTGGACACCGTGCACGAGGTGGACACCATCCGGATCCCCGTACCGCCGGCGAACATCGACACCCTGCCGGCGGTCATCGAGATGGCGAGGATCAATGCCAGGACACGGGCAGAGGCGGCGCGGTACCGGCAGGCTTACGAGCTGCTGCTGGCAGACTGGAATGATCTGGCTGATGCCGGGCCGGACACGTTGGAAGAGGATTCCCTTGGGCTGGACGTGCCGGTTGCCCGTGGTGACACGATCACGCCCCGGGGTGATAGCGTACACGTTGAGTACCGGTTCCCGCCGGTCAATTCGTTTTCGATCGATCTGCGGCCGGCGCCGGTGGATACGACCAGGGAGCGGATCATCATCCGCCAAGGGTATGAGATACCGGCGTCGGGGTGGACCCTGGCAAAGTGGGGGGCGGGCGGGGCGGTAATCGGCGCGGCATTATACGCGATATTTGGCAGCCATTAAATTATATGCTTGAAGGACTCAGTGTGCTACCAAATCGCTACCGCAACAAAAAATCGCCACAATTGTGGCGATTTTGGAGCGGGAGACGGGGATCGAACCCGCGACGTTCAGCTTGGGAAGCTGACATTCTACCGCTGAATTACTCCCGCATGCCTATTTTTGCCTTTCTGATTATAGATGAACCAATCTGGAACAACTTGTTCTTCTTCGCCGCCTTCCTTAAAGCCGCATTCATCTTCTCCCTGGTGGTATCCACATCGAAATACGTGTAATGCCGCAGGGTCGTTTGCACCGACCGGTGCTTGGCCAGCCGGGACACTTCCGCAAAATCCAGCCCCATCTTCCGCCAGCGCTCGACCGCATTCGTTTTGAACGTATGCAGGGTGAGGTTCTCCGACCATTTGAAATGATCGACCGTGAGCTTCTTCAGCTTCCGCTCCAGGGCCGACGGATCGGCATAGCGGAACAGCCGGGGTGAATAGATGTTGCTCCGGATCGTATCGACCAGGAAGGCGAAAAACTCATCGTCGACCGGCTGATTCTCCCACCGTTTCTTTTTCCGGTTCCAGAACTTGATCGCCCGGCCCTCCCGGTCGAACTGCTCCTCACGGAACACGCAGCTTTCCATGGCGCGGCATCCGGAGTAGTACAGGAATTTCCATTGCGCGACCGAATCCTCCCAGCCCCGATTGATTCCTTCGGCCCAGAGCTCTTCGAGCTGCTTCTGGCCGAAGATCGCCGGCTCGGGCGGTACCGGGTTCAGGCGGATCCCCTTGACGATCGGGCTTTTCATCATGCGCCCTTTAAGGACCGCCCAGGAGAACATTGGGGAGAGGTGCCGGATGAAGTTGGCCGCGGTCTGCTCGCCGTTGTTTTTGCGGGTGACATCCCGGAAGTGTTCCATGACTTCGGGCGTGATCTCGGGAAGGAACAAGTCGCCGCAGTGCCGAACGAAGTTGTTCGTGGCTATCTGGTAGCTCCTCCTGGAGGCGTACTCCTTCGCCGGCCCGTCGAGCCAGAGCCGGGTGAGCTCGCTGAGACGGATTGCGCCGTTCTTCGGTTTGTCGTCAATGCCCCAGACGCGGCGGGCAATCCTGTCGTCGATGCTCCGCTGAATGTCCCGGGCGGTACCAGGGAAGATGATCTTTCCGTTCCGGCGGGTGACGGCGTCCATGGTGATCCCCACGGGCCGGCGATGCTTGATGCCGTACTGGTCTGTGAAGCCGATATAAATTCGGTAGCGGGTCTGCTTATTGCCGCGGGATTTGACGACGTAGAGGTACGACATCACCTAATTTCCGATTGAAATCATCGCCATCGTTCACCCAGCCCGCCGATAACGGTTTTTCGGAACGGGCATCTCGTCCCAGGTACGGCCATGCAATGTTCGGCCGGTCGCCCGTTTATTGGTACCACCCCATTGCTTGAAAAAGAAGGGCACTCCCATCTCGACGCACCGTCTGTGAATATCGACTACCCACTGCTTATCCATAGGGCGCGCCCCCGGTCCGGATTCGCCGCCGACAATCACCCAGTCTATCCCCCGTAGCGGTAGCTTTGGAATCCCCTTGATTAGCGGTTCTATCGAAAGGAAACGAACTGCCGCAGGAACCTTTAGAAGATTTTGGATGCGAGGAACGAAGGTGGGGCTCTCGACACTTACACCCATCCAAACGTTTTTAGGCCATGGTAACTCATGGGCAACCCTAGCCAGGTACTCAGACCGCTTGGTCAGAATCTGAAAGGTGTGCCAGTGCGCCTTTTCCATCGTCTCAAACACCCGCTTCACATACCAGAGCGGAATCTCCTCGTGGAACAGATCGCTCATGGAATTGACGAAAATGACCCGCGGTTTCTTCCAGTGGAGCGGCAGCTCGAGGGTGTCGGGCTGGAGGGTGATCTCGAATTCGTTTACATAACGAGGGTTGCCCATTGCCTTGAGCCGTTTGGCAAGCCGTTCCGCGTAGCAGAACTTGCAGCCGGGGCTAATCTTCGTGCAGCCCGTGACCGGATTCCAAGTGGAATCGGTCCATTCAATGCCAGATTCTTGCGCCATAGAATACCTTAATTGTTTCCAGTGATGAGGACGGTTTGATCGTTTAGTGTCGACTTACCATCCAATGTACGAAAAGTACCTGACACCAGCAGCTTTTTAATCGCGGCCCGGATGGTGGCGGATCGGTAGTGCCCGAAAAAGTTTTCGTGTATCCAACTGACCAGCTCTTCCCGCCGGAAGCCAACCCCCCCTTCGACCGGGTGAACCACCCGGTGGTACATGCTGTAGACAATCCGATCGATCGGCGTTCGGCGATCGGGTACGATCAAGGCTTCATCGCCATGCTCGGTCCCGAAAATGGAGTTCTCCTGCCATCGCCTGTTGTACTCCTCCCCAAGCTCCAGTGTTGTTCGGGCCATGCAATCACTCATGAGCTCAAAGGCGATCTTGCTCCGAGTGGCAAAGAGCAAATAGTATTTTACCCGCTGGCTCCGAAAGGCTTCCGTGATGGGAAAGATCTCCACGTAGCGAAAGTGCTTCCTGAAGGCTGCGAGATACACATTGGTAAAGCGTTTGACGGCGTCCTGAAATTCGAGCGTGCCTTCAGCCAGGCCTGCGATGATCTTGTCGATATCATCGGATGCACCAATGCAGTACCGCAGGATATCCTTCGAGCGAACAGCGTCGCGCGAGAACTGGTCTTTCCGGATGCGGCCGAAGTGCCGGTAGAGCGATGGCTCGTTATAATTCAACAGGACTTCGGTGCTCTGTCCATCCACGCGCTCAAAGATCTGTCGCATAAGTTCCATGGATAAGCCCTTCAGGCCGAACGGATCAAGAAAAATAACGAAGGGCTTGTCGCGGGAGAGCCCGCGGAGCAAAACCTCGCCCGCCTCGCGGGCATCGCCCGGGAGCATTACGGCTGTACCATCCCTGAGGTACTCCCGAAGATTATCCTCGAGCAGTTGGCGATTGCGTCGAATCGCCTCGGCCACACAGATGATGTTTTTTTGTTTCGTCGCATGATACGCTTCCCGGGCATAGTGGCTCAGGATGAGCGGCGATCCATCCTGGCCGGAGGCGAATTTGCCGGTGCCGGCAAACAGATCCGCGACGACGGCGGGCCGATGATAAAAGTTGTTGACCTTTTGAAAATATTCCCGAAAATAATAGATCAGAATTTTATACTTAACCTGAGACCACGTCCTTGGTTCATCGAAGAATGCTTTTGCCACCGATTTACCCTCCGGAATGTGACTGGAGAATATGGATTAGGGAAGGGGGTGTTCAAAATGAACACCCGGGAAAACAGAATCCTGTGTGCCATGAAAATAACTTCAATTTTGGTCTTGTTGAGTGTTCAATTTGAACACCCCGCATGTTCATTTTGAGCAGGGGGGGTGTTCAATTTGAACAGTTGCCCTGTTCATTTTGAGCAGGGGGGGTGTTCAATTTGAACAGGGGCTACTATATAACAGTAAACTACCAATAGACTACAACAGTAAACTATACAGACGATGCAAGCGCGTCTTATTTTTATCGTCGTCCAACATTCGGCCGATGGGTGATCGACAGTACGGGCACCCTGGGGACGATATCCCCTTTGGGCGGCTTGTACCCGGGGAGCATTGCCCGGAGCCGGTCGGCATGGGCGCGGACCTCGTTGATCTCCCATGTGACCTCAAAGCCTCTGGCCCTCTCAGCCTGGAGGAGCCCGGCGATCTTGTCGAGGTAGGCGATGGGGGTGGAGATGAACCCTTCGGATTCCCACCGGGCGACGGCCCGGTATAGCTCGTCGATCTCCGGATCCCGTCCCGGCTTTTCGTATGCCTTAACCATGCCGTCAATAACTCAAAATCAATAGGTCTTTGACGATTGATTCAACCATCACCCGGATCTTGTCACCGCCGGTAAGAGTAACATACAGGTATTCCCCCGGCCCGAAACCATGAAGACTGGCCGGTGATGTGGCCGCAGTCGAGCTTTTACTGATTTCTCCGTCCGATAGAATAATTGTCGGCCGCCGCTGCGCGTCAAACGAGAATGATA
>ERZ1292632.3657-Hain-H43-01um-R2-3657-length-11642-cov-30_pt1 | contig 11642 bp, 10 predicted proteins | sample MGYA00564407_ERZ1292632 | MGnify/ENA primary metagenome ERZ1292632 (study PRJEB36523, sample SAMEA6512637) | groundwater metagenome | collected 2019-01-08 | study: AquaDiva: Metagenomics assemblies of 32 groundwater samples
CGGTTACCAGCCCCCCGCCGAACCTATGCTGGATTACTTGGCGTTTGGTGGCCATTATTTCAATCCGCTCATGGAGCCACAAAATCCAGAACGTCAAGTTGCCTTGCCTTGCCTTTTCTCGACAGGGATTCAAATGTCCGCATACTTTTCTCGGTTTCTTTCTTGCTCATTTCTTCCTTGATTCTCTTGCCGGTTCCCCGGCCCATGCCAAGTTCTGCGAATCTTTCTATCGCCTTGTCGAGAGCCTTATCGTCGCCTTCTTTATCGGCCTTTATGAATGCGTCGATAGCGTCCTGCTCATCCTTGCGCTGCTTGCCCTCACGATAAGTCATTGTTCTGGACACGTCGCGCTCGATAGATTCTTTGGTGGTAGCAAAACCGAGTCCTTTTAGAATACGTCCTTTGGTGTCAAGCTTTATGGTCAGTCTGTCACGCTGCCAAGGCGAAGTAATCTCCCCGTCATTCCTGAGAGCAATGGCGATGTTCCCAGGTGCCGTTGAAATCTCCCGCAAGGCTTCTACCCAATGCTCGCTTGTCGCCATCTGGGTAGCCCGGACTACAGAACTAAACCCAGGCCCGAACAAATCACTGGTTTTCGATGGGATGAAGTCACCACCACCAACCCGGTGAGACAAGTCAATACCTCCAAGTTCTTCATTGGAAAACGCGCCATAGAAAATCGTCTTGGCGATTGCCTGTTTTTCCTTGTCGTCACCTGCCCACTCCATCAGATGTCCTTTTGTCGCAAGCTCAAGGTCTTGACCAGTAAGCCCCTTGATGATGTTCTTGATGGCTTCCATACCGGGGAAACCGTAGTAACCTGCGATCACCGCATAGGGAACCCAAAAGCGCACGTTCTCAATACCCTTCAGACTTCCCATGAACTCCATCGTCTTGATGGGAAATTTCTTGAACTGGAACGCGACCTGCCCTATTGGGCCTGATCGTCGGATAAAGTCCGGTGTATCGGCAATGCTGTAATCGAAATTGACGCGCCTGTTTATTTCCTTGGCATAAGTAAGCGCATCGGCCTTGGACTTTCCTTCGGACAGGGCTTTGTAATAGGCCCCCAATCCGGTAGTCGCCCGAAGCTCAAATTCGACCTTCTGGAAGAAAGCTGTACTAGTTTTGAACAAGCGTCCCACTTGGTTGAACTTGGAATAACCGGCTCCTGATTCAAGACCTTGCTGAATGTCAACGTCCAGCTTACGAAGAATTCCAATGTCAGGATTTGTAATTCCACCAAACCCGACTTTTCGTTTTACCAGTTCAGCAGTAACTCTACCGGCATGCGCCGCGCCAATGGCAGTCCACCGTTCGCCCAACAAAGCGTTAGCCATGAGTAATTGCGTGCCGTTCACCAGCGCAGCGGATACGTTGTATAGCCCAAGTTTTGCAATGGCAACCGCATTCGTTGTGGCGGAAGCAATCTGTAACGCAGGCCGGTCGCCAAGATGTTTCGCGATGAACTTGTTCAAGATCGGCGCATTTGCTATTGTCGAATTCAGTAGGTTCTCAGCTTTTGAAGGAACGCCATTCACATCGTTTATGTAGTCCTTGGCGTACTTGGCTATGCCAGTATGATCCTTATCGAACGCTCCGAACTTGCGCTCGAAGTAACTGATGCTGTTGCTCTTAAACTTGTCCAGTGCCGCATACCGAGAAATCATGTTGAAGTAATGCCGGTGCGACCAATCCAGGTTCTGCTCCCAGCCCGGCACGCCCTTGCGTTGCAGGAAGTTCCCGACAAACCGCGAGCGTCCCTTCATCCTTACGATGCCATCAACCAAGGCTTGCGCCTGATCTGGCGTCATCTCGAAAGATTTTTCAATCGCTTCCTTCATCTTGAAGTAGGCTATATCTCCTATCACAGCAGACTGTTGAGCCTCCTGCGGAAACTCGAATCTCTTGGGAACGATCTTGACTTCGGACCCGCCTCTTGCGGCGTCGTTTCCCATAGAGATCGCTTCTCGCAGTGTCTTGGCAGACGAGAGCATTACCCCATCGCCAAGGACAAAGTAGTTGTGGAAGAAGTGAGGGACATAGCCCTCGCGATAGTTCACTGGAACCTTGCCACGAAGATCGCGTGTCGCGTTGGCAATGGTTAGTGCATGGTCGTAAGCAGACCTCAACGAGTTGTAGGCCGTGATGACTTCCTTTGGCGCACCCCGAGCAGTCAGTTCACCCGGAGTGAATCTCTTGCCAATCATATCTCCCTCAAGCAGTATCTCGTTCAACGAACGCTTGTTCTCCCGATAGGTCTTTCCCAAATCCTTGACCCGCTTCCATCCACCACCAAGCGCCAGATCAACACTGGCAAGACGGCGAGCGAACACTGAGCGCAGGGTATCCTGCTCCAATACGGCTAACTCGCCCCTTTTGCGAATAGGCGCAAACTCAGGAAACTTTTCTGCGACCTTACTTGGCGAGCGGAATGATGTGAGGAAGCCGGGTTTCTTCGCCAGCGGTTCCGGCAGGACGGTAACGCCCTTTTCCGGCACGCCAAGCGCATCCTTCAGGTTGCGCTCTGCGAACTCAACAGCCTTGCCGACTTCTTCGATAGGGATGCCGCTGTAGAGAGTGCTGCCGCGGTTTCCGGTTGCCGTGGGTAATTCCATCTGTCCGCGAGCCGTAGCCTGGTCAGCCGCACGCTCGAACGTGAACTCAGCAGGCTTCACCGCTTCAACAGGCTTCGCTATCTCTGCTGGCACAATAGGCTCAGGACGGACAACCTCTGCGGGCTTTGCGGCTTCCTCCCGAACAATGATCAATGGTTTCAATTCTCCAGACGCCGGGACTTCTGGGCGCGCAACTTCGACAGGAGCAACCGGCTCTGCCGCTTTTGCCGTGCGGCGCATACCACTAACAATCCTCGGCGTGAATGGCGCGACCAACGGGATGGCCTCACCAAGCGTCTTGACCGCAGTTTGTGCCAGCGGGCCTCCGGGCGTAGCTTCGGCAACAACGTCAACGCCACCAGAATACTTCTCGAAAATATCCCCGACTAATCCAGAAAATGCCTTGCCCTGCTCGGTTCTAGGCTCGTAGGTATAGAAGTCCTGAACAGCCTTGAACGCGGGGGCATACTCTCCACCAGTCGCAGCAGAGTAAACGCCAGCCGCCGCCGCCGGTAACGCACCAGCGAGCCCCGTGCCCATCTGCGTCAGAGTTTCGACAACACCGTATAGAGCCTTGGGTTGCCGCATCAACTGCGAACCTATGCGACTCCTAGTTTCGCCAGTAGGTTCTTCGCTGACAACCGAAAGACCGGAGGGTTCTTCGCTGACGATAGAGAGTTCCATCAACGCACTCTCTTTGGTTTTCCATTCTCAAGCGTCCATACACTGCCATCTGAAAGCGTTGAATTGGTTCCTTGCTTTAGCTTGGACACTATCTCCGAAGGTAAAGTCTTTGCGTCACTAGGTTTCGGTGCCGGTGTAGGAACAGCCGCCGCTGCCGAGCCGCCCCTAACATCAACATTAAAATTCTGTTTAGTCCATTGCGGGAACGGCATTGCATTACGGATTTTCTCTCTCTCACGCGCGCCGCGAACCGGATCAGTCTTGTCGAGAATCCGCAAATCAAGCTCGTCCATCAGGTTATTCTCCAGCTTGTATTGCTGGACGAGTTGAGAGTGATTGATCGTGCTTCCGTCTTTAAGCGTGTACTCCCCCGCTTTTTCTCTGTCAGGCTTCGGCGGCTTATCCACCCCCGGCTGCGAAATCAGCCGCGCAGCAGGGTTCGCCGTCCATTGACCATCAGCACCCTGAATCTCGATAGTACCGGCGGTAGCGCCAATCTTGCTAACTCTGGCGGGGAACGTACCTAGCTTGCCGGGAAGGTGCGCGGTCTTGCCGGTATCGTACTTCTCGGTCAGGTTCTCGTCCTTGACCCGAGCTTGCTCACGGGCAATGTCGCCTGCCTGCTGCACGGCTGATGTTTTCAAACCAAAGTTGGCAAACACTTTCTCATTGGAATATTCCTGCTTGCTGTTCTTGCGCCTTATCGTGAACATTTCCTCTGGCGTAAATATGGCGTTGCCTTTGTTCATCGACTCAATATCTGCCAATGAAAAGCTCCCGTCCCCGGTCTTGGACTTGGCTTTCATCGAGTCAGAGAATGCACGCATCTTGTCGAGAATTCCTGGAATTCGTTCGGCGTCAACCCTAGCAGATGCCTTGTCGCTCAATTCGTGGTTCTTTGCAAATTCAACATAACAAGCCTGCTGGTCGTCTCTACCAGAGCAGAACTTAACGACCATTTGCTTTACCTTTGGCTCGAACAAAACATCAAGAGTATTGTTGATTTCGTCGTCCTGAGAACCCGCCGCAGCAAAGAAAGGAGCCAGATGCGGAGCCACTTTGCCAAGTTCTGCAAGCATGGAGTTTCTTTGTAGACTCCCCACCGGAAACTTTCGTACCATTTCTGTGCCGGTTTTCATCAGCGTCAAGGTATTGGTCAGAGTCTGCATCCCATGCAGTTCCTTCTCGCGTTTTTGCTTGAGCAGGTTGTCGATTGGTGAAGCTCTCCCAGAAACACCCGCAGAAAACTCCTGCATCATCAGGCCGATTTTCTCTCCGGCAGACAGGCTGCGTAGATAGTCCTGATCCGACTGCGGGCGAGCTGATACCCTAGGCTCAAGCCCAAGGCTGCGCGACTGCGGGGCGGCTCGGCCAATAGGCAGGGCGGACATATCGCCAATCCCGGCGGTCGCATCAGCCAAGCCCAAACCCGGGGCCTCCGGCGGCAGGCCATCGCTCGGAGTGCCTACCGGCTGAATGTCGGGAAATTGTTGCTCGTCTGCAAATCCGAGGGAAAGAGAGGCCATTTTCGTTATCCAAACAGAGAACTAGAACTTACGCCGCGCACAATGCCGCCAAGCCCGCCAAAGAACGACCCATAATCAGAAAGCCCGGTCGGGCGAGTCGTGCTTTGGGTCCTGATTCCGCCAGCAAAGCGTTCGTTGGCGAGGCCAAGGCCCATATTTCCTGCGCTCGTGTTCGTGGGCGGCAATGAGTATGGGCTGGCGAATAGCCGATAACGGTTATTCGCGGCAGTTTGCTCAAGTTGCCGCTGAAATTGCTGCGATGCAAGATTAAGATTTGCGGCATTGGCCGTTGTCGCGTTTTGCACCGTTTGGGCTGCCAGCGGATAGTTCAGGCGCGCGTTGGCGTTAGCGTTCTGAAGGTTCGCCGTCAACCCGCCTTGCTGCCTGATCACTTCAGCCGCAGCCCTATCTCCCAAGGCCGTAATCGGGGTATCGGTTGGCATCAGGCCGGAAGCTGCCGAGACTTCCTCATTGATGCGCCGCAGCGTTTCGTCCCTGAATCTGGCAATGTCGATCTCGCCTGCGGTTTGCGCGGCCCGAGTCGCTGCATCAATCTGCGTGATTTGCTCAGGAGTCGCATTCGTTCCCTGCCGCGCATTTCTCACGGCAATATCAAGCAACTCCTGTTGCGACGCAGCATTACGTTCAGCGTCGGTCAGGTTAACGCCAGTGTAAGCAGTCACATCGGCAACGGTATGGCCGGTCGCGTTCGCAACCTCGGTTGCCGTCACCCCATACTGCCGCATCAGGCCGGCTATTTTCTCCTGTTTCTGCGCCGTGCTGAGAGTGGGGTCGTTGTATATTCCCATCGCAACTGTGCGGATACGGGACGGTTCGTGCGCCGCCTGCCGATCGAGTTCCGCATTGGCCGCGTCGATCTGGCGTTGAATGACTGGCGTGATCTGGTTATTCAGTCTCGCATCACGCTCGAAAGCGTCGATCTGAAGCTGAAGCAGCCTGATTTCTTCGGGAGTCCTTGGCTGCACCACATTTTGCGTGGTTGAAGTCGTCGTCCTATCTCCGCTCATGGTGGCCAGCCCTCCTACGGCAGCAGCAGTTAGCCCAAGGGCTGCGTAATCACCAGTGGTTGCCGTCCCGTTCAATACCCGCGTCACCGCGGCAGGAATGAGGCTCGTGGCGTTTGGGACCAAACTCCCGCCGGGCCCAGTGCCCGTTGTCGTTGGCCCCTCCTGAACCGGGGCCGGGAACTGCGTTCCAGCAGAAAGCCCGGTCGTAGGGTCAAGATCGCCCAATTCCATCCTGAGATCGGCGTCATTGACGCCCTCAAAACGAGGATTCACCCCCCATGGGGCATCTAATCCATTGGTAAGATCGCCAGCGCCAGACGCTATAAGGCTTCCTGCCGCAGACGTTAGCGGGTTGCCGCCAGTCGCGCCACTCAATACGGCGCTCGTGGCGGCCCGCACTGCCGTAGCTGGCAATCCTGTCAACCCTGCCGCGCCCGCCAACCCAGTGCCGATACCGGCGGTCATGCCGCCGGCAATAGCTGTTCTCATGATAACGCCAAGCGCCTTGTCAAAGCCGCTTTCCTCTTGTATCGGATGCGCTCTGGCAAAAGCTTCGTTGTCAGGCGCGATCCAACCATACTGAGGATGGTTGACAGGCTCAATGCCGAAACGCCTCAGATGCGCGATTTCCTGCTGCATTGCCTGCTCAGGATCAGAACTGTTATTGGCGAATCCACCAATGCTCCGATACTGCACGCCATTGATCATAGGATCGGCATCTGGCGCGTTCTGCACCAGTTGGGCAGCCTCATCCGCACCAAGAACGCTTTCACCGTCTGGCGAGCGATAGCGCCCGTCCTCCATGCGGGTATAACCAAGCGCCTCGATCTGCGCCTGTGTCACGCCGTGTGTGGTTTGGAAGCCTTCGATTGAACCAAGCAGACTCATGGCCTACTCCTAAAGGTCGAACCGCAGGCAGCGCAGGTTGACCGCCGCCGTGTCCGCAATGGCATAAGGCGCGGTCGTGCTGGCGTGCATACGGAAAATGCACCACTCACCGGCCAGCAGCTTGATGAAGTCGGTTGTCCCCGTCCCCTGCCGCAGACTGACAAAGTTGGTCGCATCCATGTTCTGAAAGAAGCAGTAGCCACCCCCGGCAACATCCCCCATCAGGATGGCTTCTTCAGCCGCGAATCCGATGGCCTGAACATTATCCATCCATTGCGTGCCAGCGACGCTCGGCGTGATAGTGCCCGCCGTGAAGCTCACGCTCGGCACGTTGGCCTTAGTGAAGGCCACCACCAAACCGGATAGGGAGAGTTCGTTTGCCATGATTATCCCTTTGAATCAACGGTGCCAGTGTCCTGATTAGGCTCCGCAACCAGCAGGGTGTCAAGGAACTGTCCGTGCGTCACGCTGATCCCGTTCATCAGCGCGAGTGTAATCCTGTTCCCGGCGTTGTCATGCAGGATCTGTACAAGGTTCGTCAGGGATTGCTGCTTTTCGGCCAGTGTCATCATTTCTCCTAAGCCCAAAAAGGAATGTAGTACGTGCCTGCGTCGATCTTTAACACCAACCAACTATTTGAAGTATTCGACCCCGGTTTATTATTTCCTGGGAATGTTGCTGTTGCTGCACCAGAGGCTGCGCCACCATCAAATGCGTAATAGTGTGCAGCGCCAGAATCCCGTGTTTCAATAGGGCGAATATCTGCGCTACCGTTGAATGAAACACCGCCTATATTGCGAGCGGTAGTCAACACATCGGCTGTTCCTGCTGTTGCAACATTCAGATTAGTGCATCTGGTAGTCGATGTGACTACGAATGGCATAGTCCCGATGGCCAATGTTGATGTGATCTGATCCGCAGCAGAAATCTTGGCAGCAGCATTCATGTCAACGCACCAGATCCGACCTAGTTCATTCACTCTGAATGGCGCAGTGTCCCTATTAGTAAACGTAGAACCTGCCCATATTCTCGTCAATAGAGAACCTCCTGCATCTTCACTTGAAAGCCCGAAAAACTGAGTGCCGGTATTCCGAATGTAATTTGTGCCAATTTCAAATCCACCTATCGTCCCGGTCGTTGCTGTAATTGTCCCTGAAATTGTCGCCCCAGAGGCCGTAAGCACTCCAGCTTGCGTAACCCTATAAGGTGCACTTCCCGGGGTAGCACTGCCCGCGTAGAACGCAGGGTTCGTGCCGCCTGAATCAAGCCCTACTGTCGTAGCACCAGAACCAGCAGTCAACGAGGTAGCCCCGAGCGTCCAGCCGCCTATAACGCCAGCAGTCGCAGTAACTGTCCCAGAGAGAGTGACACTTCCGGTCTCCGGATCAAGCGTGAATGTCGCCGTCCCGGCAGAGTTGTAGCCAGCGATCCCGGCAGACCCGATCACCACCCCCGCCGCCCCGTTCATCTTCTTGAACAAGGTAGGAGAGTTCAACTCAATCGAGGATGCGGAGTCCTGCAAGATCGCTGCAACAGACGCCGCAAGCCGTGTGTCAGACGGGTTCAATATCGCGCCCCCGAGACTCCTGCCCGCCATGCTCCTGCCGTTAGCGTCGATCAGCCCAAGGTTAATCAGGTCTTGCACGGTCACGGATTTACTGCCGGACGTATCCCCGCCGAACAGCGCCACCTGGCCAGAACTGCCCGGAGTAAAGCCGCCGCTGTTAGGATCCCAAGTCATGACGCGAGGTTTACTTCCGTTGTGCCGTCGGTGAGTTCTTCGTCGGCTTCGGTAACGAGAATATCAAAGTCAATCGGGTCTGTTTCCTCGGCGTCAAATATACCCCTCGAAACGCCGCCGCGTCCAAGCGTGACGTTCATCAACACGGGGACGTATTTCACCGGGCCGGGCATTACCCACCCCTGTCGAAACGGCCGCCAGAATCATAACGAGCGCCTGCCCCACGGCCCCACGGAGTTTTTGCCGAACGCACGTATGGCGTTATTCGAGGCTCAAGTTTCGGCCTTGGCGCTCCTACCTCGGTATCCATCATTACCCGCGACATGAGATCGACATACTCGCCCTTCATCTCCTGCGAGCGCGAGTCGTCTTTCTTGTCCCGGTAGTAATGGTATGCAGCATGGAACACAAGCGCATGACGATAGCGCAGCGGGATAATTGGTTCATCCTTGTCACCGATCATCGCCGGGCCAGCCACCCCGTTCTCATTCACCGCAAGATTGGATGTGATGTACGAATAAGGTATCCGCAGGAAGTCATTCGGAGGGCTGGCGAAGCGAACGCGCCGAACCGGAGCCGTCGTTCCAACCGGCGCGTAGTCCAGCAAACACGCAACAGTAGGTTTGCCGGGAATCGTGTTAGCCGGAAAGCGCCGTCTGAATTCAGTTCGGCTGATAATCGGAATCTCCCACTCATCTGAGAACCGCTGCATATCAACCAAGCGCAGGAAGTCAACAACGAGGTCGTATTCGTCCTCGAAATAGGTGTAACTTGATCCTGCCGCAAGCGTTGTTTCGGAGAACTTTTCCGTCAGCGTAAGCGAGGTATCGCTTTCAACTGACTTCACGACGTAAGGCGAGCGCGAGCCTGAGAAAACCATCTTGCCATTAGTCCGCGCGTTGTTGATGCCGAACGCATTGGCAGTGTTCCAGGTCGTGCTTGACCCTGTGACGGTTGCAGAACCCTGCGTAACCGCAATCGTGCCGGTCGTGTAGTCGTTCTGCGTCTGGATTACCGCACGACGTTCGGCCCATGGGAAACGGTATTCTTGACCCAAGTGAACATCTTGGAGAGCGGTATTAAGGTATCGCTTCGCCTGCGAAATAGTAGCGGTCGCGGACGTATCCGACCGCATCATGTTCAAGAGGGAGGTATAAAGATCGCTAAAGGTGGCCGGCTGACTTGTCGCGCTCATCGTTTATCCTTGCAACAAGCACCAAGCCACTTGTCGCGCAGCTACTGGTTAATCACGCTCCAACCGCGTGCGGCGTGCGGCGATTGCCGTAATTTCTCATGACGCCATCGCTCATCGACATTGGCGCTCTGAAACCGACAACGCAACGCGGATTCGTTCCGGCCAGCACCACGTAGGCCCCGCGCTTGACCTCGACGCAGTGATGCAAGTCAAAATCCTTGGCCTCACTCGCTACCGTGTTGCCACCTAGATAGACCACATTTGTTGCGTCCGTGGTATAGCCGGTATCGGTATCATAGATCGTGATCGTGTTATCGGTTGCGGCACCGGCTTGCAAGGAAAGCCGGTCGATCTTTCCGGGGCCGACGAACGCGTGCCCGGTCTTGGTCAGATAAATCGACTCACGACGGCGGTCAACAATCGCCCCGAGTTGGGTGTCATCCATGGCGAACTCGGCAAACAAGAGCGTACCGGTCGTAGTCGAAAGTGTATTCTGCGTTCCAAGCGCGCCAGTGCCAACTGCTGCGGCATTGGTAAGCGTGGTCAACGCGATCAGCGACGCGCTGTTGTCGAGATACAGGTCTTGAGTCCCGGCCCCAGCGGTACTGATTAACACCTTCCATTCGACGCATCCCCAACGTCCCCGCGGAAATTCAACATAGCTCGAAGGAGCCGTTCCATCGCCAATCCCGATTTCAAGCAGGTTGGTAGCCGCCGTAATTCGCATCCCCATCGAGCATTCGGTCGTTGCCCCGCCGGTTTGCTGTAGCTCGAAGATGTTGAATACATCATCCGCAGTGGCGGTGACGCTCGAATGCGCGAACAGGTAGAACCTGAACCAGCGCGTTGCGGTATCCGCGATGTCGATATCGCCTTCGGTCAGCGTGTGATCGTTGGTATCGCCCATCTGGATACGCATACAGAAGGCCCCGCGATAAGGCATCGCCATGCCGGGAGTATTGGAGAGGACGGAGTAGTGAACCACAGAGAGCAAACTGCCAGTATCACTTTCTGAATCCCATTCTCCATTAGTCCCGGCCTGGAAATTTGCCTCGAAAACATAAGGAAAGCTCATAGCGATCTCCGGTTACGCAGCTTTCTTCTTCAATCGCGCGGCAACAGCACTGGCCTTCAACTTGGCCTTATGCTCAGGCGTCATCTGATACTTGGCCTTCGGAGCCGGGGCAGCGACGGCAACAATAGGTTCGGCACCCTTCTCCATCAGCAGCACAACCATCTTCTTCCAGACCTGCCGCTCCTCGTTCGACATCGTAGGCACGCGGGCATGATCCACTGGTGAAATGGTCTGTAAGGCTACCAGTTCGTCATCGGTAAACGTAACCGTTACGCCAGTCACCTTCTCGATGTTGAACAGCATCTTGCGCTCAACGACAGCATTGTCCAGATTCATCCGGCTTGCCGTAGGCCGATGGCGCTCAAGGTTAGCGGCTTCACGCTCACCTGGCTTGAGCCTCAGTTGCAGGTTCTTCCATTCGAGAATAGCCGCCTTGTTCCTGCGCTCCCACGAAAGGTGCTGATCCGGCGCACCGGGAGGGCACGCCCGCATTTCGGCTTGGCTCAACATGCCGTCGCTGACGATATGATTCAGCAACTCCTGAGAACGCCCCTGCATACGCCCCTCTTCTTCCGCGCTCTCTGGGGGCTTGGGAAACTGTTCAGTGGCAGTCTTTCGCAGCCGGATAAGCTGATTCCTTGCCTCTCGCTTGTCCTCGATGTGAGGGCTTTCCAGCTTGGCTTCCGCGTTCCGAATGTCCTTCTGCGCTTCGGCAGCGGCATCAGGACGAAGTAACGGCTTGATAGACTCAGCAGTGGTAGCAGCGATTTGCATAAGTGTCCTCTAAAATTAAGCGACGGTCGCGCCGGAACTCACCGGCATCCACTCGACGTAGATCGTCATGCCGCCCGCGGTCATGTTATTGGTTGCAATGGTGACCTTAATGG
>ERZ1292632.3660-Hain-H43-01um-R2-3660-length-11631-cov-5_pt1 | contig 11631 bp, 22 predicted proteins | sample MGYA00564407_ERZ1292632 | MGnify/ENA primary metagenome ERZ1292632 (study PRJEB36523, sample SAMEA6512637) | groundwater metagenome | collected 2019-01-08 | study: AquaDiva: Metagenomics assemblies of 32 groundwater samples
AAGTTGAAGACCATACACACCAAGATACTGCTAATTGTGGAACGCTTGACCACGGGCTTGCCTTAACTGGTTTAACCGATGATGACCACACTCAATATCAATTAGAATCCCTTCTGACAACTCAGGGAGATATGGTTTATGCTACGGCAGCTTCCACATGGGCTAGATTAGCTAAAGGAACTGCTGGGCAGTTTCTAGCAATGAATGGCGGGGCAACTGCCCCAGAATGGACAACGGGTGTAGTGCCTCAATATGGAATCATCATCTGGACTGGCACGATAGCCAATATACCAGCAGGATATGTAATTTGTGATGGTAATAATAGCTCACCAAATCTACTGACAAAGTTCGTGGAGGGTGTGGCTACGGCAGCAACTAACCCTGGAACTACTGGGGGAGCAACAGCTAAGACTACTGCAGGACACCTCCATACAACACCTGGTCATACTCTTACAATAACTGAGATGCCAGCCCATACTCACACAATCGCCATTGGAGGAACCGCCACCTATGCCGACCAGATAGATAAGGTAGTAGGAGACTCTGCTAGTGGCTTTACAAAAACTTCTAATTCAACTGGTGGTGATGGCTCACATGCTCACGGTGATACAGGTTCACAAACTGATAGTATTAGCGATATTCGTCCACTTTATTACGATGTCGCCTTCATAATGAAAACTTAGGAATTAAAAAATGATTTGTATTAGATGTAGTAAAGATTTAGGACATGCAGATGCTAGTAATGCTGATTATGTTATAGCAGATGAATTTATAGTTTCTGAAAAGAGGGAACAACTTTATGCCGTGACAGAAACGGATGGGAAGGAATCTTTTATACCTATCAAGCAAACAACCGATTCCCTTTTAATCCCAAATGTAAAGCATATTGAAGTTAAAATAGAGGATATTGATATTCAAAAGACAGGTTTAATTTGTCCTGATTGTTATAGGCAAACTGATTTTATTATCTGGGGAATCCATAAGAAATAGATTCTGCAATTGTTGCAAAATGTTAGGGGGCTAGTTATCTAGCCCCTTTTCGTTATACTCTCCGATATATTCAAGATATTCTGATTTTTCTAAATTACGGGAATATGGGTATTCTGCCTCCTCGATAATTTTAACTCCTAAACAAGAAGCCATATATACTACCCACTCTTGACAGTTAAAGGTATTATTCTTGATTATAGGGAAGGCAATCTTCAAATAATGTTTTAGGATAAACCATATCCCTGTCAAGAAATTTACCTGCATATCATAAGATTTATCACCATACCAAGAGTGGAATGATAATAAGCGGTAAGTCTCTGGTTCGTGCTTTAAGGATTTAATTCTGTAAATATATGCTTTAGGATAAACAAATCTTGATACAGAAGTGCCTTTGCCCAAACTCTCAGAGGTAATATATCCATCTTTGTCTTTCCCAATAATTACCCCCCAATGAAATGTCTTGGCTTTAACTATTTTACAAATTAGATTTGCCAAAAATCCATGAGGCGGAACTCCGAACAAATCTCCATTTTTTAGCATTCTTCCTCCAATAAAACAGTTTTGATTATTTCCCCATTCTTTCCAATGATAAGACGGTCATTTAATTCAATCATTGAAACAATAGACCCATCTGGTAATAGGAAATTTCTTTCATTTAATCTAAACCAACCTTGTTTATCTGCCCACCCTGCTAATTTTTCATTAAAATTCATTTTACCCTCCTATCCATTCTAACCAATCTTCTTTACTTAAAATGCTATCGGCAAGCCCATACTCAATCGCCTCTTCGGGCTCCATCCAATAATCTCTATCTATATCTTTTAAGATTTCATTATGGCTTTTCTTAGCCCCACATTCAATTAAAATATCTACTACTTTATTTCTGTAATTTTCCATCTGTTTGTGCTGAATATCCCAATCTCTAGCATCTCCACCCATTTGACCAGCAGGAAGATGAAGCATAACTTTGGCATGTGGAGATAGATAGCGCCTACTTCCTGCTGCTAGAATAATAGCTGCTGCGCTTCCGCAGTAATCCCCTATTGTGATGATGGGAGATTTTATCCTTTTCATTACATCATAGAATAGAAAGGTTGTATCTAAATCCCCACCATGAGAAGTTATAAACAACTTAATGGGTTTAGAGGAGAGTGAATCTAAAGCCCCAAGAAGTTGTCTGGGAGAAGAATCACCAGTTATAACACCATCAAGATAAAGTATGCGGTATTTTTGTGTCATATGCTCCTTGTAACCAACACATTGATTCTCAGCAACAAGAATATCCCTTCCTCCGACTCTAGCAGTTCTTGAATAAAGCATTACTTTAATCTCGCTTCTTTCATTGAGATAATGGCAGGTTTAGGAATGGTCAATTTTGCGAATTTTAATCCAAAATCACTATAAGCCATTACAAGGGTTAACTGCTTTTCGTTCTCTGATTTAACATATCCTATGGCTGTAACTATGGCTAAATCATCTTTTGTATCTCCCTCCCAACCATGCATAAAATTACTATCATAAAACTTTACTTCCAATCGTTTCATATCCCTCTACTTTCTTTTAGTATCTTGCCGATTTTTATACCCAATTTAGCTGCGCCCCTAATTACATATATCCTGAAATCATCGCATATATCATCCAGACAAACCTCTTTGATGGGGCAATCATAACATTCAAATATCTCTTTTGTCTTAGGATTTATTGGACATCTAATTCGTCTAGACATACTCTCCCCTGCATATAAAAATCATGATTGAAAGGAACTCTAATTTTGGACTTTTCAAGTTTAGTTAATTTTATTGGTGGCGGAGAAAAATCTCTCACTTTACCACATAGTTTACAAGTTCCCTTCTCAGAAGAATCAAGTATCCAGTAATGAACACACATTTTACTCTCCTTTGCATCTAGGGCATTTTTGTTTAGATAGAATTTGGGTGTAAAAGCAACCGCAAATAGGACAAGTCTTTTCAGGGTTTTTATCACCTATAATAACTATCCCTAATTCTTGAGCCAATTTATATTCCCCCAATGAACCTTCTGATTGTTGCCATCCATCTACCAAATAAATGGCATCACAACGCCGTAGCAATTCCAAACAACCATCCAACCAGTCTCTATCAGGACATTCATTCTGAAAATGCTGTGTCATTGTATGAGGGCAAATTACAGCATAGCCTTGTTTCCAAAGTTTCAATGAAGCATCTTCAGCCTTTCTCACATTTTGCATAATGCCCCATTGAGTTTTAGCCCTGAAAGCACCTGCAATATAAATAACCTTAATTGGCTTTACCCATTCTTTTGGCCATACAATCGTCATTTCAGGTAATACTTCTATTGGCATTATTTTCTCCTAGCACAAACATATTTCATACTGATACCTTCACCGCTTGATGCGGTTTTTCGGGATATAGTTCCCATTGTTTAGATTTGGGAGTTAATAGATTTATAACAGGTGCAGCAAGGTCAGAAGGAGGGAAACCCCCTATTTCAGAATATCCTCCCCATTTTAAGTAGGCATTTGTTTTAATTAGCACTTCTCTTTTAGCGGTTACTTTGCCGGACAAGAAACCATTTTCATCCATTGTGCCTCTATTATCTGGCATTAAGTAAATATTCGGTGCTATATTCACAACATGGTCATGCGACATTGCGTACCAATCCGCATAAATCCATGTTGACATTCTTTCCGCCTTGACAGCTTTGGCGGATTTAGTTCTAGCCCCACCATAGCCATGTGAAATATATGACCAGAATACATAAGGTTTATTTTGGGTCCGATTATTATAATCCCCAAATGAGAGTTTAAATAGCATTCCTTCTGGGCGATAAGGGATATTCAAATCTTCTGCTATCAATTCACTAGGGTCATCGCTAGTAAGGTTGGTTATTCTTTGTTCGTGATTCCCTGTAGTCATACCTAGAATTTTATCCTTAATCGGCATTAATATTTCAGTAATATCTTTGCGTTGTTTCTTCGGTGATAATTCTTGCTCGTGTATATCGCCTAAAGATGTTTTTAATATAGCTTCCATTAAATCACCATTAAGGAAACCATAGACATTATCATTATTTTTTATAAAATCAAGTGTTCGCTGAAAGTGTTTTAATGAACAATAGGGGTTACCATAATGTAAATCCGATATAACAATAATCTTAGCCTCAGTCAATTCTTTAGATAATACCTTGCCATACCATCTTAATTCACGCATTAAAACTCCTTTTTATCTTGCCACCTAAAACAGCGTTGACATTGACGGATACACCAATTACCTCTAAATGGATGAACCCGCCATTCGCTCCATTTATGTATTCCTAATTTGCATAAGATTTTCATTTATTCCCCTCCCTTTTTGATTGGGTGGCATAATACCAGTTTAAGGAACCTCTGATAGAAGCCTTAATATGGTCAGGTATTTTAGCTCGCAGTGTTGCTTCCACCTTAGTTATAGCTTGGGCTTCTGATAGTCCTTTGCTGACCACTAAGTCTAAAACACTATCATGAATACTTGTCATTTTATCTTCCATTCTGCTAGGATGTTCTTACTCTAGTAGTAAGGGAATCTTCTAGTACTATATGCTCTAATCCCGCTAACCATAATCTCATTCTACGAGCATGCCAATCTAAGGACTCTTCACTCATAGGAATTGTTCCGTTTCTACCAGTTGGCATACAGCTTCTTAGAAAGTCCCTTGTTTCCTTTTGGCTTGGCACTTTGACCAGCCTGACAATATTAGTATCTTTTATAGTGCTTATGAGTTCCCGTGCCAGTCTTTTTAACTGTTGATAATCTGGATATGCCAATAATATATTGTAGGGTGAAAGTTCAATAGCCTCCCACATTTCTTCGTATGAGGAATATCCGATGTCTAGATGCTTCTTAATAATATTGACAACAGTTCTTATCATTTATTCTCTTCCGTTCTTTTCAGGGTGAAGGTTGTGTCAATTTTTTACGCAACTTTTCCCACTCATTATAACAAAATTGGCACCATCCTCCACCCATTGTCGGTTGCCCACAAGCACCACACTCCCCGCAATCATCTGGCAGATAACCAGTTCTATCATAACCACCTTGAGGGGACATTTGTAACTGCATATATCTCATTCGCTCTTCCTTAGTTAGGTTGTTCCAATTTAAGCTCATTTTATTTTCCCCAATGAGTGAATCCATATAAAACTATGACTATAACATCAATAACCAGAAACAATGGGAACAAGACGGCCAGTGGTAACCCAACATAAATGGGGCGCCTCCAGCACCAAATAACATACTGGATATAATAGGGTGCTGGGAAGAATTCATCAAGTTTAACTATCTCCTTAAACATCTCCTTACTTTGCATATTTATCCTCCAATTGTTAAAGTCTTCTCTTATATTCTCTCAAACAATTATGGCATAATTCCGTAGATGTCTCCGTAAGACTTATAAGGTTTTTATCTCGCAATGAAATACAAGCCAATGCCGAGCAGTAAGTGAACTCCTCATTATACCTTATGTGGATTTTATCTCCTGACCCCACATAACATAAATCTTCTCTTTTAATTTCTATCATTTCCTTCTCCTTTTTGTAATGTCGACTCTAGGTGGAGCAAGGGTGCCGCGGGAATATTATCATCCGTAGCATCACCCTTATCCACTCCACCTAGAGTCTTATCCCCTTTCGCTCCTCTTAGACTCTTGCCCTGCTTTAAAAGAGATTTCAATTAAATGTTTTGCCCAGCCCATTACTTGATATTGTCCTTTACTGTTAACGAAACAGGTTTCGGCATTACAGTCTGCCTCATCTACAAGTTCTAAAAGTTCTTTAGCTTCCACTTTTTACCTCCTAGATAAACTTAACTAATCCACATTGAGGGCACTCGTAGCGTGGTTCGCCCTTCCAATATGGTCTATACTGCATAGCAATTTTCTTTCCATTTTTATGCAGACAAGTGGGACATAATAATTCTTTTACTTTACCTTGATACCAGTCCTTACTCATTCTTCCCCTTCATTCTGACAGGATAAAGGCTGGTGAGCTTACAATCGCTCTGTCTCGCCACAAAACTTACTTCAGTTCACCCTCACCCCTGCCTGAGCCTACCTCGCTTTAGCATTTTCAGCGTATCAGAGTCCATCATACACTTTAGCTCCTTTCGGCTCAGGCTTGCCAGCCAGTAGCCACTTGTGAATAATCCATTCTCAGCTACTGAGAGTTTGGTGTCCCTTTTCAGGGTGGCTGGCAACTTCTGCTGGTGGTCTAACAATTACGGATTTTTCTATTGTCATTTACTCACCCTTAGATTCTGCAACGGCATTGCAAATTCTCTATTTCTATTTTATAACATCTTTCAAGTTCTGTCAAGTCCTGGGAAGTATATTTTTTAATTTCCATAGCCTTGTCCTCTAATTCAATATCAGCACTTTCCCCATAGAGCTTAATAATCTGTCTGCGATATTCTAAGAGATTCCCATTGAGAAATCTATTGCAATAACGGCATTGTATATGGCAGTTTTTCTCATCAAATAGAGTTGAATTATATCTCCGTGATACAAAATGACCAGCGTCACAAAAACCAATGCTTAATAACTTCCCGCAAGTGATACATTTGCCGTGAGTTAAGGTCCCCGTAGTCTTTAAACAATCTCTTAATCGAATATACTTACTAAAAGCCCTCCAAGCTCTATCTTTAATTGTTTTTTTAGAGGCTTGTTTTACCTTCTTAGGTAGATTACCCCTACTTTTCTTCTGAAAGCCCCTAGATTTTGATTGTGGTGCGTTTGGTGTATGATTAAGCACGGTTTTCTTCTTCATATTTCTCCTAGAAATCCAATTTGGTTTCTTCAGGTTTTATCTTTTCAATATATCCTGTCCCGTGACAGGTAAAGCATTCATTCCCTTTCACCTGTCCAGAACCCTTACAATTAAAACATTTAACTAGAGGTTGTATATTTCTAAACTCTACACCACCGCCAGTTATATCAAAGCCATAAACTTCTCTGTTAGGGTCATGTTCAAACCACTCCTTAGCTTTTCTAACAGTTAATCGTTTCTTATCAATAGTCAGATAGAGTGATGATAATTCCTCAGAGAAAGCCCGCCCTCTACCGAGACTGGCTGCTTCATCCTTTTGGAGAACTATTAAGGCTATGCCATTACCAACTTTAGATTGTATTCCTTGAATGACGTGACCTATATTGTAAAGCTCATTAGCCGGGAGGGCAATCCAATCAATAATGGTAATCTTATCAGGTTCCACTATATCTGCCCAGTTTTCTAGCCGTCTGACAAGTTCAAACTTGGGCTTACCATTCTCACCAATGGGATTATTCCAAGTCATTCTGCCAATCCTGCGTTTAAACTTGATTGGGGTATACTCATTCCCCATAAGAATACAAGGGTAGTTATCCATGTTTTCCCATAAGAAATTATGGGCGAAAGCACTCTTACCCATATTTGATACCCCAGCTACCACGATAATATCCCCAGGGGAGATACAAACACAGCCATCAAACCCAAACTTTGAACCATCTCTACCTTTAGGGAAGCTGATATTAAGAGTCTTCCCTGCATCACTATCATACCAGTCAATTATATCCTTATCTTTATTAATATATCTATATATACGGTTTGACTTTTCAAGTTTTCCTATACTGACCTCATAGGATAACTTTTGAACCACATAGTGCCTGTTTTCACGCTCTGTAATTTGTAGCTGACGGCAGACTAAATCAAGGTCAAATGTCTCGCCCTTATGCACTTCTAGCCACCTATCTACAATCGCAGATACCTTTTTATATGTAATATTTTCCAAATTAGCCTCGTTTTAGAAAATTTGACATTTGTCAAGATTTGTCAAACCTAGTCAAATTAGTCAAATTTTAAGGGCATTTGTCAAGAATGTCAAGAATGTCAAAGTCTATCCTTCTTTTCGCTCTTATCAAGGTGTTCATTGAGCTTGTTTTGGAGACGCGAAAATCCTGTCTTTAACTGGTCAATTTCTTTATCAACTGGGCGAGGCTTAAAGACAGGTTCAATTTCTGATTTTATCTGTTCTAAATCTCGGTAATATTGCGGTTTATTGCAATAATCACAGCCACATAAATAATAGCGACCTGATTTTACTCTAGGGTCATCTAGATACATTCCCTGGATACATTCGGAGCAAGTTATCATACCTCTCCTTTTTGTAATGTAGGCTCTAGGCGGAGCTAGGTACTACAGGAATAGCCCTCTGATATTCACCCATAGCTTTATCAACTCCGCCTAGAGCTTTTACCTGAGCCGAGAGAGGCTGCACTTGAGCTATCCCCCCAAAGTAGGATAGAATTGTACTTCGCCTCTCCCAAGTAGGCTCAGGCTTGCCAGCCAGTAGCCACTTGTGAATAATCCATTCTCAGCTACTGAGAGTTTGGTGTCCCTTTTCAGGGTGGCTGGCAAGTTGCTCTTTTAAGACTTTCACTTGGTATTGGCTATCACTCCCAATGGCTCAGTGGCAAAATTGCCCTTTCTCAGCTTTGAGCAAGTCCTTGCTGGCTTGTTCTATTTACCGCTTTCAGGAATTGAGTATAATTTCAGGCACGACTCCTTGCTATGCCACCAGCAAGTTTATTTAATTGTTATCCTCCTTCTTCAATTTCTTCTGCTCCTAATTTCTTGGCTTCTTTTACTAATGCTGATTCACCTCCTAACTTGCCAGCTTCTATATCTTCTATCAAGCGGCTGGCTTCGCTTATGGTAAGTTCTTTAGTAGATATTTTATTAAAGACTTCTTTTAGATAAGTCTTTGCTTGGTCTGCTGTGATACCTTTTTCTTTAACAGAAGCATAGATTTTTTTGATTTGTGCGGGAGTAATATCCCCTTTTGTTTGGGCTGTAGTTTCAGATTTGGGTTTAGGTTCTGCCTTTGCCTCTGGTTTAGTTGCTATATTGGCATCATCATCCTCGTCAGTTACAATCCCCAAAATGGCTGATAAGGAATAACGCCGGGCATAACTGATAGCAGAGCCTAATGATTGGGGGTCATCTTTTACAGGATTGACTAATTGAGTACCGCTAATCCATTCCCCGCTAGTATGGTAGAGCGTAGTTTCCAGTATGCTTTTATCATTGACGAAATTCATAGTTTGAGCTATACTTAATCCGTTCTCTGATAATGGCTTACGGATGGTTTCCCAAATAGTATCAAGTGTAGCATACTTTGATTTATAGAATGGATTAGTAGCATCCTTTTTAACGGCTGTCATTTTACCTTGAAAGTTGGGTAATGCTTTGGCTAGTTCCGTGATTGATTCTGATTTATTCATTAAAACAATTCCTCCGATTCTTCTCTTGATTCTTCTCCTTGTTTGCGTTGTCCTAAAAATAAGACTTTATTGGCAATAACCTCAGTCTTATAATGTTTTACATTATCATTATCCTCCCACGACCTTGTTTGGAGTCTACCTTCAACAAATACTTGTTGCCCTTTTTCGAGATATTGATTGCAGGTTTCAGCTAGCTTATTCCAAGCAATTACATTAAACCATTCTGTTGTGTCGGTGCCCCCAAACTTAGAATTGACAGCCACACTGAACGAAGTTACAGGCTTACCAGAGGGGGTAAATCTCATTTCGGGTTCTTTCCCTACATTCCCTATAATTTCTATTCTATTAAGCCCACTCATTTCAATACCTCACTAATAGGATAACGCTTTTCTAGTTCTTTTACAAGTTTATCAGATTCAGCTAAGATTTCTTCCATTGTTAATTCGCCATCAACAGTGCAATCCCATGTTTTAATACCCTTGACTGATGTTGATATATTTACACGATAGCGTAGTGATTTGTCCATTTATTTCTCCTTCAAATATTCGTCTTCTGATATGACTTTATTGCCACATTGTTTACATTTGCCTTTTGCGTGTTGTGTCCCTAGACATTTGGGACAAATATATATCTTATCACTCATCAACTTTCCTTAATTTTTACTTATTATTTCTAGGTCGGTTTTATCTAGCTCCCAAACCTTACCAATGCCATACCATCTGAATGTGATTTCTTTGGTAAGGTCTTTGGCTTTGCAGATACCTGATATTTTCATTTCTACCTCCATTTTAACATTTTATTCTGTTTGTGTCAATAAGGATGAGTAGAGATACAACCAGATATTTTAAGTTGAGCTAAAGTTAAGATACAACATTGTCCTTCAAATTGTTTTGTTTCAAAGTTGAAGTTGGACTTGCTATCCCACCAAGCGCATTGTTCCTTTTCACAATATCTTTTGTCGTCTTTTTGTTTTAATGGGCAATTCATTTTTACCTCCTAGATTTAGGATAACACATTCAAAACCATTTGTCAAGTCCTTTATCCTTTTTAGATATGTTATAATATAAATGTGAGTTGGTATTTTATGTGTGTTAATTTAGAGGCTGCTGCTAGAAACCGAAAAATGATAGCCGAGAAAAGAAACATTATCGGTTATCAATTTATAGAAGCCTTTGTAAAGGCTTGGCCGAGAAATAAACTTTTACCTGAGTGGATGATAGGCAAATTACCAATGATTGACAAATCAGAAAGAGGGAATATGAAATCTTATGGGATTTATGAAATTGGGGACGATGGATTGTTGGAAATAGACAAACCGAAGGTGGGTTATGAGCAGAATTAACGCAGACCAAAAAGAGACCGCTATAGAAAGTATCAGGGTTCACGGCACTATGAAAGCTGGGGCTGAGGCTGCCGGCGTAAGTGTAAGAACCCTAAACGAAGAAATGCGCAGGTCGGCTATTTTTAAGAAGCATATTTTAGAAGCCCGTGAAGAAGGTAAGCGGAATATAGCTGATAATGCGATAGACAAAATCAAGGAATATGCCTTCAACCCTCCAATCAAAACTGATAGAAATGTCTTAACGGCAGCTATTGCCTTAGCTAATGCTTACGAACCTGGTTTTAGAGGCACTACTACAGTTCAGGGTAGGATAGACCACGATGTAAGAGTAATAACGGCAGTTCCCAGACCAAAATATGAAATTATTGAACCTGAGAAAAAACCGCTTGACAAACCACCTAATAAAATGTTAAAATTAGGCAAGAAGGAAATTAGAGATGATAAAGGTGATTTAATAGCAATTCAAACAATAGAAGAAGCTATCGAAGGAGAAGTAATAAATGGATAAAGAAAAAATAACTGAGGAAAATCTTGATATTGCCCGTTTAGCTTTTGGGGCTTATCAATCTTATGTTGACAAACCTGCGTCTGTTAATGTTTTGATTTATAGGGATGGCAACTCAATAGATTTAATTTTTGGGCAAGTCAATCCTTGCAAGTTTGGTGACCAGTGTGAAGGGCATGCTTGTTATTGTAATAATCCAAAGGCTTACCGAAAATGTCATTATAGTTGGTATTGTGGGGAAAAAGATGCCGATAAAGAGTGTGAATATTATGAACCTAATCCTTATTGGCAAGATGGTGATGGTGACTTTTATGAGCGAAGAGATAAGACATTATTGTATTTGAAAGCAGAAGGATTACTGGAAATATTTAGTGAGCGAACAGATAGTGAAGCACCTAGTCATTATAAAAATCACCATTCTATGTTTGAAGGAGAGATAATTAAGGAGAATGAATAATGCAAAAAGCAAATATCGAATTAAGACAAACATGGGATTCTCTAGATG
>ERZ1292632.3662-Hain-H43-01um-R2-3662-length-11630-cov-7_pt1 | contig 11630 bp, 10 predicted proteins | sample MGYA00564407_ERZ1292632 | MGnify/ENA primary metagenome ERZ1292632 (study PRJEB36523, sample SAMEA6512637) | groundwater metagenome | collected 2019-01-08 | study: AquaDiva: Metagenomics assemblies of 32 groundwater samples
CTGGATTTAAGGTTTAGGAAACCTCCGTTCTATCCATTGAACTACGAGAGCGTATCTTATGCGGATACTACCTTTTTCGAGCTGTCTTTTCCAATAATCGCTATTGCACTCTGTATTAGTAAACGTTCACGTATTCCGGATCGGACTCTAATTCTACACATGCCGTATGGTAATTTCCCGGTCTTTTTTCCATCAATTACTTCCACGCTTCCGATGCTATCCACTGGAATACTGGTAATTTTCGACCAATAACTTTTAGCTTCAGGAATGTCTATACCCCTATGTACTCGTAATGAGAGTGAGAGTCTTGTTTTCTCGATCCCGAGTGATTGGAAGCTGCGGAGCAAGGCCTGTATTAGAAGAGGATCTGAATTTATAACTCCAAAATCGCGTTTTGTACCCTCTCCCCAATACAAACCAACGAGCAGAAAGAAACGATCTCTATCTGTAATACTCCCTATCTCTTCAGAGGCTTTAGTCAACATATTCTCCCTTAACCCTATAGCTCTCTGCTTCGCCCCGCCTTGTTTCTCTCTCAGTATATTCCGATATTCATCGGGGACTTTAATTTCTTTCACGTACCTCAGAACTGTGGTCTTACCGCAACCTGTCGCTCGCGCAATCTCAGGAATACTGTTTCCTATTAGGCGCAAACGTTTAATTTCTGTAACTTTGACGCTAGAAATTCTATTCATTGGATAGAATATAGCATTTACATACTAGTTTAGTAACGTATTATCCACTTCTGCATAAAAGAGACCCCGCGACTATAGGTGCGGGGTTCTTTACTTTAGACAGCTTCGGGGGTTGCAGCAGGCTCGCCGAGGCCGAGAGCGGCGTCGAGACGGCGCTTGTCGAAGCCGACAATCAGCTCGTCACCGATCGTGATAACCGGCACACCCATCTGACCGCTCTTGTCGATCATTTCCTGACGCTTCTCAATGTCTGCTGCGACATTGTATTCCGTATAGGCGACATTGTTTGCCTTAAAGAATTCCTTAGACATCTGGCAGAAATGACAGGTCGGCGTGGTGTAAATAGTGACGTTCTTGTCCATAAATATGACTTAGGTGTGCCGGCAGTATAGCATAACGACCCTGTGGATAATTTGGTGCGGAATACGGGAATCGAACCCGTGCCTCAACCTTGGGAAGGTCGCGTTCTACCACTAAACTAATTCCGCAGGTTCCGCAACAAAGCAAATGAAGCTTATGGAAAGTCGAGCTACCAGAAGCCGAAAAATCCGAGGAATTTTTTATACCAAGGAAGTTTTACTTCCTCCACCTCCTTCTCCGGCGGCACCACGATAATAACCTCCTCACCCGGACGCGCAACGCCATAGGTCTGCCGCAAGGTCGCCTCCTGACCGCGCTCGGTCGACAGCTCGTTCATATTGGCCTGTAGGGTCGCCTGACGGGCTTCAAGCGCCGCAAGCTCCTGCTTAGTGTCCTTTACCGCATGACGGGCAATTTCTTCCTTTCGGGCGATTCCCCAGACAAGCCAGAGGAGCCACAGCACGGTAAATGCGAGCAGGGTCGCCGTTACGTATTGGCGCATATTTGAGCGAGTGGTGCGACGAGACATTAGATGAAGTATACCAATCTCTTTTCTGGAAGTGGATAATCCGTTATATTTTCTCCAGAAACAGGAGATTGATCATGCCAACTATCGCGTGGGTCTTGATCTTGGGTACCATGATCCTTTGGGCTATTGGGTATATCGAATACGTTAAGCACTTTGGCGTACTCGTAACTACCGCGGAGATGCGTCTAGACCACTTCCTCGATTGGTGGTACAGAAATCCCCATATTGCTCTCAAGGATTCAATCGTTGGGCAGGAGCTTCTCAGACGAGCAATCGACGCAGAACGACGCCTCCGCCCTTGGACATTTTTTGGTGATCGAGCGGTAAATAGTAAAAAACTTTCACTGCTCTACATTTTTATTGATCGCGAGGGCAGCGATGACCCCGAACCAACTCAGGGACTTCCAGATGGAAGTCCCTGTTTCTTTAACGCTCGGAATCTTGCACCATTTTCATGAATACCTCCTGAGGGATATCCATCTTTGCGTGCGCACCGCGACGCTTCTTTCCCTTCTTCTGTTTTTCCAGAAGTTTCATTTTGCGCGTAATGTCACCTCCGTACAGATAGCCCGTCACATCCTTACGGAGCGCAGAAATGCTCTTTGAGGCTACAATGCGCCCGAGCGCATGCGCCTGAATTTTGAGCACGAACATCTGGCGCGGCAAGATTTCCTGCAGCTTCTCCACCATGCGCTCACCTTCTTCAACGGCGCGACGACGACTCACCACGCGCGCAAACGCAGGTACTGGTTCCTCAGCGACAAATATCTCGAGCTTTACGACGTCCGCAGGACGCTCATCAAGAAACTCATAGGAGAGCGAGCCATAGCCGGACGACGCGTTTTTAACCTTATCGAAAAATCCACGCATAAGCTCTCGGAGCGGCATCTCCACCCCGAGTTCAATGCGTCCATCGAGGTGCGTCTCGGTCGCAAGCACATTCCCCTCATGATCATGAAAAAGCTGAATCATGTTCGAGAGGTAGTCGGGAGGCGTGATGAGCGTCACCTTAACCCACGGCTCCTCAATAGACTCGGTCTCGCCAAAGGCAGGGAACTTGGCTGGCGTATAAATAATTTCCCTGTGACCGCGTTTGTCGGTCACGGTGTACGCAATCGTCGGAATGGTCACAATGAGTTCCAGATTGAACTCGCGCTTCAAGCGCTCGACGATAATTTCGAGGTGGAGCATGCCGAGGAATCCGCAGCGGAATCCGCGTCCAAGGACTCCCGACGACTCCTCCTCAAAGGCAAGTGAAGAGTCAGAGAGACGAAGACGTTCGAGCGACTGACGCAGCTCCGTCAGGTCATCCTGACTTTCCGGATACACCGACGCCCACACGACCGGACGCGGACGCTCGAACCCTTCGAGACCCTCGGTCGTACCGCTATTTGCAATCACCGTGTCGCCCACGTTTACCACCCCGGCCTGCTTCACCCCGGTCACGAGGTAGCCGATTTCGCCTGCTGCGAGGCTTTCGGTCTGGAGTTCGTCAGGCATGAAGATGCCCGTCTCAAGAGCGGTGAAGCGTTCACCTGCTGCCGCAAAGCGCAGCACGTCACCTTTCTTAAACTCCCCATCGAACACGCGCGCAAAGACGGTAATGCCGCGGTGCGTTGAGTAGGAGAAGTCGAAAATAAGGGCTCGGGGGGCGCCGGTACCAATGCGAGGAGCCGGTACGCGACTCACGATAGCTTCAAGAAGTTCTGCGACTCCTTCGCCGGTGCGTCCCGACACTTTGAGTATGGTGTCCGGATCAATCGTAAGAAGTTCGGCGAGCTCAAGCGCAACGTCGTCGGGACGCGCAGCTGGAGAATCAATTTTGGAAAGTACGGGAATGATTACGCATCCGGCATCACGCGCCATACCGAGCGTAGTAAGCGTCTGTGCCTGAATACCCTGCGTCGCGTCAACGAGAAGAATCACTCCCTCTACCGCCGAAAGTGCGCGAGAAACTTCGTAGGCAAAATCGATATGACCGGGCGTGTCGATAAGATTCAATATGTACTCCAGACCATCCTGTCCGTGGTATTTCATACGCGCTGGCTGCATTTTGATCGTGATACCGCGTTCGCGTTCGAGGTCCATTTTGTCGAGAACCTGATCACGCATCTTTCTCGCCTCTATCGTGCCGGTACGTTCAAGAAGCCGATCTGCAAGCGTCGACTTTCCATGGTCAATATGGGCGATGATACTGAAATTGCGTATGTTCATCCGGGTAGTAGGGCGAAGGCAGAGCTCCGCACAGCTCTGGCGCTAGTCGGTGGTGACGCTCTCAATCTCACCGTAGGGCTTCAGGGTGCGCTTCACGTGCATACGGCGAAGGGACTCGACGAGATCGCGGAACTCTTGATTAGCGAGGAGTGCAAGGACTGCTGCTGCCACCGTCAGACCCACCATACCAGCTAGGGCGCTCTCAGCAAAGACGAGCGGAAGGGTGGTGAGCGGCGCGAGTGTTCCGGTGTAGGAGAGAACCCCGTAGGCCGCTGCCCCACCCAAAATCGCCGCAGCGAGTCCCTCACCCAACGAGCGAGCGAGCGAGCCTGCCACTCCTGGAGCCACCTCACGGAGCGTATAGAGGGCGATGACGGCCATGATCAGCTGGCCCACCGTTGCGCCAAACGCAATCGCAAGAATGTCCGTTCCTCCCACCCCTTCAACACGCAGAAGGGTCTCCATAAAGAAGCGTGCGGTAGGGAAGGCGTGTACGAGTGCTATGGTGCCCACCGCGGCACCCACAGACACGACTGCCCCACCTACTTGTATGAGAAGGGGATTCCACGACCTACCTGCGGCATAAAACGCGCGTGAACAGAGAAGCACGAGGCCTTGTGCGACGAGGCCAAGCACCAGAAGCGCGAGAATAGCAGCAGTAAGACGCGTTGCGTCCCAGTCAAAGGCACCGGACCCGAGCACGATACGCACGATGTGCGCACGCAGCACGAGCGCGAGGACCGACACAATCGCTGACCAGAAAATAATATGACGCGCAGCAGTCGTGAGTGTGGCGCGAAATTCTTCGTAACGCTTCGAGTTCATGTGTTCGGCGAGTACCGGGAACGCGGCAGTTGCGTAAGACGCACCTATGAGCGAAAGCGGTACGGCTTCCAGATTTCCGGCGAGCGTGAAGACCGCAATACTTCCCTCACCCGTCTTTGCAGCAAGCGCCGTGAGGGCCAACATACCGAGCGAGCCCGCAGCAAGCGCGAGCGAGCGCGGCATGGAGTCGCGCGCAATGCTCCACACAATCGATGGCTTCGGTAGTGTGAGCGATGGAAATACGCGTGCCTGAATCAGAACAGGGATGTGGATCGACAGGTGAAGTACCGCACCGAGGATGACCCCCCACCCAATACCGGAAAGTCCGTAGATAGGATAGAGAAATACGGTGCCCCCAATGATGCCGATGTTATAAAGGACGGGCGAAATAGCGAAGAGCGCAAAGCGTCGCTCTACCTGAGTCACGCTCGTGACGATACCCGAAAGTCCGAGAAGAATCGGCTGTACCAGAAGAATGCGCGCGAGCGTTACAAATTCCGCAGCGTGCACGCTTCCTGCGAACGACGGGAACAGAAGAAAGAGAAGCCATGGTGCAAGAAGCGCGAGCACGAGCGAAATGAGTCCCCCGCCAATAACGAGAAACGATGCCGTATTGCCAAGAAGTGCGCGCGTCTCCTCTTTGCTTGCTCCTGCAATGCGCGGAATAAGCACGTACGCCGACACGAGGGACGCGACCAGCGCAAACACCAGGTCCGGTACCTTAAATGCGGCGTAGTAGAGATCGAGCTCCTGGCTTGCGCCGAAGGTGTGCGCAAACAGACGGTCGCGCATGAGCGCCAGGATCTGTGAGGCAAACGTAAGCGCAGCAAGGAGATACGCGGCTTGATGCAAGCCGCGTATCTGTCCGGTCATTTTTCGACCGGTTGCCGTGAGTGTCCCTATGAGTTTACGCACCATGTACCTTAGACCTTATCACTCGAACAGGTATTACGCTCTAAGGAGTGACAGGTGAAGGAATACCGAGGGCACCGAGTCTTGAGGGTGGGAATGGGTTCTTGCCTGCACGAAGCTGCGCAAGGTCGGCTGCGACGGAGGTGGCGTTTGCGTCCGAGAGCGCGCCGATTGCCTCAAGCTGCGCAGCGGCCTCCGCATACTGACCCTTAATGGCGAGCATGACACCGAGGAAGAAGCGTGCGTTTGCGTACTGCGGATTCAATTCGACAGCACGGGAGAGTGCAACGATTGCCCCGTTCGTGTCGTTGTTTGCGGAGCGGAGTATGCCGACCTGGAACAGAACGACCGAATCATTTGGTGCAAAGTACGCTGCTGCTTCAGCGGCCTGGAGCGCCTCCTTGGCACGACCCTGTTGTACCTCAAGCTGCGAGAGCAGGAAGATAGCCTGCGTGTAGTCTCGCTTCAGGTTGATAGCCGAGACGAGGCGCTCTTCTGCAGCGGCGGCATTACCCTGCGCAATTTCAAGCTGCGCGAGCACGAACGGAAGCACCGGCGACGTTGGGTTTAGGCTTATGGCACGCTCGTAGGCGGTCTTCGCGTTGTCATACGCACCATCGATCTTAAGCGGCACGACGGTCTGATACACATTGCCGAGCATTGCCCAGTTCTGGTAGTTGTTTGGTCCTACCTTCGTGGCAGTAAGTGCGGCCTGGATGGCGCTTGAAAGCGCAGTCTGGAAGGCCTGCTGCGCATCCGCTGGCGCAAGCGTCGTGTCAGACGCCACCTGGTTCATGCGGGCGATGCCGACGCCTGCGGCAAGCTGGTAGGCACGGTCGGACGGTGCGAAGAGGATAGAGCGACTGATCGCCTTGTCTGCCTTCTCTAGATCACCCGCAGAAAGTGCCTGTGCACCTTCGACGTACGCAACCGAAGCGAAGTAGCGCTCCACGACGACATAGGCCGCAAGAATAGACGCAAGGAGGATGAGTGTAAGTACAAACACAATGACAAACCCGATGCGGGGGTTACGCGAGAAGACGATACCCCACTCGCGCGCTCTGGATGCATGACGGAGCGACGAGATAAAGAGACCAATGAAGAGGAACCCGATCGCAAGCAACACCGGACCAGGAACCGTGAAGATAGAGAGCGCGAGTACATACACGCTACCCACGAACGACGTAACCGAGACAAAACGCATGAATGAATCCTGCGGAAGACGCATCAGAAGTGCGCGCATACCGATGAAGAGGAAGAGTGCGAGGAATGCTATCCAGGCGAGCGCGCCGACGATACCCGTGGTCACAAACGATGTTGGGATAGCGCCTACACCCGAGGTGAAATCAACGCTCCAGAACACCGTGTCGTTTACACTGCGATCGCGGAACTTAAGCCACTGTTCACCGAACGAGCCAGGGCCTGAGCCAAACAATGGCGAGGACGCGTAGGTATGGCTACCGACGTCAAACGTGGACTGCCATGATGGACGGACATCAATCACATTTGCATTGAACGACGCGACAAGTGCGTTGCCTATGGTCGATCCACCAATAATGAAGAAGATGGAGACCGCGAGCGCGACCAGTGGCGCAACGAGAGAACGGGACTCGGTTGAGGATGTTTCGCCTTCGTTGTCTGCAAGAAGAAGGGCGACACCATCAAGGTCAGCTTCATCCGGACTCTGTGCACGGTGACGCATGATTGCCTCTATAAATAGGGCGAGACCGATGAGTGCAATGGCACCCCAAATAAGTGTTGAGTTCACGAGCGCAACCATCACCAGAGAGATTCCTCCGATGAGGTAGAGAATGGTGCGGGAGCGTGAGGGGAGCGTAAGGAAGCGGAGCGCAAGCAGAATTGAGATAACGCCGAGACCTGCCACCATGCCGAGGTCAGGGAACGAACCAATGAGGTTGGTCGTAGGCGAAGCAAGCGTAGGCGCGATGCGACCCACGACGAGGAAGAAGAGCTGGGCAAGAAGCATAAACGAAAGCATGCCGCCAAGCACCACAAAGAAGGTGCGGTACTGACTTGCTCTGCGGAATGTAAGCGCAGTCAAACTTGCGAGTGCCGCAAGAATGATCATGAATCCGAACGTGTCTATTTCGAGTTCACGCCCAAAGAAGGCGGTTGTGGCACCCACTCCCGAGAAAAGAGTGGAAAGTGCGTACGCAAGCGGTACAAGCCAAAGCGCACCCAAGAGTGCAATTGGTGGAAGCACAATGTTGCCGCGCGTAAGGCGTGCGAGCACAAAGAGTATGAGCGCTACGAGACCGCCGAGCGCCAGAATGGATACCTTGGTGTACAGAAACGGCACGTACGGAAGTACGGCGGTAGGAATAAATGCTATGGCCGCAAGCACTGCGGTAATCACGAGTGCCCAGGTGGCGGCACCGTCAAACGAGAAACGACGCGAAGCGACGGGGGTTAGAGAAGGTTCTTGCATGGTGAACTATTACGCTGCCCTACTAATGTGACTCATTATAGCCCTACCGCCGACCCCCCACTGCTATGACTGGGGACTAGTGATTCAGGAGTTGATACACAGAACAACTTGCGGAATAGGATTTGAATAGTATAATTACGTTCGGAACCAGGTGCGATGATTACTATTTCCCTCGGGAAATAGAGGAAAGTCCGAACACAGGCAAGCTTTAGGGTTTGCAGAATGGTAGCGGGTAATGCCCGTCCGCCGTGAGGCGCGAGGTGCGAACAGAGACGCTTCTGATGAAAAAACATGAAGCATCTTTTCTTTCTTCGGACTGAGAAGATGAGCTCGTAAGGCGACTTATGAGTTGAAACGGCTAAATCCTTACCGCTGTGCAAGGCCGTGCCCCTCACAGGGAGCGCCGCTCGAGGTCTTCGGTAACGAAGATCCCAGATAGATGATCATCCACGACAGAATTCGGCTTATAGCCTGGTTCCGCATACATGAAAGGACCCGCCTCACGGCGGGTCCTTTCTGTTTAGTGCGTATAGCTATACATATCGAGCACCGTTCCCACCTTCCAGCCGTGCGCCTCGGCATACCCTGCTTTTGTCTCGAGCACGTAGCGCATGTTCTCGGTCGGATAGAACACGTTTGGGTAGGTATCGGGCGCGACTTCTTTTTCAATCGTCACGATTTTCCCCTCTGCGGTTATCCATATGATATCGATAGGCACAAGCATGTCTTTCATCCAGAAGCCAAACTTTCCGTCGTTTGGAAAAATAAACAGCATGCCGTAATCGTCGGGTACTTCCGTACGGTCCCCCAGACCCTTCTGTTCAGCCTTTGGCGTATCGACTACCTCTATCGTAGTGGGGAGTGGGAGCGCGAGCGGTCCTTTTGCGACCGGCACTGCTACCTCCTTTGTGGGCGCATGTGCGCGCTCGCCGAGGAAAAATCCGAGCAACCCGATAAGCACTAGAAGCGCTATGCATGCGCCCCCGATAAGGAGAATACGTTTCAAGTGAGGGGTCATGCGCCAATACTTGCTCCAGTCGTGCCTACGACCGGTTCCCTAAACACAATCATATCTGCCGCAAAAAAGAGGCCTCCCATAAGAACGAACAGGAAGCTTGCAGCGGCCACGTGACGCATGTGGTGCTTACGGAATTCAAAGCCAGTGGTGCGTATGAGCGCAACGAGAATGAGAAGTGCCGACACAAGATAGATATCACGAAGCACGACTTTAGGCGTCGTTAGAAGTTGCTGCCAGAGCGAAGCATGAGTGTCATCCGTACGCGCAACCGTCGTAGTCGAAGATTTAACATCGGTGGCATGTTTGGGCGTCACGTCCACGCTAGTCTTTACCTTCTCCGCCGCTGACGTAACTACCGGCTCATCTATTCCCTGACTTGCCCCAAGCACGTCGGTGGTAGCGACCGCGATTTCTTCGGCGCGCGCGGGCGCCGTGACTTCTCGTACGGTTGCAGAAGTTGCCGCCCGCGCACTCGGCGCACCAAACATTTGCACGACGAATGTGGTGGTGTGTCCCTTGTAGGTACCGACGGCCGACGCAATACCGACCTCGGTAAAACGGCCGTTCATGATGTTTGCGCGGTGTGTTGGAGAATTCATCCAAGCTTTTTCTACATCCTCGGAATCCGAGAAATCGACGGCGAGGTTTTCGCCCGCATACACAAAGGAGTAGCCCGCCTCTTTGAACCAGGACCAGGAATTACGGCCGTCGGGAGACGTATGCGAGAAGTAGCCCTTTGCCGCCATATCGTCTGCCTTTGCTTGTGCAGCCGCAACCAAGGTTGGATTTACGGTAAGTTGCCCGAGCCCTTCGTCCGTACGGTCATTATTTACAAGGTCCACGAGTACTGCAGATATGACCGCAGCCATCTGGTCGGACTGGAGGAATCCTCGAACATACCACGCGCTTGCGCCAAGAAGTCCGACCGCAAGCAATGTTATGAGTGCGAGTCCGGCAACACTGAAGAGACGATGTGCGATAGGTGTCTTCTTGCGCATGGAGGGTGACTTTTTCACAAGAATATTTTACCACGCGTTTTGCATATCACAAGACAGGCCGCACGTTTGTGCGGCCTGTGGTGTGGATTACTCCCTCATCTTTTTACGGAACTGCGGGGAATGGAGCGACGTCTGGACAGAAGATGTCGTTGATCTTCCAGAGGGTCGTCTTGAAGACGTATCCCGTCGAATCATTCTCGTCGTGGATTGCGGATCCAGGAACGCCCCACCATGGCTTGAGCACGTCCTGCCAGTACTTGATCTGGAAGGCGCGCACTGCCGCGTCAGTCGTCGCACCAAACACACCCGTGATAGGAAGTGCCGAACCCATCTCGGTGTTCAAGAAGTCCTGAAGCTTCGAAACCTCTGACGAATTATTTGGCAGACCCATGCGCATGAACTCCGTGAGAAGCGGTCCGCAGGTCGTTGCACCAAGAACCTCGCCCGTGGTTACCGTGCTGCCGCCCCCGCTGCCGTTACGACGGCTTGAGCTCTTCTTTACCGGCGTGTCGTCCGTTGGAACGACGGTCGTTGGCTCGAAGTCGTAGGTGGTGATGGCAGTGTTGAGACCGCTATCAATACCGATAACGAACTTGTCGAGATTTTCGGTATAGCCGTCTGCGTATGGTTCGCCGACACGTACACCCATCCATCCATCAGACGCGAGCACCTTTGCATTAGGGAACGAGGCAAGAATGTCATTCCACGTGCGATTTGCGTTCGTGTTGCCGTCAGGCCAGGTGTTGTCGTCAGCAGTAGATGCCGTCTTGTCTGGACCCTTTGCGAAGCCCGACCAGCTCCAGAGTGCTGTTCCGCCATCAATAGCATCCCACTCCTTCCAGGAATCCTGAGCAATCGTGCCTACCGTGTTTGCGGAAGGGACAAAGTTCAGGCGATTCTGGTAGCCCGTGATGCTGGTAGTAGCGAAGTCTGCGTTGAAGCCTAGGTAGCCCGCGCGATTTGCAGAGGCCGCTGCACCATTGCCCGCTGAGGGGTTGTAGGTGCTGTACTTGAGTGTGCTGATGTCCGCAAGCTTGGTGCCACCAAAGTTGTAGGTCGCGAGATTCTTGCGGTCGGTACCGGTGACTGAGATCTGTGCGCTACCCGTGCCTTCTGGTGCGGTTGCAGGACCCGTCACAAATGAGCCGAGGGTGTTGTCGATTACATCAGAGTTGTCGTTGTAGAAGAACCACTTACTTGGATCGAGAAGTACTGCTGCGATGTTTGCCGCCAAATCAGCCGCCTTCACGACAACAGTGTTGTAGGTCGTTGAACCTTCTTCACCACCATTGTCTTTGAAGTTGGTGAAGGTACACGTCACATGATCGCCTGCATCAACGGCAATCTGTTCACCTCCTTCTATTTGGTTGCCGATACTCTCGTTGTCGTACTCACATGAGACGCCGTCAAGATTCCATCCCTCTTTGTTGAGCTCGTTCACGTTGTAGGTTCCCGGCGTAAGTTCGAGGGTGGTTGTTGCGGCACCTTCCACGGTCGTAAGTGACGTGGTTGTCGAAACTGATTCAACGGAGACGGAATCCTCTTCAACCACTGGATCAACAGAGAAGTTGAACGTACTGTCTCCTCCTACCGCATGCTTCACGAGCGTGAGCGTTGCAGTGTCGTCGCC
>ERZ1292632.3663-Hain-H43-01um-R2-3663-length-11629-cov-5_pt1 | contig 11629 bp, 12 predicted proteins | sample MGYA00564407_ERZ1292632 | MGnify/ENA primary metagenome ERZ1292632 (study PRJEB36523, sample SAMEA6512637) | groundwater metagenome | collected 2019-01-08 | study: AquaDiva: Metagenomics assemblies of 32 groundwater samples
AAATCCAGAAAGACAATCTTCGATTGTAGGGCAGTCCCTTGCCCCATTTGGGTTTATTTGAAAGTATATTCTTGATACTCCATATACTCCATCGCCTTCCTTGAGTGCAAAATAAAAAGTACCTCCATCGCTTATACCTTGATTAGGGTCGGTTGGTCCAATCAACTCTTTGGGATACTTAATTTCAAATCCATATTTGTCGTTGCGGTAGGTTTGCCAATCAGATATATCGCTAGTCGTTTGGGAAGCCGCCTCGATTGGCTGCCAAGTTCCTATCTCTGACAAACAATCTTTCAAGAATTTTTCATTTGCCTCGGCTTCGCTCCGGTTTCGAGCTTCCAAAACTTGGCACAAACCTTTAAAAAGAAAACATTGCTCCCCGGTTTTAGTTTCGCAATCTTCTTGAGTTTTAAAAACTTCTTTTTTACAATAACCGATTGAATCTTTGATCTTGGGATTAGTTATGCAAGTATATCCAGTTGGACATACAACCCCGGCGTATCCGCCGCACTCAATTTTTGGTTCGGGCGGGTTTTGGGTTTTGTTTTTAAAAGCAAAATATCCCAGTCCGGCGGCCACCACGACGATTAAAACCACAAGCCAAACACTAGCGAAACCTTTAGTATTTTTCATACTTTAATAGTAGCAAAAGAATGGGAATATGTAAATGTAAGACGTCACGAAAACACGCTTTTGTAACCCTTCGACTCGCTATCGCTCGCTCAGGATAACTTTGCCTATTATTTTATCTTCAAGTAAAACTGAAGGCAAAATTAGATTATCTGGTGTTGGTTGGAGGCGAAGGCGACGGCTTTTTTGATGTCGTCGGTGCCGCTTACCCATCTTAGAATTCTAGACATGCCAAAACCGCAACCGGCGTGAGGAACCATTTTTTCTTTGGATTTGTCGATGTACCAAGCGAAGTCATCAATACTGCCGCCCATGCCGAGCAGGCGTTTATACATCTTGGAGTTGGTGAGGCGATAGACTAAGGTTTCGGGGTCGTCCACGCGAGCGGCGGAACCAACCGCCTCCCCTGCTATGGGCAGGATGAGATCGGCAGAGAGAACTAGTCCGGGAGTTTCTTTGTCGGGTAACATATTAAAGAATTTTTCGACTTCGATTTCTTTTTTGTGATCCCACATCGGGTCGGGGTAACGAGTAATGAATAGCGGATGGCTGTCATGCATCGAGATAAGCTCGGCTTCTTTTTTAGAATTGATGTCGTCGCCCCAGTTCAAACCCAATTTTTCTATGGCTTCGGTGTAGGTGACTTTTGGGAAAACGGATTTAACTTTAGCTAAACGGGCGATAGTGGTATCGCTAAGCCCCATTTCTTTTTGTTTTTGAGCCGGGAGTTTTACTAAGTCGTGAGCTATATGGTAAACGAATCCTTCAATTCGTTCTAGGAGTTGGTCGAAGTTGCCGGCGAATTCAATTTCCATCATTTGAAATTCGGTGAGGTGACGGTTGTCACTCCCCGGCTCGGCGCGGAAGCTTGGACCAACACAGTAGACTTTACTCAAATACGGCACAAAAGCTTCGAGGTAGAGTTGGCCGGTTTGGGCGAGATAGGCCTGATGTTTTTCGGGGTGGCCGAACCAGTTGAAGTCTTTGTTTGAGCTCACTTCAAAAAGCGTGTTTACGTTTTCGCAGGCGCCGGAGGCGCGGACAATCCTCGGCGGGAAGATTTCGACAAATCCTTCCCCCTCGAGATAGTTGCGACCGGATTTAAATACTTGCGCTTCTAAAAGTGCGGTGGATAATTTATCCTTCATAATGACCGCGATACTAATATACTAATGCGTGCTAATGATACTAATAATACGAATTAATTCGCATAATTAGTATTCATTCGTATATTTGCATCGATGTTGTTTGTTGACCTTTGGTTTATGTTCTGGCTGCGGTATAAAAAAAGACTCCCTAACGGGAGCCCCTAAATCTCAAAAATAAATATTCGGCGGGCCTTTTGGGGGCCATCTCCGAAATGATGAATTTTCTTCCGAATCGCCATTGGGACTAATACTACTCCGAGCGAAGAAGAGGTCAATGTGGATTTTGGGGATAACTCACCTGCGAAAATAGTGCCAATTAATACCCCCATCCGCTGAATTTATGAGTATTCCCGTCATCAGAGAGATAGCTATCTATTTTCCATTCGTTATTTTCTTTGGCTAGTACTATATAGGCGATATACGGAATTGACGGGCTGGGACTCAATTCGCTCCCTATACCATGTGCTTGGTAACTGCGTTGTTCTTCTACTTTTACGGCACAAGAACCAGATTCATTCCCGCTCGATTGCTCCAATATCTTGTAAGATGATTGCATAAAATTAGTCAGACCAGTATTGTAAAGCCTTGGGCCGGCTGCATCGCTTCCTAAAAGGGACTCGTAGGATACGGAGTCTCCCGGGTTTCTAGGTTGAGTGAAAAGTTTCAGAATACCAAGAGAATCTCGTTTTGTTTGTAAATCTTCAAAAGTTTTTACAACATTGACGATATTCTCTTTTTCCTTAGCGCAGATATCCGTGGCATTAAGAATCGGAACCCAACCTTTTTTGAAATCTTTACCGCAAACTTCCTCGAATGTTTTTCCGGGTGGCACGTAGTCGCATGCTTGGTTATGACACGGTTTTCCGGTTTTAGTTTCGCAGTCTCCTTGGGTTTTGAAAACTTCTTTCTTACAATAGCCGATTGAATCTGCAATCTTGGGATTAGTTATGCAGGTATAACCGGCTGGGCATGCGATTCCACTAATTCCCCCACACTCAATTTTTGATTCGGGCGGGTTTTGGGTTTTGTTTTTAAAAGCAAAATATCCCAGTCCGGCGGCGATTACGACGACTAAAATTACAACAGCGATATTGGCAAAGCCTTTATTGTTTTTCATAGCTTTGGAGTGATTGATTATTTTACCGAAACTGGAATTTCAGAGGCGCGGGAGAAATCTTTGAGAGTTTTAAGGTTGCCGTGGAAATTATCGAAGTTGAAACCATAGATATTTAATTTAACAATCCTGCCGTTTTTATCGTAATCAACGACAACATTTCCCTGAATATCAGAGTCAACACTTTTAGTTTTTTTTATTTCTAGTGAAAGAACCTTACTTTCACGGTCATATGAAATTTTAGCTTGGTTTTTGTTCATAAATATTTTTTAATTTTCGATGTTTCTATAACGGTTATAATTTTAAATTTATTGCCGCTCGTTTCTCCAATAATTATAAGAAGGCGGGCTTTGTTTCTATTTTTGTAGAGTTTTTTAATTAACAACCTATCAGCGTCATCATATAACACTTTAGAAGGACTACGCAAGGCGTTTTCTAAGGCACTTTTAGAAATTGAACGCTCGACCATCCGCTTTCTAGCGTGATCAGTCAGAATATAGTCCATTCTCCAATTATACTAAATTTTGCCCAAAAATACTTTTTCCAATCTGTCCCCTGTTATAAGGGATTTGGGGTTGGTTTCTATGATGACGATTTTGCCTTTATCTAAGACATAAACGCGGTTTGAAATTTCGAGCAAGGATTTAATATTGTGCTCGACAACCATAATCGCAGTTCTACGTTTTGTATTAATTTCTCGAATTTTTTCAAAAACTTCTTTGACTATTTTGGGAGCAAGGCCAAGCGAGGGTTCGTCGAGAAGTAAAACTTTAGGGTCAACCATTAGTCCACGAGCTAAAGCGAGCATTTGTTGTTGGCCTCCGGATAACGAGCCCGATTTTTCTTTGCGCTTGGTTTTTAGAGCTGGGAAAATATCCATCACTTCGGCGATACGATTTTTTACGAGAGCTTTATCTTTAATCACAAAACCGCCCACTTCTAAATTTTCCTCAATAGTCAGATGAGTAAACACCCTCCTTCCTTGCGGAACGAAGGCAATGCCCATTTTTACGATTTCATGCGAGATGGGTTTTACCGGTTTTTCATGCCAGAGAACTTTGCCGGATTCAATCGGCGCAAGACCAAAAATAGATTTCAAAACCGTGGATTTGCCAGCACCATTGGGGCCCATTAGGGCAACGATTTCACCTTCATCGATTTCAAGGCTAACTCCATCAAGAGCTTTGACACCTCCGTAGTGGACGTGGATATTTTCAATTTTTAATAAAATTTCCTTTTCCATTTTAATCTCCAAGGTAGGCTTCGATGACTTCTTTCCTCTTTAGGACTTCTTCAGGTTTACCTTCGGCTAAAAGTTTTCCGGAATCCATGACAAAAACATAATCGGAAAGCTCGCGGATTAGACCCATATCATGCTCGATTAAAATTATGGTCTTGCCTTCTTTTTTTAATTCTTCCATGACCGAAACGACAATTTTTCTCATTTCAGGAAAGAGGCCGGCGAAAGGTTCGTCAAATAAATAAATTTCCGCTTTCATGGCGAGCGCCCGGACGATTTCTAGAAGTTTCCGCTGGCCGTACGAAAGATTGACGGCTAAATCATTTTTCTTTTCCCAAAGATTTACTTTTTTTAATAATTCTTCGGCGATTTTTAAGTGATAGTTGGTGTGCTTGTCGAAAATAGCTTTAAAAACTTGGCGCTCGGTTAAGACCACGAGGATGTTGTCCAAAACCGTCATCTGTTCAAAAAGGCGAATGGTTTGAAAGGTGCGGGTGATGCCGAAAGCGGGAGTTTCGTGAGGTTTTATTTTGGTTAATTTTTGAGATTCTTCAATGACCACTAATCCGCCGTCCATTTCGAGCATACCGCTTAGGGTGTTAATAAGAGTGGTTTTGCCGGAACCATTGGGACCGATAATGCTTGTGATTGTCCCCTTCTCGATTTTGATCGAGAGGTCGTCTACGGCGTAGACGCCATCAAAATGCTTTTTTAGATTTTTGGTTTCGATGGCTTTCATTTTAAAGTTTATATTTACCAATTAAGCCTTGAGGACGATATAACATCAAAACCACAAGAAGCAGGCCGTAGATTGCTTGGCGGGTTTGGGCGGCGATTTCTGACGGGAAACCGATGAAACGAAGGAACTCTGGAAAGGCAACTAAGATTAAAGCTCCAAGAAGCGATCCTTTGAGATTGCCTAATCCGCCTAAAACCACGATAGCTAAAATAAATACGGATTGCATTACATCAAAAGAAGCCGGGTTGATAAAAGTGATATAAGAAGCGAAAAGCGAGCCGCCGATAGCCGCCAGAGCACCGGAGATGGTGAAGATGGCTAATTTGTAGGAAAAAATATTGTAGCCAAAAACCTGAAGGGTTTTTTGATCTTCACGGATAGCTTTGAGGGCGCGGCCGAAAGAAGAATTAACAATAAAACGCGAGATAAAAAAAGTAATCACAAGAAAGGCAAGCGACAAAATCAGAAAATAGTTATTTTGGAAAAAACTGACACCGAAAAGACTGGGCTTGGGAATACCGGCGATGCCTAGCGGGCCGCGGGTTAGGTCATACCAATTAGTAAATACAGCTAAAACTAAATAATTTAAACCAATGGTGCCTAAAACAAAATAGTCGCCCGACAAACGACTTAAGATAGCACCAATAATAAAACTCAAAATGCCGGACAAAACGATGCCGATAATCAAAGAAGTGAAGAAGCCAAAACCAGCGTGGGCCATTAAGATACCGGTGGCGTAGGCGCCAATGCCGAAGAAGGCAGCGTGGGTGACGGAGAGAAGGCCGGTGTAACCCATCACTAAATTCAAGCTTAAGCTTAGAATCGCGTAGATGGCAAAAAGAATTAAAAGATGAATTAAATAGTCCATTTTATTTTTTCTTATTCATTATTCCCTCCGGTTTAAAAAGTAGAAATAGAACTAGAAGACCGAAGGAGATGGCGGGCTTCCATTCGCCAGAAATTTTTAAAATTCCAAAATTCTCCACGAAACCAAGCAGGAAGGCACCTAAGAAGCCCCCATAGATATTGCCGATGCCGCCAATAATTGACGCAGTGGCTCCTTCGAGAACTATAACAAGGCCCATAGTTGGGCGAATGCCAGTATCAAAACCAATAAAAATTCCCGATAAGCCCGCGAGACAAGAACCTATAAAAAATATCCAAGAGATAATTTTATCGGTATTGATGCCGATAATTTTCGAGACTTCTTCATCATCACTTACGGCTCGAACAGCTTTACCGAAGCCGGTTTTTTTAAGGACTAAAGCTAGCCCGATAAAAGCAACAATGGCAGTTATAAAAATTAGTCCCTGAATCCAAGTGAAGGTAGCTCCAAAAATTTCATAGGTTGTTGGACTTTGGGTGACATCGAGAATACTCTGAAATTGAGAGGTGAAGAGAATTGAAATCACGGCCTGAAGCATAGTGAAAATTCCCAGGGAAGCAACGAAAGAAACTAAATTCGAGGCTTTGTTGCGTCTTAGTTTTCTAAAGACGAGGTGATCAGAAAGATAACCAAAAATGCCGGCGATAAGAATGCCGGCGATAATACTAAGATAAAGATTGGAACCCAGCTGGTTAAATAAGTAATAAACAGTGTACCCACCGATGGCTGCTAAGACGCCAGGAACCATGTTTACAAAACGAGTCGCTCCGTAAACTAGGTTGAAACCGAGAGTGACGAGTGAGTAGATAGACCCGGCAATTAAGCTATTAACTATAATCTGAGGGATAATATCCATTAGCGCGGTTAGGCAGTAATAGTATTAGAATAAACAAAAATCGCCCGAAACGGAAGCTTGGGCGATTTTTGTTTTGCTAGATTCAAACTTTACTGAACTAAAATGATTTTGCCGTTCTGGAATTTCTTAATTGAGTAGTTGGCGCTAGAAAGATCACCTTTCTCATCTAAAGTATAAGTGTCGGCAATGCCTTGATAGTCTTTCACTTTGTAAAGTTCGACTTTAATCTTCGTGCTATCCACACCAACTCGACCCATAATGTCGGCAAAGACTTTTAAGATGTCGTAACCTCGGCCACTGTAGGTATTCAACTCTTTATCGGCATTTTTTGCCTTCATCGCATCTACAAAGCTTTGGGCGTATTCCTTGGCGGCAGTGACAGAAAACATAGCGTCATTGGCGGCTTTGCCGGCGCCTTCGGCGATTTTCACATCATCCCAAGCATCACCACCGAAGATTGGAACTTTTACGCCGAGTTCTTGGAGTTGTTTTAGCCCGACAATACTAGCGTCGGAATAACCGAGAAAGTAGACAATATCGGGATTAGCGGCCTTAACTTTGGTAATCTGGGAACGGAGGTCGCGAGAGTCTTGTTGATAACCTTCTTCGGCTACAATTTTCCCTCCGCCATCAACAAAATTCTGCTTAAAGACGCTCTCAATACCAGTACACCAATCGCTAAGGCAATAAAGAATGCCGACTTTATCTTTCTTCATCGTCTTAAGGAGATATTCGGCGGCGAATTTGCCCTGGAATAAATCAGAAGGAACAAAACGAAAGATATAATCGCCAGCTTCAGTAATTTTCGGATTAGTTGAGGCTGGAGAAACCAATGGAATTTTGGCTTGCTCAGCAATGGGAGTAATAGCTAAAGTTTCCGACGAACACAAACCTCCTACAATGGCGACAACTTTATCAACACTAACGAGTTTATTGCCAGCGTTAACGGCGGCCTTTGGATCACACTGGCCGTCCTCAAAAATAACTTCTATTTGCCTTCCTTTTACTCCGCCGGCGGTATTGATTTCATCGCGGGCCACTTCGACTGCCGCGCGAAGATTTTCACCAATGCCGGCGGCATCCCCTGTTAGTGGCCCAACAAAGCCAATTTTAATCGGGCCGGTGCCGGTGTCTCCTCCCTTCTTTGAAAGAGAAACGCCAATGGCAATCACAACGACAATTACTATTAACCAAATTATGATTTTAACTGTTTTTGACATTTTTAACTGTGATACCAATATACGAATGCTTGCTAATGATACTAATAAATGCGAATTTTAAAATCCGAATAATTAGTGTTTCACTTGTATATTAGTGCTGTTGTTTCGACTTGTTTTATATTATTTTTTTAATTAAACAAAGCGACCTTTCTCCTGTACTAATTTAGGAACTTAGCCCAGGATCACCCAATTCCTAAATTAGTTCAGGAGTTTGGTAATTTAAGTAGATTCTAGCAATTAGTTTTAAAAATGCAAATGTAGCGCTTAGTTAATTAAATACAGTCTTTCATAGCCCCGCCGATGGCGGGGCACAAGAATTTCTAAAGCTCACTCCTTCGCTAAGAAATTCTAGTGTGCCCGGGGTGGGAGTCGGACCCACACGGCCTTGCGACCACGACATTTTAAGTGTCGCGCGTATACCATTCCGCCACCCGGGCGTAAAATTATTCCCCGCCGATTTTTGATTAAAAAAATCGTGAGGCCTGGGCGGGAATTGCACCCGCGTATAAGGGTTTTGCAGACCCTTGCCGTACTACTTGGCTACCAGGCCATGGGTTTAGTTATTATTATCTTCTAAAAGCAATTTTTCAACTTTCGCGGCGTTTTCGGTGCCGTGGTCGATTTTGAAGTCGAGCTGGGGCATGATTCTTATCATCACTTTTTTGCCGAGAAGTTTGCGAAGTTCGAATTTGTTTTCATTTATGACTTTCAAAACCTCTTCGGCTTTTTCGGAAGGAAAGACGCTGAAGCCGATATTGGCGTGTTCGAGTTTGTCGGAAAATTCCACGCTAGTTATCGTCGGTATAGCGCCGTCGAATTCCAGCTCTTTGGCGATGATTTTGCTTAACTCTTCCTCGAAAACTTTTACGAGGCGTTGGGGGCGGTATTTCATTTCCAAACTTATTTTATTACAATCAAATCCCCTTTTTGGATAGCCATACTCGAGTTTGCGACAAGACCACATTCTTTGCCGGCGGGAGATTCGGTTATTTCGAGTTTGCCGGATTGGAGACTTAAAATTTTTCCGTGTCCGACTAAACGCAATTCGTTGTTTACTGTTTTCGCTTCCGCCAGAGGCGGATCCGTCTTCGGCGGAAAATCTTTGGCCGGCGAGTTGGAGGGTAGGTCGGGGTGGCGGTAAATCTCAAAATTAGCGCGGTTTTTGATTGTGCCGTCTAAAACTTTTCCGCCCACGAGCTGTTTTTGAAGTTTGGCTTGGTTAAAAACGGCCAAAACTTCGAGCCGACCGGTAACCGCCGCGGCTTCGGGTTTGGCTAAAATTTCTTCGATTTCTTTAACAAGATGGTAGATGATGTCGTTGGTTAAAATGCGAACTTTTTGGATGTCCGCTAAGTTTTTGCTAGACTTCGAAACTTTGTTCTTGAAGCCGATTAAAATGGCTTTTGAGGAGGAGGCGTTTTTGATGTCGTTGTCGCCGATATCACCAACGGATTCATCGAGAATCAAAACCGGCTTTTCGCACGGCAAGGATTTTAAGATGGCTGAAAGGGCTTCGAGTGAGCCGGAGTCAGAAGCTTTGATAATGAATTTGATGGCGGATTCGTCTTGGGCTTCGGCTTGGGTAATGCCTTTCGATATTTGAGTTGGAGCCGGAGCGCCGAGTGAAACGTTTTTACCGACTTGGAATTCCTCTCCAACTTGGGGTAGGGTTTCAAAACCAATAATAAGAGCAGGAGAAGACGGTGCGAGTTCTTTCGCTTTTTCGCCTAAGAAATTTTCGAGAATTTTAACTTTTCCTTTGGCGCTTGAGGTCATAATTTCGTCGCCCTGTTTTAAGATACCGTTTTTGATGATAACGGTGGCTTCGAGGCCTCGGCGAGGATCCATTTTAGCTTCGAGAATAAAACCGCTCGCAGGCGCACCGGATTCGTAGGTTAAACTTTCGTAATCGGCGGCTAAAAGGATAAGGTCTAAAAGCACGTCCACGTTTTGGCCGGTTTTGGCGGAGATGGGTTCGAAACTGATGTGTCCGCCGTAACCTTCAAGGAGAACGCCTTCGGTGGTTAATTCGTTTTTGACTTTGTCGACATTAGCTTCGGGTTTATCAACTTTATTTATTGCCACTATGAAAGGAGTTTTGGTATCGTTGAGGATTTTGATAACTTCTTTAGTTTGAGGTTTTAGGCCTTCTTCGGCCGCGACAACTAGGATGGCGAGGTCGGCAATGGTGGCGCCGCGAGAACGCATTTTGGTAAATGCTTCGTGGCCGGGAGTATCGATAAAGGTAATTTTACGTTGGACGTTAGACGTAGGATGTTGGGGGTCTTTGGTTTGATGGGTGATTTCGTAGGCGCCGACGGATTGGGTAATGCCACCGGCTTCCCGCCCAGCAACTGGGCGGGGCTCGCTCCCAAAAGGAGCGGCTTTGGCACAATTAATGCGAATATAGTCCAAAAGCGTGGTTTTGCCGTGGTCAACGTGACCCATAACAACCACAACGGGCGGCCGCCCAACCGGGGTTGGGCGAGCCTCGCCCGAATTTTGGGCGGGGCGGGGTTCCGCCTTTGGCGGAGAGTTTTTGCTGGGTTCGGGGCTCATAGTGGCTAAAGAATACATAAAAACCCGCCATTTTGCAATGTTTTATGGGTTTTTGTGATATAATGGAGGTATGGCTGAATTGTTGAGTGGAAAGCGCTTAGATTTCAATAAAGATGTTCAAAAAGGATTCTTGGAAGAATGCCGTTTAAAACTGAATTTATCAAACTCTGAATTCGCTTCCCTTTTAGAAATTAGCGTTAGAACTCTTACGGATTGGAAAAGAAAAAAGTTTTTACTACCGGAAAAGGTAGCCAAATTTTTATCTCAAAAGTCTGGAATAAAAATTCCTGAACCAGAAAGGCTAGTTGATCGGTTTTGGTATGCAAAAAAAGGAGCGCGGAAGGGAGCTTTAAGTATGCTTAAAAAATACGGTAGAGTGGGCGGTGATCCTGAACTTAGAAAAGCGGCGTGGTTTAGGTGGTGGGAAAAAACCGGAAAATTTCAGAAAAGAAAAATATTTGCCCGCAAGCTTATCACAAAACCAAACAAAAGTGTTGAGTTGGCGGAATTTGTTGGAATAATGCTAGGCGATGGCGGAATGACAAATAACCAAATAACGATAAGCTTAAATAGGGAAACGGATTATGAATATATGATGTATGTAAAAAATCTTTTAAGTAAGCTTTTCGACGTAGAGCCTAGCTTGAGAGAAGATAGGGATTCTTTGGCTACGGATATTGTGGTGTCGAGAATGGAGTTGGTTGATTTCTGTAAAAGTATTGGACTGAAGGTAGGAAATAAAATTAAGCAACAAGTAGATATACCAAGTTGGATAAAACAAAACGAGAAATTTATGACTGTATGCGTGAGGGGTTTAGTGGATACCGATGGGAGTGTTTTCAACCATAAATATAGGGTGGGTGGTAAAATTTATAGCTACAAGAAAATGGATTTCTCAAGTTGCTCAAAACCGCTTCTTAATTCCGTTTATGTTGCCATAAAGAAACAGGGATTAAGACCTAGAGTAACTAAAGACGGTAAAAAAATTAGATTAGAGAGTATAGAAGATATGAAAAAATATTTTTCTATTATTGGATCAAGCAACCCAAAACACTTGAAGAGATATAAGATGTGAGCTATTCTACATACACGTCCGGGTGAGGTGTCCGAGAGGCTGAAGGAGATGGTTTGCTAAACCATTATACGGCTTTAAAACCGTATCGAGGGTTCGAATCCCTCCCTCACCGCCAGTTGGGAAATGAAGTCATTGGCTCGCCCGCTACGCGGGCTCGCCAGC
>ERZ1292632.1543-Hain-H43-01um-R2-1543-length-21995-cov-5_pt2 | contig 11628 bp, 10 predicted proteins | sample MGYA00564407_ERZ1292632 | MGnify/ENA primary metagenome ERZ1292632 (study PRJEB36523, sample SAMEA6512637) | groundwater metagenome | collected 2019-01-08 | study: AquaDiva: Metagenomics assemblies of 32 groundwater samples
GCGCATAAGCGGACCTTCGCGTTGCAAAATACCCCTGATGACATCGCGCACGACACCGGGTTGATACCCCCACTCCTTGAGCGCATAGAGACCGCGGCCGACGAGCACAAAACGACCGTCTTTAATGAGCTCATTGTGCGTGGTCGCGGGGTGTGTCTTGCGGCCGAACAATTTTTCGATATTTTTCGCGACCTCCGTGAAGTGCATCGGAGAACCGTGGCGCTTGAGCGTAAGATATGCGAAATCACGCGTGTTCTTGATACGCACATGCGGGGAATCCTGTCTCCCCCATTCACCGAGCGGATTGCGACCGATCCGTTTCGAAATAAGGAGCCAGCGGGGCAAAACCTCCGGCGGTCGATTTTTCACCCCTTCCTGTTTCAGGTATTTTGCGAAAAGCTCAAGAAATTCCTCTTCGGGAGTGAGTTTGTTGGGTTCGAGAGAAGCGTAGAGATTCCCGAGAGCCGCCTCCACCTGCTCGGCAAGCTGCTCGTCGACATGCCATCGTGCTTTGTAATCACTGTCCTCGCGCCTGTCGTTGAAATGATGCCCCACCGTGAGAAGGAAGAGAACGTGATTACGGTCCATATCGTTTTTGGAAAGCTCCTGAAGAATAGTCTCTTCAGCCAAGACCCCGCCGAGCGTTGCGATCGCCGCTTTGAGATGCTCCCAATTCTGCGCGAGAGAGCCGTAGGCATCAGAATCACGCACGCTTGAGATCCCGTGGTTCTCGATCTGTCGGATACGCTCTCGTGTGATGCCGTATTCCTGCCCGATGGCATCCAGCGTACGTCGTTCACCCTTTCCGGCAAGACCGAAACGGTCGGTAAGTACTCGGCGGGAACGCTCAGGAAGCCCTGCAAGGAGGTCTTTTGCGATTGATTTCGGTGAGAAAGAAAGCATAATTTGGCTGTATACAAGGGTTTTTCGGGCTTATTTGACTATTTCTGTTCTTGTGTTTTACGTTGTATCAAAATTAACGGGTGGCGTCAAGGCATACGGGGCTTTGGCATTCTAGTTGCATATCCCCACTGTGTAAACACCTTATCAGCACTGTTATACGCCGATACTTTCGATGCGCCCCATATTTCGTAAACCGAACGAATGATAGGATGTGCTTATGGCATCGGCTTCGGATCACAATCGGGATAAAACCCATGGCAGGGGGGGTGCTCCGCAGCACGCGGCATTTCCCCCCGCTCCCGCCTCGGGAATGCGTGTGCCACCGCAGAGCCTCGATACAGAGCGGGCACTTCTCGGCGCGCTCATGATAAATCACGAGGCCATGTACGAGGTTGCGGACATCATCCGACAGGATTCATTTTACGCCGGTCAACATCGCAGCATCTATGACGCGATGTTGACCTTATACGAAAAGGGTCAGTCGATAGACCTCATAACAGTTTCAAACCGACTCAAGGACCTCGGACAACTTTCCGATGTCGGCGGATCAGCGTATCTATCGGAACTCGTCGCCTCTTCTTCTTCACCCGGAAGCGCGAAACACTACGCAGACATCGTTCAGAGCAAGTTTATTTTGCGTTCGCTCCTGTCGGTTGGCTGGCAGATCAGCGAATTGGGTTACAGCGAGGACCGCGCCGTTGAGGAGATCCTCGAAGAGGCGGAACAGGCGATCTTTTCGGTCGCGAGCGCTCCCTCACTCCGTAAATTCAGCGTCATCAAAGAAGAACTCACCGAGGCGTGGGAGCGTCTTGAGCATCTCCAGAAACACGAGAACGCCATGCGCGGCGTATCGACCGGATTTCCCGAGCTCGACAGCCGCCTTTCCGGTTTCCAAAAATCCGACCTTATCATACTGGCAGCGCGACCTTCGATGGGTAAAACCGCGCTCGCGCTCGACATTGCGCGCAAAACGGCGATCAAACACGGAACCGCTGTCGGCATCTTCTCTCTCGAAATGAGCTCGCAGCAGTTGACGGACAGAATGCTCTCCGCTCAGTCAAATGTTGATTCATGGAAATTACGGACCGGCAAGATAAAAAAAGAGGAGGATTTCCAGCGCTTGCAGGAAGGTATGGCCGCGCTTTCCGAAGCGCCGATCTACATCGATGATCAGCCGGGTGCCACGATCCTCTCAATGCGCTCCATAGCGCGCCGCCTGAAGCTCGAAAAGAGTCTGCAACTTATTATCGTTGACTACCTCCAACTCATTACGCCCGCGCATTCCCGCGGCGGCGATAACCTGGTCCAGCAAATAACCGAGATCTCACGATCGCTCAAATCAATGGCGCGCGAGCTCGATGTGCCCGTGCTCGCTCTCTCTCAGTTGTCGCGCGCCGTTGAACAGCGCCGCGGGCGTCCCCGGCTCTCCGATCTCAGAGACTCCGGCTCGATCGAACAGGATGCGGATGTGGTCATGTTCATTCACCGCGACGACAAGATGAACGCCGACAGCGGAGCGGAAAAGACCAACATCGCGGAAATTCTCATCGAAAAACACCGAAATGGCCCAACAGGTAAGGTAGACTTGCGTTTCGACGAGGAAAAAACCACGTTCCGGTCAGTCGAAAAGAGCGACTTTGGAGATTTCATATCAGAAACCGAGGTCGAGGGTGGTTCGCCATTCTAATCTCATGAGCGACTCCCTTGAGCGGCTCGTCTCTTTGTTCGTAAAATTCCCGAGCATCGGGCCGCGCCAGGCACAACGCTTCGTGCAGTTCTTGCTCCGCAGCACACCCTCCCTGCGACGGGAGCTTATTGATGCACTTGAGGGTTTGTCCGATTCTGTATACCAGTGCCCCTCCTGCATGCGCTTTCACGCGGGCGAAAAAAAGACGTGCGGCATGTGCTCGAATCTCCAGCGCGACACGTCACTCCTTGCCGTCGTTGCGTCCGATGCCGATCTCGCGGCACTTGAGCGAAGCGGGACATTCCGCGGGCACTACTTCGTCCTCGGTGGCACGATCTCGCTTGCATCGGAAAAGACCAACGGTCTCCGTGTTTCATCCTTACGTAAGTCAATTTCCGGACGAAAAAATCTGAAGGAGATAATTCTCGCCTTTCCCGCGAATCCGGAAGGCGATGTCACCGCAGTTCATATGCGTGAGGAACTTGAAAAACAACGGGGCGACGCCCCATGGCGTATTACGACCCTTGGCCGCGGTCTTTCGACTGGCAGCGAGCTTGAATATGCCGATTCGGATACTCTGAAAAGTGCTCTGGAAAACAGGCGGTGAGTTATGACACGTTCCTCACGTGCTTTTTCGCTTATAGGTACAGTTGAGAATAAAACCCGACAGCAGTAAGAGGTACGAGATCGTATAGCCGCTATAAATGAAAATTGTCGGGAAGGATGTTATAGCAAAGAACCAAAAATCGGTCGGATATCGGTGGAGCATGAATGTCATATACGTGTGCGCAAGGAGAAACATGACCCAGCCGATGACGAAGAGCCAGGAACCGACCCGCTCTCTGTGGGAACATTCCCCGCAAATGAGTTTGTAGTTGGCGCCAACGAGGAACAGGATATTCAGCGAGACCACCGTTGCCACTTCCACAATTATCCAACCGGGCCCCAGATGAAGAACTTGTAGAGAGTAGAAAACGACCGCATTGACACATAGGAAGGAAAGAAGGGGGAAATAATTGATCCAAAACCTGCTGTCTGTAAAAAATCGCACGGTCCCGCGAAAAAACAGCGCGTGTGCTCCGATCAAAGCGACCGATCCCACGGCATAATACGGAGCCATGCCATCAATGGTCGAACTCAACGGCATACCTGCGACCGCCGAGGCGGTCGGTATTCTGATCAGAGATGAAAGGAGAAGGCCCAAGCCCCAGTCACGTGAGAACGGATTGGCGAAAATACTTCCCTTTCGGAATGACGTGAGAAAAACGACCAGACCCGCGAAGCCCGCGACGACAATCGATGAGGTCAGGACAAAAAGCAGGGGTGAGATGGGCATGAGGTACAGCCATTAGAGCTTATCTCAAATAACCCGTAACTACCAAGCGCCGGCATCTTTTATTGGGGATTACTGCGGCAGTGCCGTAATGCGTACCTTTGCGTACGGCTGGCGGTGTCCCGCCTTTTTGAAATAGCGACTTTTCTGCTTGTATTTAATGACCGTCACCTTTGCATCCCGCCCCTCCTCCACAAGCTCGGCTGAGACTTTGGCGCCCTTGATGTACGGCGCGCCGACCTTGGTCTCCTCCCCGTCATCCGTAAGAAGCACCTTATCAAAAGAAATCTTGGAACCGGCGCCGCTTACGCCGGTTATCCTCTCAACATCTAAAACGCTGTCCTGCGTGACAACATACTGTTTCCCACCTGTCTCGATGATAGCTATCTTAGCCATGAAGGGGACACTATAACCCGCTTACCCTTCCCCTGCAAGGGTTGGCTTCTCTAAAAGTGGTGTTTCGAGCTCGGCCGACTCCCCTGTTATACGGAGAACATCTTTGTCAATCTTGCCGAGTTCCTTCGAGCCGGCGTTGAAATGGTTCACTGTTGTGGATAGAGACGCACCGAGTTTTTTGTAGTAATCCTGATATGCATTCAGGTGCCGACCGAGTGCTTCCACGTTTTTCGCTATATCCTTGGCCGTCTCCTCGATCTTGAACGCCTTAAAGCCGTAAAGAACGGACTGCAGATAGGCTGCGAAGGTCGTGGGCGAGACGATGATGACCTTCTTTTCGTTGTACGCGTAATCGATGAGATTGCGCGTATTCACCTTGACCGAACCCACCTCATTGATGAGGAGATCGTAATAAATAGCCTCGGCTGGGATGTACATGAAGGCAAAGGGCAAGGTGCCGTCCTTGGGCCGCACGTATTTTGAGGTCTCGTCTATGCGAAGCTTGAGGTCATTCTTGAATTGTTTTTCCAACTCCGCGCGTTGTGTATCATCTATCGCGTTTACCAGTCGCTGATAATTATCGAGCGAGAATTTCGCATCTATCGGAATGACACCTTCTTTTGTTTCAATAACGGCGTCTACCGTCTCCCCTCCCGGAAATTCGTATTGCATCTTGTACGAACCGGGGGGCAAAATATTGCCGAGAATGAGCTCGAGCGATGCTTCGCCGAGATTTCCTCTCTGTTTTTGATGCTTGAGCACTTTCTCCAAATTCGCGAGCTGTTCGGCGATAGACATGAAGCGCGTCGTCGACTCATTTGTTTTGGTTTGTTCGATACGCACCTCGGTGAGCTGTTTGGCGACCAGATCCCTGATATCGCCCGCAAGTCGCTGCGACTCGCCAAATTGTGCGCGCATGGATTCGAACATGCGGTTAGTGCCCTCCCCAAGTTTGCTTTCCAAACTTCGCTCCAACTCCTGTATGCGCTGCTGAAGCAAGACCATGCCTTGCGTCTCCTGCGGCGTTCTGCGGAACCAAAGCAGATATGCAAGAAGGGCCACGATCAACACAAGGAGGCCAACAACGAGCGATTCCATGTCGCGATTCTAGCACATGCGATTGAGTACGATCGCCTACTGGGTTATAATCCCGCCATGCTGACCCAAAAAATCCGCGCCGACATGACTGCCGCGATGAAGGCAAAAGATGGCCTCAAGCGCGATACTCTGCGCGGGGCGCTTTCAGCGTTTACCAACGAACTCGTTGCCAAGGGTAGGAAACCGACCGAAGAAATGTCCGATGCCGAGGCGGTGGTGGTATTGAAACGGCTTGCAAAACAGCGGAAAGATTCGGCCGAACAATTTGCCGCAGGTGGAAGACCCGAACTCGCGGAGAAAGAGTCGAACGAACTGAAAGTTATCGAGGAGTATTTACCGCGGACGGCGGGACACGACGAAATAGAAAAAGTCGCGCGTGCCAAAATGGCAGAGCTCGGCGTCACCGATGCTTCGGGCGCAGGCAAACTCATGGGTGTCGTGATGAAAGAGTTTGCGGGTGGTGCGGATGGAAGTGATGTGAAGGAGGTCGTGCAAAATATTTTAAAATCTTGAAATGTTAGTCGTTGTGTGGGATAGTCCCATGCAGTAGAATCGCGTTCCTGCAGTCGGCACAGGGAGCCGAACATGAAAGCAAACATTGAGCTTTTGACCGCTAGGGCGGCGGAGAAGTGGTTTGCGTCGAGTGACCGTTCTCGATTGCGTTTCTTCAATGTCACGGCCGAAGTGGCTCGTGGTACTGGCGTGACATATCGCCCCGACCTCAAGCGCATCATGCGGCAAATCCGCACGAAGATGCGCGGGTACAACGCAGAGCCACGGAGGCCGCGCCATGCAGCCAGATGACGAGCTGGTAGTAGCTTTCTTCCGAAGTTACCAATGGAAGGAAGCAAAGACCGCTGAGGCATTCAAGCACAAACGAGGCCTGAAGGATGCTATCCGGGCATATCTGCGCATCGAGTATTACGTTCCGAATGATGCTCCGACACCCCTTGAGATCGAAAAGGCAACCGGGCGTGTCGAACTGGCAATCCGTTCAAAGTGGGCGAAGAAGGCGGCTAAAACGAGAGCCTATCGCAGTAAGCGCAAACTTGCCGAACGGAAAAGAAAACTCGCCAAGCTGATCGAACGTTTTGAGAAGGCGTGGAAGAAGACGAAACAACCCATGCTCTTTTCTGACCTGCCGAAACAAGCGAGGCCACCGCGTGGGAATGTTGGAGCCGCGTAAGGGATGTTATGTACGTCCCCTTACGCGGTTTTTTGTTTTGTAACTAACGCGACCGATACGCCCCCGCAGCTGCGGAAAGCGCCGTGATAAAAAATACCATCGCGAGCGCGGTCGGAACCGAAACCAGAAGCACGGCGGTTGCCCCCAAAATACAGAGTGAGATCCTGCCAAGCGCTTGAGCAACTTCCTTTAGGGCCGTGAACTCGTCGACGTATGATCCTCCATCGGCAACCTGTTCAAAAGCAAGCGGATCGATCCCCATGCGCCGCGGCGTCGTTGTGTAGAAAAATGAGTCGACAAAAATAATGCCGAGGGGGGTGGCGACGGCGAGACGGAACAGCCACGGCGTAATTGCAAAAACGATATTCGCGGCTGACGATCCGGTAAGACGGAGACGTCGCAGCATCCTGCGAATGAACCTCCGCATCCATATCGCTACCCAGAACGTGAGCGTGAGGATGATACCGAGCATGCCGAATGACTGATCAACGATCAAAAATACCGCAAGCGGCCAAAAGAGGAGCGTTGCCGCACCGGAAATGCCTTCCAAAAATCCCCCCGTCACGATCCTCCGATTCTCAAATTCAAATAGCTGTAAAAATGTTTCGCGATACCCCCACGAAAATATTTCGTGGACATTGCGGATGAAAAATGCCGGAATTGCAGAAAGCGCGATGATTGCAGCGCCGATGTACAGGATCCACACAAACCCCATACCGATCCCCGCGATGAAGAGGCCGCCGACGAGAGGGGCGCACGCGATCAGGAATTCCGCGATGAGCAATGGTTTTTTTTGAAAATGCGCCGCGGCTTCGACCGAATACGGGACCCAATACAACGCGCGGTACAGTCCGATCGCGAGCGCGAAGCCTAGCACCGCATCAGTGGCGAATGCGGAAAGCCAGAATCCATCAAACATCGTCCTCAGTGTTAAGAACGCGACCGCCGCGAGGAGCGTTCCCAGGATCAGTGCGCTGCGCGCGCCCGCGCGAAGACGCCGCGCGGCATACGGAGTGACGAGGCATGTGATGGTCTGTGAGAGCGCGTACAGGAGCGCGGTGCGCGCAAGTGCGTGCGCGATGTCCGCTTCGACGAGGTAGAAATACTGAAAGACGAACATCCATGCGAATATGTTCACCCCCGCCAGCGCCGCGCGCAAGAGGAAACGGTGGAGCTCGAGTGCACGAACAGAACGGAGCGGGTTCGCCAGACTTGGTTCACGCACGAATTGAGCTCGCATACCGGATGCCACCATTATGAATGAAATATCGGACTTCTTCGAAATCTTGTGTGGATATGTCGGTGAACGCGAACGGCCCCCTTTCGGGGGCCGTCCAAAAACAAACGAGGTAAGATTATCGCGTCGAGCGAGTGGTATCGTGAAAGTGAACTTTCACGATCCGCGAGCGGCGACGTGAAAAGCGCGAAGCGCTTACCAGCTTCTGCCGCCACCTCCTCCATTGCCTCCCCGTCCGCCTCCGTAACCGCCGCGGTCATTGCCGCCGCTACGAAAGTCGCGTCGCGGTCGGTCTTCCATCGGACGCGCTTCATTTACCGTGAGAGAGCGTCCGCCGAAATCCTTACCGTTCCACATATCGATCGCCTTCTGTGCATCCTCATCGGAAGACATCTCAACGAAGCCGAAACCCTTTGAACGGCCGCTCATCTTATCCATGATGATGACAGCAGATTCGACGGTCCCCGCTTGCGCGAAAGCATCTTTGAGCTCCGTATCGGTCGTGCTGTAGGGCAGCCCGCCGACGTATAGCTTCTTAGCCATGATTCTTTGTGTGTGTTTCCTCTAAAATGATGTAAACCAACCTTTCCACGTACTTGTATGGAAAACTTACATTCGCAAACATCCTACCGCATCCGCCGAAATAAGCAATGACAGGAGATCTAAGCCGTGGAAATCTTGATTATATGGCTCAAAATGACGCTAAAATGCACATACAAAAAATGCACCACCAAGATCATAGGACCTTGGTGGTGTAATGGAAGGTATGCAATGAACAATACGCTCGGCGCTGGTGCCTAGCTGTTGAGACCCCTGAGCGCCTCTTGACTCATGTGTTGGTCCGCTTTTTCAACCGGCGGCTTGGCGACCGGTTGTATGTTCGGCGCAGAAACGGGGTTCTGCTTGGGGTCGGATGAAGTCGGGATCTTCGAGTCGTGTTGGGTATCGGCCATTTCGGCCCCCTTTCCTGAGATTGAGCTGATGAACGAACAATGAGTTAGTACCTCCACAGTATCACGAGACCCTTTGAAATCAACCTGTGGATACATACGACGCCAAGCCGCCAGGACGCGAGTAGGCGTACACATTTTTGATACCGAGATCGCCCGCAAGAAGAAGCACCATCTCAATGAGCTGGTTGGGGACGGGTGCGTGCGTATGGATGACAATATTTTTCGGTTCCGGATATTTGAGAAGCATGTTGTATCCGAGCGAGCTTTTGTCTTTGGGCCGGCCACTCTCAATGACGTCGACAAGCTTTGCACCCTCGGCAAGACCTCCTTTCGGCTTTTCGTGGAATCGCATGACGGGGTCGTTCCCGCCTAAAAGATATGCGCGGACCTCATCGGGTTTCGGGATTAAATTCACCGAAGGAATGGGTCTTGGCGTGTATTCAGCGTTGCAAATGGAAACGCATACAAGCGCATTTCCCTCACGATCAGATGCTTCTGGGATCAATTCATCATATTTTTTTTGAAGAAGCTCCTTTTCCGGGAGGCTCGTACGAACGACGGCGATCTGTCCGACGATCGTGTCGTCCGGCCTTGCCGCAAGGATAATGAGCTGTTTGGGGATATTCTTTTCATACTCCTCCCTCGTGCCGGCAATATCCCCCCAGCAACGTTTGTGTAGTTCATATGAGGGCTCCGTCCATCGTGAATAGCGGTGCAACACAGTAAAGCGGTACTTAGGTGTCTTGAGGAGACCGAATATTGACTCGAATTTTTCATACGGAATGGTGCCTTTCAGAACGCCGCGTTGCACTTTTCCGGTGGAGGTCATCGGAAGCTCGCTTATTGAAAGTGATGTTATGTACTTGGGCGTCTCGTATGCACTGAGGTATCGCGTACCGAGGAGTAGTGTGCTCTTGAGGTACCGTTTCGCGCGCATTTCATCTATACCGGTTTTCCATGAGATGACGGCGCCAGCCTCCTCGCCATATCGTTCATCAGGCACGGGGACAACGTGTACCTGATCTATATCTCCTGATATTTTCTTGAGAGCATTTTCGACAGCGACTGGCGAGACGTTGATACCACCCTTGATGATGATTTCCCGTTTGCGGCCTTTGAGATAAAAATATTTCCGGCCCTCGATAACACGGTAGTAGCCGATGTCCCCCGTAAGGAAGTAGTCGTTGCGGAACGCCGGTTCGCGTCCGAGGTACCCTTCCATGATCGCGGGACCTTTGACGATGAGTTCCCCCTCCTCTCCCTCGTCGAGTAGCTTTCCCTCATCGTCCGATACCTGCAGATCGGCCCATTGCATAGGTGTCCCGATGGAATTTTCCTCCACAAGTCTTTCGTGGAGCTCCTCCGAAATGTCCATTGGAACGCCGGTCACCCGAAGCGCCGTCTCCGTTTGTCCGTAGCCTTGATAGAGACGGATGCCAAATTTCTTCTGGAATTCCTGCACCGACTGTGCGAGTACCGGAGCAGAGCCTATTTGTATTTTATTCAGTTTTACATGTTTTTTCCCGGCCGCGAACTCCTTTTCGCGCTTCAGCTGATCAAATACGATCGATTGCACCACAGACGTAACGGTAGCGCCCGTTTTGCCGCTCTGCTCCCAAAAATGCGAATTCGAATACTGCGGCGGTATGGCGATCGTACCGCCCGCAAGGAGCGTCGAGAGGCAGAACGTGGTGGAGTTGATGTGGTGCAGGGGCAGATTTACGAGAAATACATCATTCTCGGTGAACCGTAACCATTCACAGATACCGCTCGCATTGACGATGAGATTCTCGAGGGAGAGCATCGCCCCCTTCGGATGGCCGGTCGTGCCGGAGGTAAAGAGAACGAGCGATTGATGCGAGAGCCCCTTCTCCCATGCAACCGGTGCACCTTTTCCGCCAGAGGCGGACCCTCCTTCGGAAGGGAATTCCAGATGTACTTTGACACGAACGCCAGGTAGTTTATCTACCTGTATCCCCCGCTCAAGGATCAACACCTTCGCTTTATTGAGATTGATCTTATACGCGTAGAGTTCCGGAGTGTCCCGCTTTGTGTCCATGGGCACCGTCACTATGCCCATCGCCCATGCGGCCCAGCTCCATATAAGAAGTGCGGGCGAATTACGGAATGCGAGCGCGATACGATCCCCCTTTTGCAAACCGAGATCTCTCAACTCCGCCGCCGCCGCTTCTACCTTTTCGAGCAAGTCGGCATACGTGATCTTCTCGGTGGTAGTCCCCCGTTCGTCCGTCGCGACAAGCGCGATCTTTTTTGGCGTGGTCCGTGCTAACGTAGCGATGTGTTCGTGAAGGTTTTTTATAGGAACAACGATATGCATGGTGGACCAGCGGGGGATCGAACCCCGGACCTCCTCATTGCAAATGAGGCATTCTACCACTGAACTACTGGCCCAGTCGAAGCTTTAAACTACCAGACTTCACCATATTCGCAAAGCGGAAGGTATTGACAATGCTTTTGATTAGAACAGTATTCGGTCAGTTCATAGCGCTCAAAAAATGCACAGCGGCAACAGGTGAGGAGTAACCATGGACCGTACCCAACTTCGAGGAAGCGTTCTGTTTATCGGTCAGGCGATCCTTGATGACGTGGCGCTCGTCAAGAGCATTCCCACGGGCGACCAAAAAACGGTGGCGTTAAAGAAAGCTTTTCGCTCCGGCGGCAACGCTTTCACGGCAGCGGTGACCTGCGCCGTATTCGGTCTCAAGCCCGATGTCATCAGCGGCATCGGCAAGGACATCGCGGGCTTAATGATCGAGCAGGTGGTAAAGGAGGCCGGTATCTACTGGCATCCGCGGCTGATGGAAGAAACGCCAA
>ERZ1292632.3669-Hain-H43-01um-R2-3669-length-11618-cov-17_pt1 | contig 11618 bp, 7 predicted proteins | sample MGYA00564407_ERZ1292632 | MGnify/ENA primary metagenome ERZ1292632 (study PRJEB36523, sample SAMEA6512637) | groundwater metagenome | collected 2019-01-08 | study: AquaDiva: Metagenomics assemblies of 32 groundwater samples
CTTTTTCGGCGCTTCCGTCGGGGGCGTTGGCAACCATGGTGCGGAATTTTATCATCGTGAAGCCCTTGCCAAACTTTCCAACGCGCCTTTGCCTTATAAAAACCGGCCCGGCAGAGTTCAGTTTTATGGCTAAGATTATAAAGGGGTAAAAAATAAGCGAAATTATCCCGAAGGCAAAAGAAAAAATTAGGTCAAAGATTCTTTTTCCCGCCTCATAGCCCCGCTTACTGCCCTCCGACAGATTTCCCAAAAACCACGCCTGATCAATCGCGCCCAGCGGAACCTTACCGGTAACCCGTTCATAAAAATCGGAAAGATTGTAGAAATTTATTTTCAAACCCAAAAGGCGGTAAAACGCGTCTATTATCTGTGGGATCTTGTAAACCGAAGGATTCAAGATAAGAGTGCTGACATTTTTCTGTTTTATCAGGTTTCCCAAAATCCCTAAGACTCGGCCGTCTTCAATATCGATGATCCCCAAGGCCCCGTAACCCAGTTGAGGATTGGCAAGCAGGAAATCGTACAAATCTTGCGACTGCGGACTTGCGCCGATGATCAGAGTGTTGTTTTTGTGGCCACTTTGTGCTATAAGTTTATTGAAACCATAACGCCACGAAGACCCCAGAATGATGATTAGGACGACAAAGATGAAGAAGTTAGTTTTTGGAGTTATGCCTAGAAAAGGAATTAAATAGAAGAAAGCTATTGAAATTGCGGAGTTCGCGGCCATCGAATAAAGAAACGTAGAGAAAAACTCCAGATTATTTTTTGAAAAGCCCAATTCGTAAAGATTGGTGATATAGAAAACGAAGATCCAGACGATGAAGATGAAACTAAACGGTAGAATATGGACATCCAATTTATTATCAAAATCCTTCCCGTATCTGATAAGGAGAGTCAGAAAAAGCGCCAAGTAGAGAACGGCAATATCGCCCAAAAATAGTAAGAATCGTTTCATTTGATCGTATAATACAACAAATTTACAATGATGTCCAACGCGAAAAGTCAAAAGATAAGGGTGGGCGTTATCGGTATCGGAATGGTCGGCGGGCCGATAAAACGCTGGTTTGAAGAGTGCCTTGGGTATAGACGAAACAAAGAATTGTTTTGTTACGATACCGATCCCAAGAAGGGCTTAGACGACGATATAAATAAAGCCGATGTTATTTTTGTAACCGTGCCAACGCCGGCGAATCCCGACGGCAGCTGTAATCTTTCGGCGGTAGAGAGCGCGGTGGGCGCGATCAGCGACGGGAAGGTTATAGTTGTAAAATCAACGATACCGCCCGGCACAATTGAAAGTCTGCAGAAGAAGTATCCTCAAAAGAGATTAATTTTTAATCCTGAATTTTTAACCGAATCCCAGGCATGGCTGGATTTTATCAAACCGGATCGCCAAATCGTAGCTCATACTCTCAAAAGCCGCGGTGACGCAAAAGAAGTTTTGACATTATTGCCCAAAGCGAGTTTTGAACGGCCCTGGTCAAGCGACTACACGAAGAAAGATATCAATGCGACGGAAGCCGAACTGGCAAAATACGCCGCCAATATTTTCGGTTATGTAAAAGTTATTTATGGCAATATTTTAGCCGATCTCTGCCATGCCATAACTATTGATCTTAATAAACGTAAAGTGGGCGCGGAAGTAGATTACGAGAATGTAAGAGAAGTCATTTCTGCCGATCCCCGTATCGGTTCCGCTTGGTTAAATGTGGAGCACGGCGATTATTGCGGGGTTGGCGGCTATTGTTTTCCCAAGGACATGAATGCTTTCATAAAATTTGCCGAAAATTTAGTAGGAGAACTGTCCGGCGGAAAAAGAACAAACAATATGGGCCTCACTAAGTCGTTGAAAAAAGGAATTGAGGTTTTGAAAGCCGTGGTCGCTTATAATACAACTATTCTTGATTGGCAAGGGTTGACAATAGAGAATGTTTCACGGCATGATAGAGAGGTAGTTGTTAATAAGCGTAAGCCGATACGAATTCGGTAATGCAACTTCGGCAAACGTTGGGCATAGCCCAATGCCGGGCAGAATGCAAGCCGAAGTTGATATTCCGGGAGGATTTATGGTAAAAATCCAAAGAAATAACACAAAAGCAGGGAAAGTTTTAGTTACCGGCGGAGCCGGCTTCATTGGCTCTAATTTGACGGATGCCCTTATAAACGACGGCTACTCGGTTGTTGTTATAGATAATCTTTCAACGGGCAAAAGGTCACAGGTAAACAAAAAGGCAAAATTTATCAAAACCGACATCCGTAATTTAAAGAAGATCAAGCCATATTTTAGGGGAATAGATTTAGTTTTTCATCTGGCGGCCAGGGCCCGCATCCAGCCGTCGATCAAAGACCCGGTGTCCACTTTTGACCACAACGTTACAGGCACTCTGAATGTTCTGCTTGCGGCACGAGACGCCGGTGTCAAAAGAGTGATTTATTCAGCATCCTCATCTTCTTACGGCGATCAGGATACTTTGCCGCTTCATGAAGAGATGACCCCCCGCTTCAAAAGCCCGTACTCTTTATCGAAATATATCGGCGAGGAGATGTGCAGATTGTTCAGTAATTTATACGGTCTTGAAACCGTTTCGCTAAGATACTTCAATGTTTATGGGCCGAGACAGTTAGTCGGCGGTGCCTATGCCACGGTGGCAGGGATTTTTCTAAAACAGTTTAAAGACGGCAAGCCCTTAACCATTGTTGGCGACGGCAGCATCAAGCGTGATTTTACGCATGTGTCCGATGTGGTAAGAGCAAATGTTTTAGCCGCCCAGTCAGCCAAAGTGGGCAAGGGGGAAGTAATTAACATCGGAACCGGTAAAAATTATTCAATCAATGAAGTGGCTTCAATGATAATGACCCCGCCGGAGCGGGGGTATGTGCTGCCGGCGAGGGATTTTAATAATCCTCATTTGACTGGAGGGGTTGTCCCCAATATTAAACCGGAAACGGTGTTAGCTTCGGCGGTGAGAGAAAATAGGGTCGCTTATATTCCTCCTCGCCCCGGCGAAACCCGTTGCACCCTTGCCAATACTTCAAAGGCTCGCCAGCTTCTCGGCTGGAAGCCAAGCGTTTCTTTGGAAGAAGGGTTGGCCATGTTAAGGGAACAATAATTTCCCATTTCACACTAGATATTGAGTTGAGATAGATTTCTCAGCTTTTTTATTTTCTGGTTCTGCTTTATAATCGGAATGATGAAGTATCTGAAGCGATATTTTTTTATAGCCATATTTTTATTACTTGCGGTCCCTGCCAGCGCTGACACACTGGGTCAGAATCAATCTTTTTACGTTAGTCCGCAGTATGACGCCCAATCGCGGGCCCGAATATCGGCTACATTAAGAAACGTTTCCGAACATGCCTATTTTTACGTGGAGGATAATTACTGGAATGGCATCAGTTCCGACACGCGCAATCAGGTTCTGAATTGGATTGCTTCGCTTGGACAGGAGTTTGACGGCCGCATATATCCGATGGAAACGCAATTTTTTGGGTCGGAACCGAACCCGGGAATTGACAATGACTCGCGGATAACAATTTTGCTCTCACCGCTTATTGAAAACGCGGGCGGCTATTTTGATACCGCAAATGATTATCCCAAATCACAAGTTCCAAGTTCAAACGGGCGTGAGATGATATATATCAACATTGCCGCTCTCAGTGACCGGGGGAAAATAAACGCCTTTTTGGCTCACGAGTTCCAGCACCTGATATCTTTTAACCAAAAAGAAAGGTTGCGCAACGTCACGGACGACACTTGGCTCAATGAATTGCGGTCAGAATATGCCGTGACCCTTCTCGGTTACAACGATAACTTTACCGGTTCTCATTTGGAGAAACGATTGCAGGCATTTATTGAAAATCGGTCCGATAGTTTGACGGAATGGAAGAATCAACCCGCTGATTACGGCCAGATCGGTTTATTCGGCGAATATCTTGCCGAGCATTGGTCACCCAAAGTAATCGCCGATACTTTAAAAACTTCTTTGGTAGGAATGGCGAGCATAAACGATACTTTTAAGCAAAATGGTTTTTCCGACTCTTTCCTTAACGCTTTCAGCCAATGGACGGCGGCAAATATTTTAAACGACACCTCTGTTAACCCAAAATTTGGCTATACTCGCGATGGCTTAAAAGCTTTTCACATTGCTCCGACTAAAACTTTTATTAATCTCGGAGATGATATTATTCTTGCCACATCTGACGCAGTCAAAGATTGGCAGGGCAGATGGTATGACGTTTCGCAATTCGCGAACGGCGGCCAGAGTGTTCTAAAGATAAATTTTTCGTCGTCCTCGGTGGCCAGTTTCTACGTTTCCTATCTGGTTCTGAAAAATGACGGTAGCCAAGTCCTTTCGGTATTTAATCCTGCCATTGGTTCCAGTACTTTATATGTTAATGATATCGGTACAGACATAAAGAGAATTATTTTAATGCCGATTAAAAGAGATAAAATTTCGGGATTCATGTCTGACGAAACCGTCGTATCGCTCGCTTTATCAGTTGAAAGAATTGGCGCCATCCCCCAAGAAGCAACAACTTCGCCTACGCTCCCGCCCTCAACGCCCACCCCGACGATTAGCGCCATAAATTTTCCGCTTCCGAATATTCCGGACGGCTCGCTTATCAGAGCCGATAACGATTATAAAGTTTACGTGGTCAATGGCGGCTGGCGCAGACATATTATAAGCTCCAAGATCTTCAGTTTTTACCCGCAGTTTAGTTTTGATAAGGTAAAAGTTGTCACACCTTCGGTTCTGGCTCAATATCGGGAGAGCGACCTTGTACGCTATCAAGCCGGTACGAAAGTTTACAGCGTGGACGAATCCGGGGAAAAACACTGGCTTAATATATCCGCCGGACAATTTTCCGATTCCAGCCGTGCTTGGGACTCAATATTTGAGATTAATTTACACGAGTTAACTTTCTACGAGATTGGTGCTAATATAACAAAATAGTTCTTTTAAAACTTAAGAAGGAGAATTAGGTGAAAAGACCAGATTTGGTATCCGCTGGAGTTAACTTAGCCCAACATTCGTCTCTTGGTATCGGCGGGAAAGCCGATTTTCTTGCAAGAATAAGATCAGAAGAGGACTTATTTCGCGCCTTTGAGTTTGCCAGAGACGAAAAACTTGATACTTTTGTCCTCGGCCGCGGCACTAATGTTCTGTTTTCTGACAAGGGTTTCAGGGGACTGGTATTAAAAATGGAGCCGCGCAAAATGTATCTTTTTTCTAATGACGTGAAAGAGCTTTCGGTTGAGGCCGGCGCTTTGGTTTCCACGATCGTCGGTTTGGAAGCGGAATCCGGTTTTAGCGGCTTTGAAAATTTTGCCGGTCTGCCGGGAACCGTTGGAGGAGCAATTTATGGCAATGCCGGGTGTTTTGGCGCCGAGTTTTGGGAGAGAATGATCAGTGTCCGATATTTTGACGGCGAAAACTTTTTGGAACTTAAGCCTGAAGATTTCCTTTTCCCGTTTTCCTATCGATCCAGTCTTTTCAAGGATCACCCGAACTGGGTAATAATTTCCGCGAGATTGAGAATTAAAGAGGCCGACCCCAGGCAGGTGGCCAAGAGAGTAAAAGAAATTGCAGGGCAAAGAGCGGAAAGACAGCCGGTGGGTAAGGATGCGGGTTGTATCTTCAAGAATCCTCTGCGGTGTAGCGTGCGAGTTTCTGCCGGGAGATTAATTGACGAGGCCGGTCTTAAGGGAATGAGAATCGGCAACGCCGAAATTTCTTCTGTTCACGCCAATTTCTTCGTTAATCTCGGAGGCGCTAAGGCAAGCGACTTTTTAGAGTTGATAGAATTGACGAAAGGTAGGGTTCTGGAAAGGTCCGGAATATTACTGGAAGAAGAAGTTATCAGAGTCGGAGAGTTTTAACAGTATCTGACCACCGCCAGCAATGGCGGAGTTTTTATTTTTCCGGATTTTTTGTTTCCAGTTTTTGATTAGACAATTGACGTTAAATAAGATTAGTGTTAACTTGTTGTAATGGGCGAAATTGTCGTGTTTTCCTATATTGCCCGTTGTTTTCTTTTAAAATCAGGGAGGAATTGTCATGGCAAAGGCGGACTGGGTTCGGATATTTGGCGAAAAAATTGAGGAGGCCGTCAACGGTCTTGGAGAAGACGCTCTTGCTGATGACATCTCGGAAGCGGTTGACTGGCAGGAGTTGGTTCGGACAATCATAGCGGAAGACCCGGATATCAGAAAAAAACTCAAGGATAAGGCAGTAGAACTCGTTGAAGCCCACCTTACAGAAGTTAATGATTTTGAAGACCTTGTCGGGGATGATGGTTTCAATTGGCTAGAATGTTTGCCCAAGGGTGAAGGTGTCGAAAGCATTGTTTCTAAACTGCTTGAACCAGGGGGCCCATTGAGAAAAAAACTGGAGGAAAAAATTGCCAGGCTCATTGAAGGCGATGTTAATAATGCTGAGGATTTCGAGGGTCTTACTGGAGACAGCGATTTTAACTGGTACGAAGATCTGCCGGGAGATTGGGATATCGGGAAAGTTATCGCCGAGCTTCTTGACTCCGATGAGAAGCTTAAAGAAAAACTCAGGGGAAAAGTTCAAGAGCTCTTTTTAGCGAAAATCGACACTCTGGATGATGATGATATGCCTGATTGGGACGACTTTCTTGAAATACTCCAGATTGAAGAGAAAGTCCGCGGGATTCTCGGGTCCTCGGACGAATTGAAGGGAAAATTAACCAACCGCATCAAAGAACTGGTTGATTCCAAGATTCAAGATGGTCTCGACGAAAATGCTATTCCTGCGGATTTCTTGGAAGGGGTGGATATTTCGGCTGAAGTAAGCCGGGTGTTAGCTGACCGTGATTTTCGTGCCCAGGTGGCGGAAAAGCTGCAGGAAGCCATTAGGAATTTCATTATGCGCATGGTTCAAGGCAACGGCCTTGGAAATAGACTAACGGAAAAAGTAGAAGCCAATCCCGAATTTAACTCTCTGCTGGAACGCCAGGTCAGTGAAATAATGCGGAATCCCGAACTAATTTCCACTATCAGGAGTACCATCATGGAACGTTTGGCAAAGGATCCGGCAATTGGCCAAAAACTTATGAATATATTTTTTGAGGGAATGGCAAAATTCTTGGTGGGTAAGATGATCAAAGATTTCTGAGGAGATTAAAATACAATACGTATTTTTTCGTTAGATTAAGAGGGTAACCGAATGGTTACTTTTTTTTGGAGTTTTGTTTCCAAAAGGCCCAAACCCCACACTTTCCGACTCGGTCAATCTCTTCAAAATTGCCCTTAAAATTAGAGCTTGCAATTATTGGACGGATATAGTATGGTAATGGCGCGTTGAGTTTGGCCGCTCAACAAGTACCTTTATAATTAAAGGCCAAATTTGTAAAAAAAGAGGAGAGCTTGTGGCAGCAGAAATAACAAAAAGACCATTAATTTTAGGACAGTTTGTATGGACGGTAAGTAGGAAAAATAGCAAATTTGTGGTTTATATCGGTCCTGACCCTCTTGAACTAACCGAGGATGATATCCCCGTAATGCCAGACAAAGACGATCCGACAAAAATCGTTTTCGTCGATTCTCTAATGGCTGCCATCCAAAATTTTGTCAGTTTAAGGCCCGGCCAGTATGCTGTGGTTTTAAACCCAGCAGGTTCGGCTACGGATGAGCATCCGAATGCTCCTTATAGCTCGGGCAGAAACGATATGAAAGCTCTTGATTACGGTCAAAAACGCGTTATTATGTCTGGCAGCTTTCCCGTCTGGCCCGGCCAGAAAGTGGAGGTTCGCAATGTTCACATTTTGTCTTCCAGCCAATACCTGACGGCTGTCGTTGAGTCAGTTGATGTTGATAGCAAGGCGCCGCATTACGACCTTACTGTTCAGTGCGCGCTGATTAAGCAAGCAATTGTTGAGACAAAGCAGGGCAAGGACAATCCGACCGGGAAACAGGAAAATGTTGTTAAATCTGACGCACAGCCGGTTCAAGAACCGTACAAATTCAAAGTTGGCCAAAGGATTATTATTCCGGGCAATCTTACTCCTACTTTTATTCCTCCGAGCGGGATTGAAGTAGTTATTGATGATGATGTTTCGGTGGATATCGCAATGGCGAAACGCGGACCCGCAAGTTCCGCAAAAACAGACAGGGCGGTCAGGGAAGCCGTTGTGCTTGGACCAACAGAGTTCTGCGTTCTGTTGAAAGAGGACGGAGAACTGCAAACTCAGCCGGGGTCAGGCAGGGTGTTCCCGGGACCGTTTGACCGCTTCCGGACGGATGGTTCCCGTAACCGAGTGTATGACGCGTATCATTTAAGAACCGACCGCGGGCTCTTACTCCGTGTGGTTGCCGACAGGATCAGCAAAGCGGACCTGGCTAAACAGTTACCCGAAGATTGCGTACTTGAAAAAGAGGAATATACCAAGGGAGATGAGATTTTCGTCGGTGGTTTTGACGCTTATCTGGTGCCAAGCAGTGCCATTGAAGTAATCAATCCTGAAACGCGCGAGCCGCACACCGGGAATGACCACAGCAAGATCTACGTCAAAGCTATTGGCGTTGACCAGAAAAGCGGCGTTCATGTAGCTAAAGTGGAGACTGGCAATGTCGCGCTGGTGCCAGGCGAGAGAAAATTGTTGCTTGATCCCCGGGTAGAAAAACATGTTCTCCGTAAAGTACCGGGCAGGATGTGGAATCTAATGGTGGCGGCAGGCGAGCCGCATAAACATGTTCCAGAAGATCGAATGGTGGAAACTCCTTGGGCACTTTCAATCACAATTCCTAACAACGAAGCCGTACTGATTACCAGCAAGAGCGGCCGGACAGTTGCAGTCGGACCATGCATGAAACTTCTTGAATATGAAGAGCAGCTGGAAGTCCTTACACTTTCCAAAGGCCGGCCCAAGTCGGATGCGGACCAATTGGAAACCTGCTTTCTGCGGGTAACCGGTAACCAAGTTACCGATAAGATTCGGTTAGAGACATTTGACAACGTTCCATTAGATGTTGTGGTTTCTTATGGGGTGGAATTTGTCGGAGAAACTCCCGAGGATAGGATCAGGTGGTTCAATCATAAGGATTATGTTTTGTTTCTGTGCGAACACTTGCGCAGTAGACTGTGCGCTGAAGCCCGCAAGCGTGTCATCTCGGAAATTTATAAGCCGATCGCTGATTTTGTCCGCGATACGATCCTGGGCAAAAAGCCCGAAAGCGAAGGCCAGCACCGCCCCGGCTCGTTGTTCGGTGAAAATAATATGAAAGTCATTGAAGTAGAAGTCCTCTACGCCGAAGTCCTTAACAAGGATGTAGCCATAGCAATGCAAAAAGCGGCTCAGACGGTTGTAGTCAGACGGATTGAGGACGAAACAAAGAAAGTGGAACTGATGTCCGATGAATTTCGTGACCAGATGGCTGCCAAGCAAGCCACCCTTGCCCAGGCTGCACTTAAAAGAACCGAAGATGCAGGAATTGCTATGGCCGAAAGCACTAACCGGCAGGATGCTAAGAAGTTTGAGCTTGCCCAAGCGCTGGAGGAAATGAAGCAAAAAAGTAAGTTGAACCTGGAAAATGCAGTAGCCATGCTTAGGGATGGGATCAGTACCCTTCTTCGTAAAACTCAACGTGAGGACGAGGAGCAGAGATTGACGCTGGATGACAAGGACAGACGGCTTGTCGTGGAGTTCCGAAAGAATCTGGCAGAGATTGAGAAAGAACTCGTTAAGGCAGCGGCCGATGCCGATGTCGCCCGGCTTGGGGCAATTCAGGATAAGCTTGTAGAAGCCCTGGAAGGACTGGGGAATAAAGAGCTTTTAACGGCTTTAGCGCAGAATTTACCGAGAGCCGGCGGGTCAGTGGGTCTGTTAGCTGGTCTTGGTGGAATTGATGCCTTGAAGAAGATGGTTAGGGGCACTAGATTTGAGACAACACTGAATGCTCTGACCGACACAACTGAGGGCTTAAAGTCAGACGAGGAGCGCTTAACTGGTGATCCAAGGAGTGACTCCGAGCTTTCCAGGTAATTTAAAACGACTTAACGATTGAATAATACAACCGAGAAAACCCTTCGATGGAGGCTTCGACTGAGCTCAGCCGAATGTCCTCAGGGTGAACTCGGTTTTTTTATTTCGGCTTGCATAATGACTATATTACTTTTTATTTTCTGAACGAGTAGAGCGACCCCGACTCCAATTTTGCAAAATTTTCTTTTAGCGAAACGCTGCGCCCAAAACGGGATGGACCTATTCGGCCCTCGCACCTCGCGAAAATTTTCCAGTATTATTTTTATTCTTGTGTTTTATTTTTTATTCTTCTGCAAAATTGGAGCGGGGTTAGCAATTGTAACCGTACTCGCTCCGCTGCGTGCGGACAAATGCTAAGTTATCCACTTTTTTTCTCTACAATTTTTTTCTTGTGTTATATAATAAGAGTAGAAAAATTTTTGAAAAAGATTTACGGTTAAAAAAAATTCTTCTGACAGTTTGGTCGACTGTCACATTAGGAGGGTGAGGCAACTGGAAATTAGAAACCAGGAACTGGTTACTAGCATGTTGTCTCATTACTGCTTGATACGATGGCAAAGAAAAAGAAGGCAAAGAAAAAGAAGAGGAGATAATCTTCTCTTTCCACGAGACAGCATCTTCGCTTATCTCGCGGAGAAAAATTCCCCCTTGACGGGGGGATTTTTTTTGTTTCAAAAACATGCTACCATAGAGAAGGATTATGAGAATTACACTACACGCTAAAAACCTTGATTTAACCCCCAGCATTAAAGCTTTTGTTGAAGGAAAAATCGGCTCTGTCTCTAAGTTTTTAAAGCCGGCGGAAGATAGCTTGGCCGAGGCGCAAGTTGAGGTCGGTAAGCCATCAAGGCATCACCGGTCCGGCTTTGTTTATTATGCGGAAGTAAATCTGAAAATCGGTAGCCGGTTTTTCAGGGCGGTAGTTGAACATCTGGATTTACATACTGCCATAGATCTTGCCCGCGATGAGATAGAGAGGCAGATTAAAGAATATAAAGAAAAAAGCCGCGAAGCGCGCAGGGAGCCAAAGAACTAGAAAATAGAAAGTAGAAAACAAGAGAGCAGAAAATTTATTCTAGATTCTATCTTCTAGATTCCAATTGCATTATGGGATTTTTTAATAAGATATTCGGTGATGCCAACAAAAAGGCAGTAGAAGAGATAAAACCTCTTATTGAAGACATCAACGGGCTCGAATCGCAATTCGAGCGTTTTTCATTTGATGGATTGAAAGTAAAGACGGAAGAATTCAAAAAACGTCTGGCCGAGGGGGAATCCTTAGATAATATCTTGCCAGAGGCCTTTGCTGCTGTTCGCGAAGCGTCAAAGAGAACTCTGGGCCAGAGGCACTTTGATGTTCAGTTGATCGGTGGCGTTGTTTTGCATCGGGGGAAGGTTGCCGAGATGAAAACCGGAGAAGGCAAAACGCTCGTGGCAACTTTACCCGTTTATCTTAATGCTCTTACTGGCCATGGCGCGCATATCGTTACTGTTAATGATTATCTTTCTCGGCGCGATACTGTGTGGATGGGGCAAATCTATAACGCCCTCGGGTTAACGGTCGGCTGTCTAAATCACGAAGCTTCTTATGTTTATGACCCTACACA
>ERZ1292632.3672-Hain-H43-01um-R2-3672-length-11609-cov-4_pt1 | contig 11609 bp, 10 predicted proteins | sample MGYA00564407_ERZ1292632 | MGnify/ENA primary metagenome ERZ1292632 (study PRJEB36523, sample SAMEA6512637) | groundwater metagenome | collected 2019-01-08 | study: AquaDiva: Metagenomics assemblies of 32 groundwater samples
AATAACGGCGCAAATAAGAGACCACGCGCTTAATACTAAAGCCGCTGCCAAAGCAAATTTATTTTTATCTATTTCCATATTATTTAATTTCTTCTTTCATTTTCTCAAATTCCTGACGGTTAATTTCTCCCTTTGCGTAGCGCTCTTTCAAAATATCCAAAGCTGATTTTTCCTGCCTTGTTCCGTTCTGCCTGCTAATCCAACGAATAAGAACGACAATTCCAAAAATAATCAAAGCCCACCAGAAAATCATAAAAACCCAGCCCAAGCCCAGCCAGCCGCCGTCTCCATAATAACCCATCATTTGTGGATAACCATACATCATAGTAATTATTTTATTTTAAAATTAATCCGACCTTGAATTTATTTTTTATACTCCGCAGCTGCCGCCGCCTTGTTTATTAGGCGGCGTTATCTGACTTAAAATTTTTTGATAGCCAGAAGCGCTGGAAAAATCTTTGCCTAAAATATCTTTAGCGCTAATTTGCTTTTCGCTTAAACCGCGCATTTTTAAATACTCTCCAATCGCAGAATATGTGTCAGGAAACCAGTATGAATTAACAACTAAAGCGGTTTTGTACATTTCCTCCGCATTTGCGCCTTGGCTTGCCATCAATTCTAAAAGCCCTAACATCGCCATTCCGTGATTGCAGTCGGGAAAATAAGTGGAATTATTGCAACAGGGCCGATAAATATTTTTTGCCACTTCTTCAACTAATTTCTGCTGTTCTAAAGTTAATTCAATAAATTGATGCTTGCTGTAATGGTTCATCACTCCACCTTGAGCTAAAGTCCAGCCGCCAGTTGAGGCAAAATTCCCTGCGCCGCCATAACGAGAGTCCGCCATCGGCCCATTCTCTAAAATAGAATTTTTATTAGCTAAGCCCAAGGCCCAAAGCATGTTTAAAATAACTCCATTATTATCAGAGGAAATGACCAAATTTCCGTTATTTTCCCCGTAAAGCAGCTTTTTTTCTTCTTCTTTTAATCCCCCTCTTTGGTTATAAAGCGCTTCAAATTGATTAGCATCAATAACGCCCGTTTCAACCATTTGCTTACCCAAATTTCCCCATTTCACAGGCAGTGTTTCGTTGCCAGAATTAACTAATATATTATTATTACCAACATTAGAACTCTTTTGGCCTGTATTTTCAGTCGATTTTAAACCAACGCTATAAATTATCGCGCCGAGAATTAAAATACCTGAAATTAAAAATGCAATCGGAAAGAGATAATTAAATTTTTTATCTTGGTTTTCCATAAATACTACGGCGTCACATTGACGCTGATAGAAATGTCTATTCGACCTTTACCGTTATTTTCCAAAGAAATTGTCCTTTCAATTCTACCCAGTCCCGCTGGACCGTGAGCCGCCGGGTCAAAGACTACTTCAACTTCAGCTTCTTTTCCGGGATTTATTGTTTCTTTTATTTCCGGAATAAAACCCATGCCCGCCATTCCAAAGGGTCCTTTTTTAGAATTTTTATTTATTAGTGTTGCTTGGGTGCACATACAAGAAGTGTAAATCTTGGTAACATCAACAGTGTCGCTACTATTATTTTTAATTTTAAAGATATGGCTGACATTGCCCTTAGCCATTGAAATATTACCAAAATCAAAACTTGTTTCTTCTGCCGAGAGAAAACCGTTTGAGGTTCCTTGGGTATTTTGACTCCCTAAACTTCCGGCTGAAGAAAGCCAGATTAAGCCTATAAGCCCAATGGCTCCAATGCCTAAACCCCATAAAATATTAGAATATTTTTTCACCCCGTTAGAAGTTCGTCTTATACAGCAGATTGCTGATTTCAACAAACTTTGATTTTAGCTATCACCCCGTTACCCACAAACAGAAAAATTTAATTGAAATTTTTCTGTATAGGACTTCTAACGGAGTTCATGTGCTTAGTTTATTAATTTTTAAAATTTCTTCGACCATTTTTATTTTATTTTTATCGTTAGTCCCTTGCATTGCTTTTTTAAAACAAGTATTTAAGTGTCGTTTGAATAATTTACAATTCGCCGATTTTAAGAGGCCGATGACCGCCAAATTCTGCTGTAAAATATCAATGCAGTATTTTTTGCTTTCAGTCATTTTAATCACATTATCCAAATGACTCTTGGCTTTTTTTAAAGCAATAATTATCTGTCTGTCTTCTTTATAATTTTTGATTTTTGATTTTTTATTTTTGATTTTCATATTCTACCTCCCCCTATGGTATACTCATTATAAAGCGGCGAAAGTAAATCTGTCAACCCCCTGTAATGGTTCAATACCTTCGCAACACCCTGGGTATAAAATGGTATGTATATGCCATACACAACAAATCCCAATGCGCCCAAGGTGCGTCGCGAAGCAGTCAAATTAGTTTGCTACCGCAACTGGAGCATCAGAAAGGTCGCTCGATATGTAGGCGTCTATCCCTCTACTGTCAGCCGATGGGTCAAGCTTGACCCAACCGGCAGCTGGAGACTGATACCTACCAAAAGCTCTCGTCCACATAGTCATCCGAAAGCGCTATCCGCTGAATTAGTCGATACGATAATTGAATATCGGCAAAGACACAGACGTTGTGCTCAAGTTATTCATTACCTCTTGGATAAAGATGGGATAAGAGTCAGTCTCTCAAGCGTCAAAAGGATTTTGCGAAAATATAATTTGGTTAACCACAACAAATGGAAAAAGTGGCACAAATATCCGCCTCGTCCAATAGCGGAAAAGCCAGGAATACTGACGCAAATTGACACCATACACATTGGCGAGCCGAACGAACGATTGTATGTCTACACGCTCTTAGATGTTTGCTCCAGATGGAGTTATGCTCTGCCTGATTTGAAAATCAACACCCATAAAAGTTTGGGTTTTGTAAAATCAGCCAGAGACATCGCGTCATTCGATTTCCAAACTGTTCAATCAGACCACGGCAGCGAATTTTCCAAGTGGTTCACCAAAAAAATAACCCCTAATATTAAAAGCGTGGCTTTGCCGCGCAAAATATGGGGCTTATGCTCATTATGTTCATGCGGAATAAAATATTTTTTTAGCCAATTTAAAACTTTCATATATGACAAAACTATAACATAAAAAATCCTAAAAAATCAAAAAAGGGTGAACCGCGTCTGCGATTCACCCTACCCCAATTATCTATTCAACTGGAAGTTCGTCCTGAGCAACATCGAAGGATTCAGCCGGAGCTGGTTCAATTAGTGACGGCTCTTCAGCCTGATTAGTGTCAAAAGGTTCAGTCTGTCCCGCGTCGGAGGGTACACCAACTTCCATAACTTCTTCAACCTCTATCACAATTTCTTCTGGTAAAATCGCTTCTTGGTTTTCTATAGCAGGGTCAACTGGGACAGATGATTCTGGCGCTTCAGCTGCCTCATCAGCTGGCGCTTGATTTTCTAAAGTGCTTGTCGCGTTTTCATCGGATTCTGCCAGGAATTCTTCTAAATCTGGCTCTATAATTGGTTCTAGTGCCTCTTCTCCGGTCTCACTTGTGCTCGTACTTAAAGTTTCTGGCGTTTCAAAGGTTTCTGACGTTTCCGAAGTTTCTGAAGTTTCTGAAACAGCTTGGGCTGGAGAAGAACCGCCGCCTCCAGACGCGTAATATACCTCTTGAATTGAAGTTCCATCACTACTAGTTGCAGCTGCTTCTGGTAATAATTCTACTTCATATCCTTCTTCTCCTTCTTCAGCGGACACCTCGCCCAGCGCTTCATCTAAAACCACATTTTCATCTTCAAGTATATTCGGTTCGCCGGGGGTTGGCACTGGATCTACCCAATTGGAAGAACCGTCTGGAATTCTGGCAAAGGACTTATCTTCAGGCGCGTCAATTGTATAAGTATGAGAATCTATTAAATTAGCGCCGCTGCCAATTGTTCCGTCATATAATCTAATTGTGTCGCCGCCCCTATTATCTAAAGCAAAATCATTATCACTATCACGATAAACTACCAAAAATCCAGCTGCGCCAATTATGGTTGAACTGGTATTAGTATTTAAAGCAGTAATCGGCAATTCATTGCTATCTTTTTCGTCATAAAGCACCCACCCAGCTAAATCAGTTGAGCTGGTAGATAAATTATAAAGCTCTACCCACTCGCCATTTGGTTTTTTGGCCTTATCCTTGCCAACTGGGTTTGGTAAAAATTCGTTTATCACTACTCCTTGGGGCAGCTGGCAAACAATTGGCGTGTCAGTAGTTACAGGTTCACTCCAGCCAGTTTGGTCTGACCAATATTTAGCGGAATTAGTTATCGTTGAATCACATTTAATCTCGTAGCCAGCCTTCATTTTTAAATCTATTTCAATTAATGGGTCATTAGGATAAATATTGCCAAAATTCCATTGGACATAATTATATGATTTATTAAACGCCTTAGGATTCCTGGTAGAAGTGTAATCAATATATTTTAATTCTGATTTATTAAATGTGTCCCTAAGCAAAACTCCGCCGCCGGTGCAAACCTTGCCGCCAACGTTATCAAAAGTGAGATGATATATTATTTCGTCATTTGGTCCCACTTCTTTAACATCTGTTGTTTTAGTTAGCTTCAATTCGCATTCGTCGGGCGGTGGCGGAGCTACGGAGCAAAATTTTATCTGATGAAGATTGTTAATATAATCCAAGATGTTTTTCATATCTTCCAGAACAGAATTTGCCGGTGGGGGATTTTGGCTTAGCAAAGCATCAGCTTCTGCTACTAATTCATCCAGGGTTTTATTTTCGCCTTCAACTAAATATTCACCAATGCCAAAATAAGCAATGTTAAATTTCATCGCCAATAACTGCTTTCTCAATTTATTTCTCATTATGCTGTCATTAGCGGTGAAAACAGAATTGGCTTCTGTTTGAGCTTCAATCAATTGGTCTTCGCTGCCAATTCCGCCCAGAGTTTGCGGCAAAAGCGCCAAATAAACACTGGGATGTGTCTTCCAATATCCGATTGTCCGAGTTTCTGAATAATTGCAAATTCTCGCTGTCACATTAATAATGTGCGCCTCACCAGCTGAAAAAACACCGGTTTGAAAAAGCAAAGAAAAAATCAAAATAAAAACCGCAACGGCTCGCATAGGATTAAAATGCCAGGTCTTTCTTAGGGCCACAGAAACTACCGGAATAATTGAAACCTCCGCTATTTCCGGCGCTCTTATTATTCTTATGGGAATTTTTATTTTTCTATAATATCTTCCTTTCATCTATGAATTTTTATGACTAAAATTAAATAAAATGCTGATTTGTCCCAAATAAGGAATTCTTATTGGTTTATTGTTAAAATCTAATGTTTTGCCGATAATTTCTTCAAATTTTACCGGCGCGTCTGAAACATTATTAGCGTCGCCTTTGGTGATAATTATGTTTTCATTTATTTCAATAACACGGTGAATTGTAAAGCCCAGTGGATTTTTATAAACAATTATGTCGCCGACTTTTATTTCATCTTTATTTTCAATCCCTTTTATAAAAACCATATCGCCTGTTTTTAGGGCTGGCCACATAGAGCCCGAGGTAATGGAAGCCATGGGGTATTTGGTTTTTAAAACAAAAGCTAAGCCCTTAGGAGTGCCCCACACTAAAGCCGCCAAAATAGCCAAATAAATCAGCCAACCCAATATACTTTTTACAACCTTATTCATTTTTAAAATATTTTCGGTATCTTGAAAATCCAAACCCATCCGTCCATTCTTTGGCCTATCGGCGCGGACGCCGGCATATAAACTGAAAATTCAACTTTTCTTTCTTCTCCCGGCTTCAAATAAATCGCGCTGTCGCTGGTTTTAATTAAATCAGACAACGAGCCGAATTTCATAATCCATATATATGTTCCTCCGGCACCGCCGCTTTTTAAAGTGACTACTCTTGTCGCGGAAGTGTCTTTTGAAAGATCGCCGAAATCCAAAACTTCGGTTGTCGGATTTACTCCGACTTTTTTCTCTCCTTCAATCGGCAAAACCGTTGCCTTATATTTATCCGCCACCACAATTTGCACCGCTAAAAGCAAAACTATTAAAGCCATAACGCCCCAAATGATTTTTTTCCACAGCGGCATCACTTTTTTTATTTCTTCGTTTTTTGTTTCTTCTTCCATAAATTTTTTTAATTAATTGCTAATCTCTCCCCCGCCGTTTTGAAGCGGCGGGAGAGAACATTAGCAATCAATTTTGATTTATTCCCGTAACTTCCAGCCATAAATCGCAACCAAAGATTTCAGATTCATCATTTGGATCAATTTCGTATCCCTGATGAGTCCAGTCTTGAGCGCACATTCCACCAAAACAAGGAACGTCCAAATCAATGTTCCATTGATCATTGATGTCTCCGCCAGGAATCGAAAGTAATCCTGATACCTGATTTGCCAGAGAAGTCGTTAATGTCCATGGAAGCGGCAAGCCGTGAAAAGCTGAAAGGGATGGACCGTCATTTTCAGCTTGGCCGTCAAGCGTTACCTCTTCTTTTGAAAGATAGGGGCAAAGCAACGGCATTTGGATTGAACCTTCAGGGCAAACAAAATTTCCCTGTCCATCTTCGGTTACTTGCGGATGAGCACCAGCGGGCGTTACGCATTTTGGCTTCTGTAAAATAGCGTAACTAATATCACCGCAAAGTTCTTCTCTTGAAGTAGCTCGAACCGCATCAAGGTCGTAGGCATCAGCCGTCGCTTCAAAAAGCGTTTTGTCGCTTTCATCGGTGATGCGCACATACTTTGCCCACGCTAAAGGAGCTATATCAAATTCCGCGTCGCGAATACCAATCGTTGGAACTGTTGGAAACCAATTTAAATTGTCTTGGCTTACCTCAACAGTGATGCGTTCATCAGGATACGTGCCGCCAGTCACTTCAAAGATTTTTATATCATTGCCCGGTTCGTTAACAATAAAGTTCGTGAAGCCCAGAACAATTGACCCACCGCCAATGTTTTGATTTGGAGAAAATCCCAAGCTGAAGAAAGAACCTGCAATTACCGGATTGTCTGAAGGCGCGCCGCTTGACTGCGCTACGCCCAATGCGTCTGTCGGATCGGACCGATCCGGCAAAACAGATGTGCCGTTCTTTCTCATGCCTTGAGCTACCCCAACCACAGACGAAGCCCATTGAATTCCAGCAACTGTACTGCACGATTCAATAAATGAATCGCTCAATGAAACATTAAAGTCTTTGACGAATTTTTCCTGCGGAAAGACCGTGCCAAAATCCAAGGATTCCAAAGGAACGTAAAGCCCGTTTTCAATGTGAGCGGTTACGTTGATGACATGCGCTTCAAAAGCGGTTATCCCAATAACACTAGCTGTAATGACAACTACTGCGCCAATTGCAAACAAGATTTTCTTTGTCATAAACGTTAATTTTTGTCCGCCTCCACGGATTAAAAAACAATTAGTCTATCGTGGTGCTCTGTTAATACCCGTAACTTCCACCCAAAGGTCGCAGCCATAATCATCTTCTGCTGGCACGACCCAATCTTGCCGGCAACTCGCTGGCCAATCCTGGCCAACATAGCCGGCAATGGGCGGGACTTTTAAATCCACTGTCCAGGTATCATCGAAATCTTGAATAGTTGTGTCCAGGATACCACTTGCTTCAGGTGTGGATGTCGTGCAATAAGCTGGCGTTAAGTTTTCCGCCGGAACATAATAGCTAGGATGAGAAACATCATTATTGCCACCGTTTTCTTTATCCTCGTTCATCTTAGACAAAAATTTACAGAAATCTTGATAATTTCCGTTTACGTCAACATACTCAAAGCTCGCAGAAAATCCAACACTACCTTCTAATTCATCATTGTCAACAACAGCCACACCAACTAAAGGATAACCCTCAATATTTTCATTTTCAAAGTTACCTTCTTGAGTGGTAACTGGATTCCAGGCAATCCCATCTAGGCTATATTCACCTTTAAAGGTGTCGCCGTTTCGCGAAAGCCTAAGATAAACAGTATCTGAACCTACGGCATTCCAACCTTTTCCGGTTTTAGATGCACCTTTTTGGCTTTCCATATAAACCGCGTTAGAAGGACCCAAACCAGTGAAAGCAGTTAATTCTAAACGCACAACGTTACCATCGCTTTCATAAACTAAAATGCCGCCGCTTTGATAATCATTGCCCGGATAGGCAAGCGGATTTGCGGTAACCTTTGTTTCAATAGTAAAGTTGCCGCCTATTCTCATCATTTTTCTTGGCGCTGTCCAATCATGTGGTTGCTCATTTGCTCCGAACAAATCTTCTTCGTCATTGCCAGTGGTGATTATTAATAAACCATTATTGCCAGCATTTTCTGTATAAGAACCATTATTATCTGGGTCTATCCATGCAAGAGAACGATGCAATGGCGCAATGCCATCAAATTCATCCCGCCAATGCTTTGGTTTTTGAACAATTTTGTAATCCACTTCTGTTGCCTCGTTTTGAAGCACGAAAGAATCGCTCAAAGATACGGTGAAATTCTCAAACAGATTTTCTTGTGGGAAAACCGTACCGAAATCCAAACCGTAATTATCTACATTTAAGGCATTTTCAATATGCGCCGTGACATTGATAACGTGCGCTTCAAAAGCTGACAAAGCAGCTACGCCTGCCACAACCGCCAACATCGCACCTAAACCTAATAGAATTTTTTTCTTCATATATTTTATTTATTAGTTTTTATTCTAATTAATTTTTTCGACTTTATTTTATTTATCTGCTTTCTCACCCAATCTTTGCCTTTAAAAATTTTTAAGGGCAAATTCTGGGCGAGATAACTTCACTATTCAAACACAGAAATTTTTGAATAGCGCCGACCTTTTATTTTTTTAACAAACAAAAAGGCGAAGCTAAATTCCGCCTCGCCATTTCCAATTTTTTAGATTAAAAATTTTCTCCGCCAAGGAAAGATTTTTTAACATTTCTTGCTCTACCATAGTTCCTCCTCTAGGCAGATTTATTTACATTCTTAATCTTCTTATTTTATAATTTATCAAAAGAGAAAAGCAAGGAAAATTTATCTACATTCCGTCCACAGGTTATTAAACAAAAATGTCTTCTCTGGATACCCAAATTAGGGAGGAAAAACCATCTAATTAGGTACCCAAAGAAAACCTCGCTTTTTCACCGCAATCGTAAAATAATTAAACTAAATATAATTAATCCCGCTAATATTAAAATCAATTTCAAATTAAAGGGCGTCAGGCCAATTGCTGCTAAAAATCTCTCTGGGCCGGATGGTATTTCTGGTTCAGAGAAAGGAGATATAGGAGAAGCTGCTAAGGCAATATGCGGGCCGATACCTATTACCTCTTCATCGTTGGATTCGGCCGGGTTACCAAGAGATAATGTTGTTGAAGCATTGTTTTCTAACACATTTAAATCAGTACTGGTCGCATTAGAACTGTTGTCAAGGGTTGAAGTCGCTTCTGTGCTACTAGCGCTCCCGCCCGTTATATCACTTGGGTTAACTATATAAATACTTGTGGTAGCCACAATAACCGGCAAATCATCTAAGTACCAGTTTTGGCCCATAAATTTGGCTACATTGACGTATTCACCGGGCAAAGCTTCGGCTAAAAAATTTACGTCATAATCAATAATAACCTCTTCGCTAAAATAAAGATTATTTAATTCCCAGACATTGCTTGCTATTTCTGCTCCTAAAGGGTCAAATAAAGTATCGGTAATCGTCATATAAAAGGCGGGTCCGGGCCCATCATTCAAAATCCGCAGTTGATAACTAACTGTGCTTGATGGAGTAATTGGTCCATTAACATTGCTGGTTTTTGTCATTGACACTTTAGCGATACCGCGACCCGGTTCTATCCCTAAACTTTCTGGACTAACAGCCGGTCCTTTAACCGTCAGCGTCAATAAATCAGAATTATTATCTAATTGGGAATCGGTCTCTAAGCTGCTGGCGTTCGCGCTAACCGCTAAGCTGCTTATTCCCGGCGGCAAATTATCAGACACCTGAGCAGTATAAATAATACTCCTTGAAGCGCCAGCGGCTAAACGGTCTAATCTGAAGCGCAGTCCTTTATTGTGCCGCTCTCCTTCGCCTTGATTTGTAATTTTAATCCGACCTTGTGGGTCATAATCAACCGCAACATCAATCTGGGTGGCGTCAGCGTTTCCATAATTAGCTAAATCAATTGTGAAATTAATTTCAGAACCAGAAGTCAATGGGTTTACTGATAGTTCTGCTCTTTGGCCTATCCATAAATCCGGCCTGCCAAACGACAAATCACCTTGCCAATCACCAAAAATATTGGCAATGGCAAAGAGCCAATTCTGGCCAATAACATTGGTGTTAATAATATTAGACACATTGCTTACCGCTGTTGCATCCCCGGTTGAAATTGTGCCATCATTTCCTTCAACTTCATTTTCGCCGGTTAAAGCATATACTTGGATATTATTTTCAATATCAGCAGTATTAGTGTTAGTGGCTGTTAAATCATTTCCGCAACAATTATCCGTGCTGGTGCTATTTTCTGCGCCACCTTGAGAATCAATTCCGTCATTTCCCGACGAAAGCAAAATTCCATTTTGTGTCCTCTGCCAAGAAATTCCGGGTGGCGTGCCAAAGATACGACCGCTCCAATTGCCAAATACCTGAACCAAGACAAAGGCCGAACTGTTATTAAAGATATTCGTATTCGCCATTGTAAAAGTATTGCTTACCGCCCGAGCTTGACCAGTAGTAATTGTGGAGCTGCTGCCTGAAGTAATATTTCCGCCAGTATCAGCGATTGTTTGGCTATTATTTATAACTGAAGCAGAATTATTATTAGAAATGTTAAGGTCAGACGCATCTCTGTGCCTAATTAAATTAGCAAAGAAATCTTTGCCCGGTAGAACAAGGTCGCCGAGCCAATCATCAAAGTTATTTAGTACCAACAAAAGATAATTAGAACTAATAATATTTGTATTGACGATATTGACTACATTAGCGCTAGCAAAGCTTGAGCCAGTTATAATTTGACTCCTTTCGCCTCGGCTGACATTAGAACCGGTCCCTGCTGTTACCACTACATTATTAATAACTGTGCTGCTGCTATTATTAGAAACAACTGCTTTTAAATTACAACCATCATCTCTGCAACGGTCTAAAGGAAAATCTAAATTACTAACATCAACATCCCCAACTAATGGGTCAAAAAGATTTAAGAATGACAAAAAGCCGCTTGAATGTAGGATGTTGGTATTGACCACGTTAAAGATATTGGCGGTTGCAACAGCATTGCCGGTTATAATTGCTGGTCCGGTTGAAGGAGTATTTTCCAAAGTTGATGTTGGGTTTTCCGGCTCTAAATTTGGCTCTAAATTCGTCTCTAAGTCCGGCTCTAAATCAGTAGTGTTCGGAGTAGAAGAGGTAGGTGTAGAAATGTCTGTGGCTATAGGAGATTCTATTTGCGTAGTAGATGTTGTATTAAGGTCTTGGGCTGGCTCGCTTGAACTGGCATTATTCTCTTCAATTATTAATGGCGTCTCGCTTATAATTTCGGAATTTGTACTGCTACTATTATCTAAAACAACCTCTTCAGCCAGTACTGATGATTGATTAAATTGCAGTACAAAAATAACCATACTCAAAACAATCAGCCAAACCAGCGCTCGGCTACCTTTTCTTATTGGCAA
>ERZ1292632.3674-Hain-H43-01um-R2-3674-length-11605-cov-5_pt1 | contig 11605 bp, 10 predicted proteins | sample MGYA00564407_ERZ1292632 | MGnify/ENA primary metagenome ERZ1292632 (study PRJEB36523, sample SAMEA6512637) | groundwater metagenome | collected 2019-01-08 | study: AquaDiva: Metagenomics assemblies of 32 groundwater samples
TACTCTTTTCGCCATGTCTCTCTCAATTGGCATTGTGGGCCTACCAAATGTGGGAAAATCGACGCTGTTTAATGCCCTGACGGGGAAGGGCGTGCCGGCGGAGAATTATCCGTTTTGTACCATTGATCCATCGGTGGGGATTGTGGGCGTGCCCGACCCTAGGCTGGCTAAATTGGCAGAATTTAGTAAATCGGCCAAGACGATTCCGGCGGCGATTGAATTTGTTGACATTGCGGGGCTGGTGAAAGGCGCCTCCAAGGGCGAGGGCCTCGGGAATCAATTTCTCTCGCATATTCGTGAAGTGGATGCGATTCTGCACATGGTGCGCGTTTTTGCCGACGACAAAGTGACGCATGTGAACAATAAAGTGGATCCTCTAAACGATATCGAAACGATTGGTTTGGAACTCATTCTCGCTGACCTCGCCACGGTAGAGAAGCGCCGCAGTAATTTGCAAAAAGAGGTGAAGCGCGGAGATAAAAATGCGATTGCCGAAGACGCCCAATTGGCCGAAGCTGAAGCATTGCTGAAAGATGGCAAGCCCTCCTTCGCGATTAAACATTTGCACCTCTTGAGCGCCAAACCCGTGTTCTATGTGCTCAACACTTCAAGTGCAACAGAGAACGCCCCCACTTCATTCGTTGGTAACGAACTTCGCGGGGCAGGAGTGGTGGTAAAAGTTGATCCCGTCTTTGGCGAGGGGCTCGATGATCTAATTAAAGCGAGTTATAAATTGCTGGGCCTTGCGACCTATTTTACAACAGGGGAAGATGAAACGCGGGCTTGGACCTTCAAACTCGGTTCCACGGCGCCGGAGGCGGCCGCGGCGATTCACACCGACTTCCGCGATAAATTTATTAAAGCCGATGTGATTAATTGGGAAGATCTTCTCGCCGGCGGCCACTGGCGCTTGGAAGGTAAAGAATACTTGGTAAAAGATGGGGATGTGATTGAGTTTAAAATATAAAAAAAGACCGGCACGCATGGTGCCGGGTTGCCTTTTTTGATTTGGGGTTAACAAAATAAAGGCAGATAATTACTCGAGGGTAGTTTAATCTCTGATGACCACCCACTCACACGGAGAACAAAGGTGACATTCGACCTCGACTTATCGAGGTAAACCTCCAATGAAGAAAACTCCACCAAGAGGTTAGAGACTACCAATCCAGTTTGAGTTTCTGGATCGAAAGACACTCCTTTGTTCGGTCGAAGAAATAAGTCAAAATCCACGGTGACATTGCGTGGGATCAAAGAACGCGGCAGGTTGTGAGGAAAATTAATTTGCGGATAATGAGGGGTAACATTATCACTGATGGTGTTTTCTACCACCAAACTCACAAACCAACCTTCTTGCCCTTTGTGATAGGGGAAAATTACAAACCTTACTTTTGGGTATAGTTTGCCGCCCTCCACCTCTACCTTCGGTATTATGCCCCAATCCGAATCTTTTCCAATGTGCATATCGCACCTCCTTTTCTGGTTTAATAAATATCAAAAAGAGGGGTGGTTGTCAATGGTTTGTTTTGTTTGATCGGTGTTATCATTTAAAAATGCAAAATTCACGCTTTCTCAAATGGATCTTGGCTCTCGCTATTGTGATTGTTCTTAACCTCTTTTTCAATTACGCCATCCACTTGGTTTATGAAGCGCCACAGTGGGAAAATTTTTGTCCAACCAAACAAGTAAATATTATGCCTCAAACCAAAGAAGCTTGTTTAGATGAAGGCGGTAGTTGGACAGAGGAAAATGGTGAAATGATAACGACAATACCTCTTTTTGGTCCTGGAGATTCGGCCCCAAGGCGTACTAGCTATTGCGATGTTAACTTCACCTGTGACCGAGAATTCGACAGTTATCAATCAGTTTATAATCGCAATGTTTTCTTGATCTTAGTGGGAGCTGGCCTAGCAACACTGTTGCTTAGCCTTTTTGTTGCCCTCACTTCACCTGTTTCGCTCGGCCTCTCGCTTGGCGGCGTGCTCTCAATAATTGTTGGTTCAATTCGTTATTGGTCGGAGATGCAAGATTACCTCCGCGTCATTCTCCTCGCCGTCGCTCTTATTCTCCTCATCTGGCTCGGCATCAAGAAGTTTAGGGAATAAATCACCCTAACTGTTGAACATCGGATGTTCAACAATCTCTGCCAGATCTTTGGCCCCACTTGTTTGTACCCATTCGTGATAATCATCACTTTTTGCAAACTGTTCGCGAATTGGCTCGGTGTGTAGGAGGTTTGACCAACGGTTCTTAGAAAGGAAGTCTTGATAACTAGACCAAGGATATTCATGGGCCTTATTTCTCCAGCCAGTTAGCTCACAACAATTCCGATGAATATAAGCTGAGGCATATAACAGCTGTTCATTGTCGCCGATATGCGAAAATTTAAAAGCCCCCTGAAATAAGTAACCACTCGCTTGGTATTTGGTATTAAAATATTTGGTGTAACTGTTACCCACTCTTTGCATATACTTCGATATTCCTCCCTCCTTTACTTCTTCTGCGATCAAGTGAAAATGATTAGGCATCAAGGCGAAGGCAATGAGACGCAGTCCGCGTTCTCGGGTGATTTTTTCTTCCATTGCCCTGTCAGTGTTGAACATCCGATGTTCAACATATCGAGTGACAAGTCGACCGGGGTTGTCGATTGTTTCTGGCCCTTGAAAATAAAGAAGGGAAAGCAAAAACCGAGCTCGATCACGATCGTCGAGAAAAATTTTCCTCTTTAAAACCCCGCGGTTGTAAATATGATAAAATTCACCGGGAGCTAATGTTTGCACTCGTTTCATGGTGTCTGTTGAACATCCGATGTTCAACATTATACGGTATCGTAAGGATTGTGTTTGGGAACAACTATCTCGTCAACTCCTTCATCCCTTCTACCACGAGGCTGGGTTCGCCGTTTCTTAGCGAGAGTTTGCCTTTAATCGCCACGCATTTTTCGGGTTCGAGGAGTTCGCGACATTCGGCAAAAGTGCGCGAGAAAATTACGAGCTCAATGGAGTCGTTGAAGTCGGTGAGTTTAGCAAAGCACATCCGGTCGCCCTTCTTAGTGTTAATCAGTTTAATTTCTTCTAACACGCCGGCCACCACGGTGGCGGTGCCGTCTTTCAAACCTTTGATTTTAGTAATCGAGCGACCAATCGCTTCAATTTTCTCGCGGAATTCTTCGAGCGGATGACCAGAAACATAGAGACCGAGTAGCTCTTTTTCCCAAGCGAGTTTTTCTTTAGCCGAGATATCGGGCGCCGGTTTGAGTTTGAAGTCGGGCACACTCGCTTTATCGGTCATCGCCGAAAAGAGTGAGTCTTGATTGCCACCCAATTTGCCACGCTCGCGATTATACTCAAGCGCCGCGTCTAAATTGGCGAGCAAGGTCCCTCTTTCTCCTGCCTTAGAGTTGGGAGAGCTAAAACAATCCATTGCGCCCGATTTAATCAGCGCTTCGAGTGATTTTTTATTCAAATTACGATGAGTAATGCGCTCAAGCAGGTCGCTAAAACTTTTGAACGGGCCTCTCGTTTTGCGCTCACGCACAATCACTTCAGCAATCTCGGCCCCCAAGTTTTTGATGGTCAGCAAACCGAAACGAATTTTATCGCAGTCGGCAAGGGTCACCCTTGGGTCTGGGTCTTTATGGGTGACCCTTGCCGGCGCTTTGATGACCGTAAAGTCGCTGAAACTCTCATTGATATCTGGCGGTAAAACGGGGATGCCGAGCAACTTGCACTCGCTAATAATCTCGGCGATCGTTTCGATATTGCCGCTCTCGGCCGAGAGCGCGGCGGTCATATATTCACCCGGATAATTAGCCTTGAGATAAGCTGTTTGATACGCCACGCGACCATAACTCGCGGCATGCGCCTTGTTGAAGCCGTAACCCTGGAAGGGCTCAAAAAGATTCCAAATTTCTTCGGCTTTTTCTTTAGTTAAATCACTGTGTTTGATACAACCTTCAACAAACATCACATGCTGTTTCTTCATTTCTTCCGGAATCTTTTTACCGACGGCTTTGCGGAATTTATCCACTTCGCCCCAGTTGTACCCGGCCACTTCGATGGCCGTCATCAGGAGATCGTCTTGATAGACGAGCACGCCAAAGGTTGGCGCGAGATAACTCTTCATCTTCGGATGGAGAAATTTTGTTGGCTTCTTGCCATGTTTCCGCGCAATATACTCATAAATATTGTCCATCGGCCCCGGACGATAAAGCGCCACCATGACATTAATATCTTCCACGCGCGTGGGCTTAAGTTCCTTCAGCGCGCGCGTCATGCCGGTGCCATTAAGCTGAAACAGGCCAATGGTGTGACCGGCGGTAAGCATGATAAAAGTTTTTTTGTCATCGAGGGGAATTTTTTCAATATCAATTTTCTCACCTCGAGTTTTCTCGATAATTCTAATCGCGCCTTCGATAATCGAGAGGTTTCTAATGCCGAGAAAGTCGAATTTCAAGAGTCCTGCCTCTTCGACCACATACATATCAAATTGCGTAATAATCTTGCCGCCCTTCGGGTCGAATTGGAGGGGCACGAAGTCGGTGAGCGGCGTGGGCGAGATCACCACACCCGCAGCATGCACCGAGATGTGCCGAGCATTGCCTTCAATTTTCTTGGCGAGATCAATAATTTCTTTGGTTGCAGTATCGGTATCATAAAGCTGTTTTAATTCTGGTGTAATCTCAAGCGCGTGATCAATCGTCATCGGGAAGCCTTGCGAACCCATCGGGATTAAATTAGAGATTTTATCGCCCACGGCATAAGGGTGACCGAGCGCTCGCGCCACATCACGCACCGCGCCCCGCGCCATCATCGAGCCGAAAGTACCAATTTGCGCCACATGATCTTCACCATACTTTTTCTTTACATAATCAATCACTTCATCGCGTCGACGATCGGCAAAGTCCATGTCGATATCGGGCGGGCTCGGGCGATCGGGATTAAGAAAGCGCTCGAAGGGGAGATTATAATAAAGCGGGTCAACACTAGAAATACCAATGAGATGCGAGGTAAAACAGCCGGCCGCCGAGCCTCGAGTATTGGTAAAGATGCCTTGGGCGCGGGTAAAGTTGAAGATGTCAGCCACCACGAGAAAGTAGGGAGCGTAACCCTTGTTGATAATAACTTCGAGCTCGTAAGCGAGGCGAGTGGCAGCTTCTTCTTTGCGATCGGGATTGCGTTCGAGATATTCGGGCAAGCGACTTTCGGCAAATTTTCGTAGTTCTTCTTCTGGTGTCTCGGCGAGGGTAAGTTGAAATTTGGGAAAGACCCATTTGCCAAGCTCCAGTTTGAGATCACAAGCCTCGGCAATTTTGAGGGTGTTATCGACGGCTTCAGGCGCGTCTTTAAAATGCTCGCGCATGGTGGCCTCGTCAATCAGTGAGAAATCATCACCGGCCTTGGTATAGCGTTTATTATCATCGGCATCAGTATTTGTACCAATCGCCACAAGCGTATCATGAGCCTTCGTGTCGTCTGGTTGTAAGTAGTGAGCATCTTGAGTAGCAACCAAGGGAATTCCCAATTCGTGAGCTAGTTTGATCGCTTGTTCTTTAAGCTCCGGATAGCGTTCAATTTTGGGGTGATGAAAAATTTCAATAAAATAATTTTCTGGGCCAAAAATTTCTCGATATTCATTAGCAATCTTTTTTGCTTCCTCATAATTCCGCGCCAGAATAGCGCGGGACAATTCACTGGCCATACAACCAGATAAGCAAATAACCCCCTCGTGGTGCTCGCGCATCAGCTCTTTATCAATCCGTGGTTTATAATAATAACCTTCGAGGTTGGCTTTGGTCACGAGCTTAACCAAATTTTTATAACCCACGGCATTCTTGGCAAGCAGGGTAAGATGAAAGCGTTTGCTGTCGATATTAGCTTCTTTATCAAAGCGCGACCGCGCGGCCACATAAGCCTCCACGCCAACAATTGGCTTAATGCCCGCGCTTTGGCACTTTTTATAAAACTCAATCGCGCCATAGAGATTGCCGTGATCGGTGAGGGCGAGCGCTGGCAAACCGAGCTCCTTAGCTCGATCAACAAGATCATCAATCTTGGCCAGCCCATCAAGCAGGCTATAATGGCTGTGATTGTGAAGGTGGACAAACATTGAGCCGATTATAGCAAATGTGCTAGGGTGATACAGGGCTTTTTGAAAGGAGGAAGGTTATGCACGTTCACCACGAGGATTTACCTACGCGCGTTGGGATAATCATGAGAAGACTCTTTGCTGGAGAATACCAGCTTTTATTTAAAGCTGGTAATGAATCGAAGATTTGGAGTATCCCCGAAGACATGATGAACGTAAACGAGACACCAAATGATGCGTTCTGGCGAATTCTCAAAACATTCACTGTGAACTGGGAACGCGAAACGGTGGTTTTTGAGAAGGTTGGCGATGTGAAAGCTTGGCCATTAAAAACAAGAAACACGCCCCTGTACCGACTCTATTTGGTTGAACCACTCCCACTGATTTCAAGCCACCAATGCTCTTTTTGTTTAAGTTGGCTTGGCGATCGGGAACTGAAAAACACGGGAGTCGAACTATCAAGCATCGTACCGCTGCTAACGACCAAATATCTTTGAGCCCCACGGGTTGCCGCCAACGGCAACCCTTATTTTTTTGTAAAAAATAGGCTTAAAATACAGAGATGAAATCCAAACACCTAGTTGGCATTGATGAAGCGGGGCGGGGGCCGCTCGCCGGGCCGGTGGCGGTTGGTGTAGTAACCACGAGGGGAACCCTCGTGGTAAAAAGGTGGCAAGGAATAAAGGATTCTAAACAACTAAGTGAAAAACAACGAGAAGCGTGGTTTGCTAAGCTGAAAACAGCAAAAATAGCTGGCGAAATAGACTTTGCCGTGGCTTTGGTGAGTAATAAAGTGATTGATCAGAAAGGAATAAATGTGGCGATTAAGCTAGGAATTCGCCGGGTCACGGCAAGGATGCTCCTTGCCGCAAAAGATTGCTTGGTTTTGCTTGATGGTGGCCTCAAGGCACCGGCCGAGTTTGTAAACCAAAAAACCATCATTCGCGGCGATGAAAAAGAACCAATTATCGCTCTGGCCTCTATTGTGGCTAAGGTTACGCGCGACCACTTCATGCAAAAAATGGCCAAAAAGTACCCAAATTACGGCTTCGAGGTTCATAAGGGTTATGGCACACTTTTGCATCGTCAGTCAATTAAAAACAATGGCCTTTCGCCTGTCCACCGAACTAGCTTTTTGAAGTCAAAATTTTAACCTTTGACTTTTGCCTTTTAACTTGTTAGCATAGCGGCCTATGGTAATTCGCATGCGACATACTCGGGCGCATACCGGCAATCGCCGGTCACATCATGCGCTCACCGGGCCACGCCTTTCTAAGTGCGCTAATTGTGCCGCGGAGCATTTGCGCCACCGTGTTTGCTTATCTTGCGGTCATTATCGAGGTAAAATGATCATTGATGTGGCCGCCGCCGCTAAAAAATTGGCTGATAAAAAGAAGGCCAAATCAGCAACGGCAAAATAATCCCACCGAGAGTGGGTTGTTTTTCTTTTTTTGCTATAATGTTGGTAATTGAAAATTGATTATGGCCAATCGGCACTTATCTAGAAGTCTTGCGATGCAATCTCTCTTCGAGTGGGACGAGCGCGGTGGCGAAACCAAGAAGTTGCCCGAGATTATTCAGGCCAATGTGGCCGAGTTTGCTCCGGGGATAGAAGATACTGATTTTGTGGACCGTTTAGTGCAAGGAGTGGTGGCCAAACAAGCGGAGCTCGATGAGATTATTGAGAAAGCCGCTCCCGATTGGCCCATTAATCTTATCGCCCCAATTGACCGCAATGTACTCCGGATGGGTCTTTATGAACTTTTGTTTGCCGATCGCCACGAAGTGCCAGCAAAGGTGGCGATCAATGAAGCTATCGAGATTGCTAAAACTTTCGGTGGAGAAAATAGCGGTAAATTTGTAAACGGCGTTCTCGGCACGGTGTATAAAGAGCTCGGCGAACCGGGTAAAGATGAGGTTCCCGCCAAGAAAAAGCGCCCCAAGGATGTGCCTTATGATGAAATGCCGATTGAGACGCTGGGTGGCGCGGTGGTGTATGCTCGTTTTGACGAAGAAATTAAATTGGCAATGGTGCACGACATTTTTGGCTACTGGACGCTATCAAAAGGACGGATCGAAACTGGCGAAAAGGCCGAACAAGACACCGCAAAAAAAATCAAAGAAGAAATGGCTTTAGAGGTCAAGATTTTGGCTTCGCTTGGCACCAATGAATACATCGCTTCTGATCCCGAGCGGGGCAAAATTCGCAAACAAGTGAAATACTTTTTGGCCGAAGCGCTTAATCCTACCGAAATTCATTTACCAAAAAAGGAGGAGAAGGGTGGTCTTGACGATGTGCGCTGGTTCCACTTGGCCGAAGTGCCGGATCTTAAGATGTATGATGACGTTTTACCTTTTGTGACCAAAGCGATCAAACAATTAAATGACGCCAAAAATTGAGCAATTCGAAACAGTTTTGGGGTTAAAGTTTAAGAATCAGGCGCTTTTGGGCGAGGCGCTCGTTCATCGGTCTTATTTAAATGAGCACCGAAACTTTAGTTTGCCCCACAATGAACGGTTAGAATTTTTGGGTGATGCCGTGCTCGAACTTGTGATTACCGACCACCTTTTCCGCCTGTATCCCAAAGAGAATGAAGGCGCGCTGACCGCTTACCGCGCGGCGCTGGTAAATGCCAATACGCTCGGGGAAATTGCGGCCGGACTCGGGGTCAATGATTATTTACTGCTCTCAAAGGGTGAGTCGCGCGACAATGGCCGAGCGAGGCAAGTAATTCTCGCCAATGCCATCGAGGCGATTATTGGGGCGATTTATCTCGACCAAGGTTACGAAGTGGCGGCCAGTTTTATTGGCCGGAATTTTTTCGATCAAGTGCCAAGCATCATTGCCGGTGAACGCTTCCGTGATGCTAAAAGCCTCTTCCAAGAACGCGCGCAGGAAAAAGAAAACACTACTCCCGTTTATCGCGTTTTGGGAGAAAATGGTCCCGATCACGAAAAAACCTTTACCGTCGGTCTTTACTTGGTAGAAGAAAAAGTGGCTGAAGGCACGGGTCACTCCAAACAAGAGGCCGAGCAAGCGGCGGCCGCCGCCGGACTCTTGGTAAAAAACTGGGGAAAATAAGAGCGTATGCGCCTCAAATCTCTCGAGCTCACCGGTTTTAAATCGTTTAGTAAGAAAACGGTTTTAATTTTTGACTCTGCTGTCACCGCCGTGGTGGGTCCTAATGGCTCAGGGAAAAGTAATGTGGCCGAGGCTTTTCGTTGGGTTTTGGGCGAACAATCGCTCAAATCTTTGCGCGGCAAACGCGGTGAGGACTTAATTTGGAATGGTTCCCAAGGCGCGCCCCGAGCAATTCGAGCTAGTGTTACGGTAACCTTCGATAATCGCGACAAGAAATTTAATGTTGCCTACGATGAAGTAAAAATTGAGCGCGTAGTGCATCGCGACGGCTTGAATGACTATCTTTTGAACGGCACGGCGGTGCGCCTAAAAGATATTTTAGAACTTTTAGCGGGGGCTTCGCTTGGTTCTTCGGGCCATCATATTATCCGCCAAGGCGAGGCCGACCGCGTGCTGGAGTCGAGCGCCGCCGAACGACGAGAATTACTCGAAGACGCCTTTGGTTTGCGTCTGTATCAATGGAAAATTGCCGAAAGCGAGAAGAAACTAGAGAAAACTGAAGATAATTTAAAACAAGTGGCCTCGCTCCGGCGTGAACTTGCGCCACATTTGAAATATCTCGAGCGCGAGATGGAAAAAATTAAGCGAGCCGAAAGTTTGCGCGTAGAACTAAAGGAATTTTATGAAATTTATTTAGCAACCGAGAAAGCGTATTTGGCCCAAGGCGCCTTCGCTCTAGAAAGTGAGCTTCGGCGACCCAAGGGCGAATTGCATGAAGTAGAAACAAAATTAAATCACTTGAGTCGCGAGGAGGTGAAGGTGGATGAGCGGGCGCTGGATGAAAAAAGACGCGCGCGGGAAATAATTTCGCGAGATTTAGGCCGGATTGAAGGCTTAATTGAGGCGAGGCGAATGCCGATGGCTTTGCCAAGAGCCACAGAAGCTATTACTAAAAGTCGCGTCGAAGAATTGTTTGGGCGTTTGGAAACTTGGCTTGCTGAAGCGGAGACGAGCAAAATCGTCGAAGTTTGGCAAGAAATTGGAGGGAGAATTAAACGAGCGCTAAAAGAATTTTGGCATCCGCCAGCTAGCGGAGCCGCACCAACCGAAGACAGAACAGCAGAAATTAAGGATTTGGAGAACGAGCAGGAGAAATTAGAGAAAGAACGGGCCGAGCTCGAAACAGAAATTAGCACTTTACTTGAGCGGGCTAAAACCGTAAATGAGGCTGAGAAAGAAGTGTTTGCCCTGCGTTTACGAAAAAATGAACTCATGAGTGAGTTGGCGACACTGAAGATGAAAGAAGAAAGATTGGCGCTCGAGAAAAATCACTTCACAACCATGCTCGCCGAGGCCAAGAATTTGCTCGGTGGCATTCTTGGTGAGGGGAAAATTGAAGATATTAATGATCGCGCGGCTCAAGAAGTGGCGCGACGAGAAATCGAGAAAAGAAAACTTAGACTCGAAGACCTCGGAGTCGAGAGTGGCGATACAGTGAAGGAATATAAGGAAACTGTGGCGCGCGATGAGCACTTGGCCAAGGAGATTACGGATCTGGAGGCCAGTGGCGCGAGTTTGCGCCAAATTATTGAAGAATTGCAAATCAGGATTGATCGCGAATTCCGCGAAGGTCTCGCCAAAACCAATCAGGAATTCCAAAAGTTCTTCGCCCTCATGTTTGGCGGCGGCACAGCTGAATTAATTTTAACTAAACCACCTAGGGCCAAGCGCGATGACCTTGAACTTACGGCTGAAATACCTAGCCTAAACAGCGAAACGCCGTCGGCCAAAGAAGAAGGTGTTGATATTAATTTGAGCCTGCCACGCAAGAAAATCCGCGGGCTCGAGATGCTCTCGGGTGGCGAACGCTCGCTCACCGCTATTTCGCTCCTCTTCGCGCTCTCGCAGGTTAACCCGCCGCCCTTCATGATTCTCGACGAAACCGACGCCGCTCTCGACGAGGCCAACTCGCGCAAATATGGCGACTTGGTTGAACAACTAGCCCAACACTCGCAACTCATTCTCATTACCCATAATCGCGAAACAATGTCGCGCGCTTCCGTCCTCTACGGCGTGACCATGGGCGGCGACGGTGCCTCCCGCCTCCTCTCCATCAAACTCGACGACGCGATGGGGTATGCGAAGTGATTTTTTCTTGCTCAAAAGTTTTTGCTAGGTACAATGTTGAACATCGGATGTTCAACAAATGAAAACAAAAAGTTTTAAGGAAAAGGTGTTTGCGGTGGTGGGTAAAATTCCGAAAGGGAAGGTGCTAACTTACAAACAGGTTGCGGAAAGAGCCGGTTCGCCCAGAGCGGCGCGGGCAGTGGGGAGTATTTTGAAAAACAATTTTGATCCTGCGATCCCGTGTCATCGGGTTATTCGCTCTGATGGGGGAATGGGCGGTTACAATCGCGGCGGCAAAAACAAAAAATTAGA
>ERZ1292632.3679-Hain-H43-01um-R2-3679-length-11593-cov-12_pt1 | contig 11593 bp, 10 predicted proteins | sample MGYA00564407_ERZ1292632 | MGnify/ENA primary metagenome ERZ1292632 (study PRJEB36523, sample SAMEA6512637) | groundwater metagenome | collected 2019-01-08 | study: AquaDiva: Metagenomics assemblies of 32 groundwater samples
TTGGCGGTGATGAGACTTTTTTGAATGGAATGAGCGGAAAGGGGCTCGGCTTTAAATACATTGTGCTCGGTCTAATATTTTGTGGAGCATCTGTTACTAAAGTGGGTGCAGACCTCGGCATTCGCCTCGGCTATTACCGCTATGGCTACGAGCGGCTAGATGCCTATGTGCGGGTAATTAGCTTGCGGCTCAAATACCGGGTAAATGAGCCGCAAGCTCTACCCGCTCCATTTGGGGAGAGGAAAGGTTCCTCTCCCCAGCGTCGGGACTCCTCCTCGCAGAGGTGAATTGGAGTTTATAGTGCTATCCGATTTTTTCTTTCTTCCTACTTTTGTGGCTTGTATTACGTGCCTTCGGAGTCCGCCCTCGCACAACCCCTCTCCTTGTTTTCATATTTATGTTTTGTGTGTCGCTTTCGCTATGAGAGTGAGTGTCTTCGTTGTTCGTCGCCGCTCGTCTTTAGTCACAGACGCCCTAGCGGTAACAGCCCGAGGCTCATTAGATTCTGTGTTTGCCCCAGCCCTCCCGTGCGCACACAGTTTTGCTCCCTGATTTAGATTCGGGAATACGAAGCATGACCTGGAACTCCTTGTCTTCTTACTTTTCCTTCGATTTCTAATTGCCTTAGGTATCTAGTAGCTGTGGCATCAGATACATATAAAAGTTTCTGCACGTCATCATTCGTAATACTGCTTTGTTTCAGAAACATGTCAATGATTTTTTCAAGCTTCTTGCGCTTCCTAAACTGAATAACTTCTCTAGCCTTCACCAGTAGTTCTCTAGCCCGGCTTACCAGAGATACAGAAACGACAACTTGGGGTTCGGGAGCGGAAACGGGTTCTGGGGCTTGGGTGGGTTCAGGAGCTGGTATAGAAGGCTCTGGCAGGGGTTCAGAAGTCAACTGTGGCTCGGCAATCGGCTCCGGATTCAACGGCTCAACGGGTTGAGCCGTTGGGGCGGGTTCGGTTTTTATCTCATTATTCCCATTTTCCCCATTACTCCCATTTATATTTATGGGTTCAGGGGCAGGAGTGGGTTCGATAATCGGTTCAGGTTGGACCGGAGCAGGTTCAGGCACTGATTCACTTACCACAGGCTCGGTTGTAACTTCTTCTGTCATTTAGACTCTTTCATAATTTACATATCTGCCTGTTTTACCAACTTGGCGCACTTTGCCCTCCTTTTCTAATTCATCGAAGTATCTGGTGGCTGTAGCGTCAGAGATATCAAGCATTGCCTCCACGTCATTATTTGTAAGTGGATGATTAGTTTCTAGAAGTCCATAAATTGCGTCTTTACCAGCTCGTTTTTCTCTCTGTTGTCTGGAGATAAAACTTATCTTTTGCTTTTTAGAAGCTGCGAAGTAGCCGAGAATGAAACCGATAATTAACGTAATTAGATAATTCATATAAGAATAGTAGCATATAAGACTATTAGAATTCTTCCTCGCTTTTACCTTTCACCGACTCATCAACGTGTAACTCCGCCTGTTTCAAAATCAACTCTGTGGCCAATTTCTGCATGTCCGGCGGGTACCCAAATTTATTTAACGTGCGCTTAATCATCACGCGAAGTTTGGCTCGGGCGCTTTCCCGTATTGTCCAATCAATCGTGCTGTTCTCTTTCACTTTCTCAACTAGCACAGATGCCAGTTGCCGTAGCGTGTCTTGGCTCAAAACTTCACGAGCACTTTCATTGTTTGCCAGAGCATCATAGAATGCCATTTCGTAATCGGTCAGTTTTAGCTCTTTTGCTCGTTCGCTTTCTCCTCGCATTTCGCGAGCTATACCAAGCAACTCTTCAATAATCTCAGCCGCTGTGATTATATTTGCATGGTATCTTTTCAATACTTTATCTAGCATTTCCGAAAACTTGACGCCTTGTACGATATTCGTACTTTTTACTTTATCAATTTCGCCTGTCAGAAGTTTTTTCATCAACTCCAAGGCAAGATTCTTGCGATCCAAACCTCGCACTTCAGCAAGAAACTCTTCGGACAAAATAGAAACATCGGGGCGCTTAATTCCGGCTGCACCGAAAATATCAATAACCCCTTCCGTAATCAGCGCATTATCAACAATCTGCCGAATTGCAGTTTCGATTTCCTCGGAGCCTCGCCCTTTTCTCTTTGTTTCAAACTTAGTCAATCTCGTTTTGACTACTTGGAAAAAAGCTAGCGCTTCCTTTATTGCCATCGCTTCAGAGCGAGGAGCAACAAGTGCAAACGCTCTCGTCAAACTTTCTACCTGTTCAACAAATCGCTTTTTCCCATCAGTCAGTCCAAGGACATATTCCTGTGCTTGCAATATCAGACGCATTTTCCCTTGTGTGTCGGTATCGAAATACTCTCGGTATTTAAAACCGCTAAACATGTGGTCAATAATCTCAAACTTCTCTTGCATCGTTCCGGCTGCCTCGGAAATATCGAAAGTGGGAGCGCCTTGTCCACCATTTTCGGTGTATACGGCCAACGCCTTTTTTAAGTCCCTTGCGATACCGATATAATCCACAATCAAGCCACCGCGAATATCTTTGTATACACGATTAACTCGTGCAATGGCTTGCATCAAATTGTGGCCACGCATGAGTTTGTCCACATACATTGTTTTTGCACATGGAGCATCAAAGCCGGTGAGCCACATGTCGCGTACAATAACAATTCTTAAGGCATCAGAGGGATCCTTAAATCTATCAGCCAACTCTCGTCGCTCCAGCTTTGTGGTAGTGTGCTTTTGAAAACGGGGGTTGTCGGTCGCGGAAGTTGTCATTACCACCTTTATTTTTCCACCTTTCAGAGAGTCATTATGCCATTCTGGCCTTAATTTAATAATCTCGTCATATAAATCAACGGCAATCCTCCTGCTCATAGTTACAATCATTGACTTACCATCAACTACCTTTATACGTTCTTCAAAGTGCTCGACAATATCCTTTGCAACCGTCACTAGACGCTCTCGTTGTCCAACAACGGCTTCTATCTTTGCCCACTTTGCCTTTGCTTTGTCCGACTCTTCCGGCTCATCTTCTTCAGTCATTTCATCTACCATCTCGTCCAATTGTTTTCGATCTTCTTCCTTAAGATGTATTTTTATGAGACGGTTTTCGTAATAGATTGGTACAGTAGCCCCATCTTTTACCGCCTGCTCAATGTCATATACATCAACATAGTCACCAAAAACCGCTTGCGTTGATTTATCTGCTTTCTCGATGGGAGTGCCAGTAAAACCGATGAATGAGGCATTAGGTAAGGCATCGCGCACATATTTCGCAAAACCATATTTAAGCCGAGCACCTTGAGTAATTTTCCCCTTGAATCCATATTGACTGCGATGCGCCTCGTCAGCTATGACAACAATATTTTCACGCTCCGAAAGCATATCGAAAACTTCACTATTATCTTCAGGTAAGAATTTTTGAATAGTTGTAAAAACAATGCCTCCGCTTGCTACCTTGAGTTTTTGTTTCAAATCATTCCGATTTTTTACTTGTACCGGATCCTGTCGCAAAAGTCCGCGACTGGCGGAGAATGTATCGAATAATTGATCATCAAGATCATTTCTATCAGTGATAACCACTACTGTTGGATTATTCAGTTCCTGCACCAACTTCGCTGTGTAAAAAACCATGGAAAGTGATTTCCCTGATCCCTGTGTGTGCCACACAACGCCGCCGCGTCTCGTACCGCCTGCTCCTGCGGCTTCGCGCGTCGTGGCCACTGCTTTATTTACCGCATGATATTGATGGTATGCACCGATTTTCTTGATAGTTTCAACAATAGTCAGCCCTGTACTTTTATCCTGCTGTTTTGTTTTCTCAAAAACAGTAAAGTTTCGTACTAAATCAAGTAGGGTCTTTTTATTGAGCATTTTAGAAACAAGAGTCTCAATCTGTGGCACGAGTTTTGTGTTTTTCTTTGCGTCATCTTTATCTTTCCATTCAACAAATCTGCTCCAGTCGGCCGATAAGGATCCGGCTCTCGCATCAAAACCATCCGAGGCCACCAAGATGCCGTTGTAGAAAAACAGGTTGGAAATATCATGCTTGTATGTTTGCAATTGTTTGTAAGCTGAATATGTTGTTGCGTTTTCGTTCTCCGGATTCTTGAGCTCAATAACAACCAGTGGTAAGCCGTTTACAAAAAGCACCACATCCGGCCGTCGTTCGCGAGTTCCGTGTACTGAAAATTGATTGGCGACAACAAAGTCATTGTTCTCAATGTGTTCAAAATCTATAAGATGCACAACCTTACCTCGAATATGCCCTTCCTCCGCTACTTCAATACGAATGCCCTCAATAAGCATCCGATAAAAATCTTCGTTATTATCCGCGACACCGGACTTGTTGAGTTCTAATACCTCTTTGATTGCTCGCTCTCGCACCGCTTCATTCTCATCGTGATTTAAGTCTTCCACCGCTTTTCGCAGGCGACCAATTAGCACAACCTCGTCCAGCCGTTCTCGCTCCTTTGCCAATGCTTCAGGAGAGAGATGGCTAAATCCCTCCTTTTGCAAAAGCTCTATCACAAATTTTTCGATGTCTGATTCAAACATAATTAATATAGTTTTCTTGCAAATGCTGTTTGTAAATCGGTAATTTCTTGGGGCATGAGCATTTCATCTTTTTCTTCAAGTATCCATGTAAATAAATTTCGAGTATATCCGTGACCTAAAATTCCATAAATTTGAGAATTACTAATTCCAGCCCCAACAACTCTTTTCAGCTCATTTTCTGTCAGAAAATTTTGTAGTGGTATTAAATCTGAACAAATGGAGCGCGTCGAAACAAAACTTTCAGATTTTTCAAGTCGCTCGATGAGATCAGTCTTCTCATTTATAAATGACAGCAACTCTTCCTTATACGCTTCAATATCACTATATAGAGCCTTGCTTGGTGACAATTGAATACCTCGCACCACCACGCCCTCCTCACTACTCTCATCGATGTATCTGTTAAATTCATCATTTTCTTCATAATAAATTCTACTTCTATCTTTCAAATCTTCAGCATGACAAACTACTAAAAAGCTAGAAATAAGATCAGAAGAAGAGATTACTAATTCAATCAAATATTGATCAAATTTCTCTGACTGAATATCTCTACCATGAGCAAAAAATCCGTGTGAATTTCTAAATTGACCAAGTACCTGAGCTATATTTGAAAATGAACCAATAACAGACTTGGCACTTTCTAATTCTTCTTGAGTGATTTTTTTAAATACAGGTAGTGATTCAAAGGCAGTTTTTACTACTTTTTGTACACTCCAGTTTTGATCACAAGCAATACCTTTATCCGCTAAAATTGTTTTGGAAATATTTTCTACAATACTTTTCGCCCCATCTAGTGCAACATTAGGATCAGTTTCTCGATTTTGCTCAACTAAAAGAATATAGGATTCTAATCCATTCCATCTATCTTTTCCTGCAATTGCTTCTTTTAGTTTCTGCATAATTTAATTAGTAAACCCAGCAACCCTCACCTCGCCCCTCATTAATTTTGGTAACAGGGTATCGCGAAGTTTTGAGAGGGTTTGGATTTGAAAATTATTATTAAAGATTTTTTCGAATTGAGAAGATGTGATGATGTACCACTTTTCTAAAACTTTTGGCTCTGGCAAGATAACCTCAAAATTCTTTAAATCAGTTTGTGTGACTAGTGGTTGCGTACTTCCCCTATTTAAACTTTCAAAATTTATTCTTTTTAGCTGGAAATAAACAAAGTAGTAACTCTCTTTGATTCGAGGTTTTGAAATCAAGACGTTATCAGAAATCCACACCTTACCCTTTGATAGATAAATTTTTCCTAAGGTACCAACTCGTCCAGCCAATATCAAATCATCGTCAAAGAGAAATTCATCTGTCTTTCCAATTTCTCCATTAGCGCCCAGGACCTGATATAGACCATTTGATTTCAGAGCGCTCTTATCAAGGCCTTTACCGGTTGTAATGTCAGCCAGATCGCCAAGTTTTCCAATTTTCCATCCTTTTGGTAATTTATCTCTCATCACAAAAAACCACTCTTTGAAAATTGCTTGCGCGGTTGCTTCAAGCATTTTATTTTGTTCCCGTAAAAGCTCAATTTTGTCATCTAGGGACGACAAAATAGCCGCGATTGCTTTCTGTTCAGGAAGAGAGGGGGTAAGAAATTTTTTATTCATTAATGAATTTGTTTCGACTCTTTGTCGCCCAGATGTTCCCGTCATTAATTTAATAGCAACTTTTCTAAAATTAGGAGAAATGGAAAAATAGTAAAGGAATTTACTTTCACTCAAGCCCTCCTTTTCTCTGATAACAATATATTCAGTTGAACCAAATCCGACTTCGTTATTTTCTAAAACATCTACCAAGGCTGTTTTACCATTCTCAAGACATGGAGTAATTCTTGCAAGCAATGTATCTCCGTTTCTAAACTTCATTCCGCCATTAAATTCTTTATTTTCAAACCTAGACACTTTTCGACTAAAAGAATTAAGGTTTTCCATAGCAATATACTTTGCTGACCCTCCTTTCCTTAAAGATTCAGACGGATTAATTTCTGCTATCTCATTAAAAGTAGTTTCCTTCCATCCCTTTGGAATTTTTTGTTTCGCTTGAGTTTCCATGTCATTTTAGTTTGAAACCGATACTAGCAAGTTGTTTTTCTATTTCAGCATCGAGCTCTTTTTCTTGTACAATCTGCTTTTTGAGTTCGGAAGTTAGTCCCACCATCTTTTGCTCAAACGGAATTCCATCATCTTCTTCCGTTTTTGGTTCGATATACCGACCGGGAGTTAATAAAAAACCCTGCTTCTCAATTTCTTTTAGATTTGCTGATTTGCAAAGACCGGGGATATCTTTGTACTTGTTATCTTTTGCTCGCCACTCGTGATATACGTCGGCGATTTTTTGTATATCCTCTGGTAAAAATTCTCTGTGCGTGCGATCAGCCATGTGGCCGATATCGGATGCATCAATAAATAAAATCTCGCCCTCGCGCTTTCGGTCGCCGTTACCCGATTTCTTACGCGACAAAAACCACAAGCAAGCTGGAATTCCCGTGTTATAGAAAAGTTGCTTTGGCAGAGCAACAATACAATCCACCAAATCGGCCTTTATTATGTTTTCGCGAATTTGCCCTTCGTTTGATGAGTTGGAGGAAAGCGAGCCGTTGGCAAGCACTAGCGCCATAATTCCCTTGGGCGAGAGGTGCCAAATCATGTGTTGCATCCACGCGAAATTGGCGTTGCCTGATGGTGGAATCCCATATTGCCAGCGGGGATCATCACGCAAAATTTCACCCGACCAATCACTATCGTTGAATGGCGGATTGGCCAAAATAAAGTCCGCTTTCAAATCTTTGTGAGCATCGTTTAGAAATGATCCTTCCGTATTCCATATCACGTGCTCGGCATCAATATGGCGAATGGCCAAGTTCATACGGCAAAGTCGCCAAGTGGTTTGATTTGATTCTTGCCCAAATACTCCAATACCGCTTGCTTTGGCATGATCCTTACGCTTGTCTTGATAGGTACGAATAAACTCATCGCTTGCGACAAACATACCGCCCGAACCGCAACAGGGGTCGTACACACGACCGCTGATGGGCTGTATCATCGCCACCATTAGATTGACGATGCTTTTTGGCGTATAAAACTGCCCACCCTTTTTTCCTTCGGCGTTTGCAAATTCACCAAGGAAATACTCATACACGCGACCAAGAAGATCTTTTGAGCTTTTTTCTTCCTCTGTGAGGAACGTGTTGCTTATGAGATCAATGAGTCCGCCAATCGAGGTATAGTGAATGTTCGGACGAGCAAAAATTTTGAGTGGTATACCCTTGAGGGTAGGATTTTCTTTCTCGATTAAATCCAGTGCCTTGTCTAAGTCCTCTCCGATTGTTGGCGACTTGGCGCGAGACTGTAGATAATCCCAGCGAGCATTTTGGGGAACATAAAAGACACTTTCTGCGCGGTATTCATCTTTATCCTCTGGATTTGCCCCATCATATTCTCCTTTACCACTTGCAAGTTTGTCGTAGAGTTCCTCGAAGGATTCGGAAATGTATTTGAGAAAAATTAAGCCGAGCACAACATGTTTGTACTCCGCCGCATCAATATTTTTGCGAAGTTTATCCGCCGCTTTAAAAAGCTGTTGTTCAAATGCGTTGTTAGTTGCTTTTTGAACCATAATCTTTAGTAATTTTTTAAAACTTGACGAGCAATCATAATAGCGTAATCGATATCTGCTTTACTTTTTATTCGCATTTCTGAAATATGGACATTAAAATTTTTCCTACTATTCTCTAAATACCTAAGCTTATTTTCTGAATCTTTTAGATCTTTTGGCTGAAAGCGCACAATATGAAAGACAAGTTCTGCTACTCGTGAATGAACGGAGAAGATATTTTTTCTATTCATATTAATACCTATGTAAGTTTTAACAGGACGCAAGGCTAATCGGTTATCTAATTCTAAAAGCCTAGATGATAACTCATCAAACAATTCCCTCCCTACTTCCCAACCAGAGCGAAAATGATAGTCCACAGTATAGCTTTTAATCTCTCGTTGAACACGATTTGCTTCGTCAGAAGTTTTAATCTCTGAAAGCTTCGCTTGGGTATTTTTCCCCTGGATTTGTTCCAGAGAGATAATTTCTCCATCGTACTGTTGGAGCTTATATAGCTCAAATGCAATGTCTTGAAAACCTAAAGATCCTGTTTGATAGGTTGTAAACGAAGGGGCTATGAAAACGACACGGGAAGATTCCCAGTTAATGTCGCCGGTGGAAAATTTGTGCCCATGAGCACCATTCATCTTCAACACGAAATCCGCTTTCCTATCTAGGAGGAGTGAAAGATACGTGTATCCTTGATCAATAACTGACCAATTTGCTCCTTTTTTATACTCAATGATCACGAAACTTTTTTCTTCTGGATCAAAAGCCAACGTGTCAATACGTAAGTCTCCTGTTGGAGCAAATTCTTCCGCCACAAACTTTAAATTGAAAAGCTGTTCAAGATTGTTTTGTACAAACTTCTGCATCTCCCTTTCATTTTCAAAGGGCTTCTCTTTTAAAGCATTAGCTATTTCCTGTTTTTTAAGAAAAATTGGCATATATAGCCATTTTTAATGGGCTTAGAATAGACACTACAACTATATAACTTTCTAAGACTTTTATCCATTTGCCTTAATAAGACTACTTATTTAGAGAATTTTAGAGAGTCGATGATTACGCCATGGAACTCGCTGATTTCTCAACGGCTCAGCTAGCTGAGCCGTTATGGAATCTAGACTTTCCGCTCATTCCATTCAAAAAAGTCTCATCACCGCCAACATTAAGAGTATGATAGCGGAAAGGGGCGAGGCTCGAGCGCGCCGAAGGCGCGCGAGTTAATCTCTCTCACGAAAATAGGTTCGGATTTGGTCGTATAATGTAGCCCGAATAAAACTCACTTCGTTAGGAGCGAATTTCTGGCGCGCGGCGCGGAGCGCCGCGTAAGGTGGAGTAACGGATTCTAGGATTCGCCGGTGGTGGAGGGTGGGGTTCAGGAATTCAAAGGCCGAAGATTTTTGGAGGAGATTTTTAATACTTTGGGTTCGGAGAGGTCGTACTGTTTCGTATGTGCGCTTGACCCACCCTCCCGTTCGCGCGCACAGATTCTGCTCCCTGCGTTTTTGACAAGTTATGACTATTGTTTCCGATTATGTAGAGATGTTGACATAATGCTCCATAGGAATACAATGTTCATATTATAAGATAGAATATTTATCGTATGTCCGTACAAATTACAATAAAAGGTGAGAATCTTGATTACCAGGGCGAAACAACCCTTCATAAGGCAGGTCAGATACTGGCGTTCTTGGGTACAGAGCAATCCCCATCACACAACCCTGCCTCTTCATCGTCTGTCATGCTATCTGCACTACAGTCTACCACCACTCCGCGAAATGCCATCGGTGAGGCAAACGCGAAGAGTAACCCTCAAAAAATAGCGGCGTTGAGTAAATATCTGCGGGACCGAGGGCAAGATGCGTTTACCCGTGCTGAAGTACTTGAGCAATTCCGCCGCGCCGGTGAGAGCACACCTAAGAACATCGGCCGCGACTTGAAGGACGCAGTTATTTTCGGATTCATCTGTGAGAGTGACACCCAGAAGAATGAATACTACTTGACTAATAATGGCGAGGCCGCGGTGCTTAGCAAGTTTGCTGGTGATACCTCAATCTCTAAGAAAGGATCACGACCCAAGATGCGTAAGACATCTGCTCAGACCTCCGAGCCCGCCAACCAAAAGTTGAAGGATATCACTTGGGCAACGACATGGGAGGGATTGCTAAAATATTGGGATTTACAAAAAAAGAGCGATCGCATCCTATGGATCCTCTATGTCGCGAAAGCACAAGACGTCAAAGAGATGACCAATAGAGATATCGAATACGTGGCTAAACAGCTGGACGACGACGCTCCAGCATCCAATATAAACGCCTTGACCCAGGCGGCCAAGAAGAGTGGTTATATCACCCGCAAAGGCAGTGTCTACGCCCTCCTTGGTCCGGGCACCACGTATGTTAAAAATCTAACCGCTGCAGTGGCATAACTACAATGGGAAAGAAAACTCCTAATCAAGTGTGGGTAAGTCCTTCTAGTGGCGACTGGAAAGTTCACTCTGCAGGTGCACAGCGGGCTGAAGGTATCTACGACACTAAAGCAGAAGCTGTTGAGCGGGCGCGCGAGATTGCCGAAAGCAAACACGCCGAGCTCATTGTTCAAAACAAAGATGGTATTATCGGTTGGCGAGACTCCGAGGGTAATGACCCATATCCACCTAAGGGTTAGTAAAAATATGCACTATTTTCTCTATGCTCGGAAAAGTACAGATGTCGAAGACAAACAAGTTATGTCTATTGAGGCGCAACTTGCCGAGCTTCGAGCATTAGCCAAGAAAGATGGTTTAGAAGTTGTGGAAGAATTCATAGAAAAGCGCACGGCAAAGATGCCGGGTCGTCTGATCTTTAATGAAATGGTCAAAAGGATTCAGAAAGGCGAAGCGCAGGGAATAATCTGTTGGAAACTAGATCGCCTGGCTCGTAATCCGGTAGATGGCGGGCAAATCAGCTGGATGCTTCAGCAAGGTATTGTTCAGCATATTCTCATTCACGATCGAAGCTATTATCCAACAGATAATGTCTTGATGATGTCTGTGGAGTTTGGAATGGCTAATCAGTTTATAAGAGACTTGAGCACTAATGTTAAAAGGGGGTTGAGAGCCAAAGTTAAACGCGGAGAATTCCCCAGTACCGCTCCTACCGGTTATCTTAATGACACCAGAAGAAGGACTATTGTAGTAGATAGAAAGAAGGCTCCGTTTATAAAACAAGCTTTTGAGCTTTATGCAGATGGAGAACAGAGGTTAGAAGATATAGCCAATTTTCTTTATGAAAATAGAGTAAGAAGTTTAGGTGGAAAGAAACTTCACAAAGACCGCATCAAATGGATTCTTCAAAATCCTTTTTACTATGGGCATTTCTATTACGGAGGAGAAATACATGAGGGCAAGCATCCTCCAATAGTCTCTAAGAAACTTTGGGATAAAGTCCAAGAAGTAATACTAGAGCGTG
>ERZ1292632.3681-Hain-H43-01um-R2-3681-length-11583-cov-6_pt1 | contig 11583 bp, 11 predicted proteins | sample MGYA00564407_ERZ1292632 | MGnify/ENA primary metagenome ERZ1292632 (study PRJEB36523, sample SAMEA6512637) | groundwater metagenome | collected 2019-01-08 | study: AquaDiva: Metagenomics assemblies of 32 groundwater samples
CTCTGTGGCAGCATGGTTTGTAAAAAAAATGTAGAAGTGTTCGCATACTCCGTCTGTAACAAGGCCCGAACTTGTGGGTCCCCGAATATTAGTAGTTTGTTTTGAAAGAGCATCCCCATCAGCAGATCATACAATGCAAACATTCGCGCTCCCATGATCGCCGTCGTACCAAGTCGTTGCGGTAAGTCTCCCAGAGTGTACACGGTGGGGATACCGAAGCCGTTGATGGCATCAATCGCCAGTTCGATGAATCGTTCTAAATCGGCATCGGTGAAATACTGAAACAGCGCAAATTCCAGTTCCACTTCATCACCTTCGGACAAAGCGGAACTGGTCGTAATGGTCCAATTGTCGTAGTCCACACTCGCCGGTGTCAACGAATCTACCGTATTGTCGTTTTGTAATCGCTTAAATATGGGTGCCGGATCGCTGAACCAGGGACCCATTTGTCTATAGGCAAATCCCCCTAAACCGAATCGGTAGGTTGTGCCCCCGCCTGTGTCCGCCGAAATTAGATTTAATAATGGTTGCCGCTGTAAATCCCCTAACATACCCGCTAAGTCATCGCTCATCGCCTCTAAGGTGCTTCTAAGGCGAAAGTCAGTAGTGGTACCGGAAATCTCCGTCGGCGTCGCTCCGACCGTTGTATAGACCACCCGGCCATAGTATAAATTCGACGTGCCCGTGCGCCACGTACCAGGGTCGGCGTACACCGACGCCTTGCCCCACTTATCGCTGTCTTTCTCAGTAGGACCTTCGATGATAGGATCGGTCGCCGGAGCTTGTGTGGTACCCGAAGCGTGATAATGCACATAAAAATTATAGGTCACATCGGCACGGCTACCCGTGCCGGTGTAGGCCGAACCTTCGCCGATCAGTTCGATCTCTTCGCCGAGATTAAAGTGTGTTCTTACAGGATACAAGCTACACGTCATTGCCGTGGGTGTTTGTGCCATAGTTAGGCTCCACTGGTGCGTTTCACCAGTTGATCCACCCCGACCGCTACGCCGAAGATGGACATCCACGCGCTCAGATAGCTATCCCATCCCAGTCGCCAGGATGTAATTGCCAGGAGCGCCGCGCCGCTGAGCCCGACTAAATGAACCCATTTTCCATCAATCTTCGGCGCGAACTGTCGTACGATGTCAACTAAAATTTTTAATAGGACCCCGGCAGCGGGGTTGATCAGTGGCGCGTCCATTAGAGCTCTCCCCATTATTCTCTTTGATAGCGACTCGGCGATACCGCCGCGCGTAAGGCGGCGGGGGTGGATGATAGATTGTTGATAGGAGCAGCGATTAACATAAGTTACTCATCAGGAATTTCATGATCCCAGAGAGCACGCAACTCTGCTGGAGTCTGTGCCAGCGAATGGGCCAGATGAATGAGCGACGGCGCGTCAATATCTGGATCGTGCTTCAGCATGGTCTGTTTGCTCTTACTCAAATACCCCAGACTTGAGAAAACTGGCTCGCTTAATATAACCAGTCGCCTGTCAGGATATTCCCGCTGGAATTTCTCTGCCTTATGTAGGCTTGCCAGGCCGATAGGCCCTTTTACTTCCCAGTATTCATCCAGAGACGGGATGTAAAAATCAGGCAGGTAGAAATCTCCTTCGCTCAGGGGAAAGTTCTCAGGTTCATATTTATACTCAATTCCCAGGCGATCCAGCAGGTTGCAAATGACATACTCCCAGGATGAGCGAACGCATTTATCCAGAGATGCAACGTGGTAATCCTTGCGATGACTCCCGATATTCTGCATCCATTCATACTGGCCCTCTCGGTTCTTCCGCTTTGTCTCCGGTTGCGCATGGATCTGGCGCATTTTCTCGCAATGCTCTTCAGTCCGAACTAAACCGCGATTCTTATCGCCGATCTTCTCCCTGGCTTCCTGGCTACGCGCCAGCGTGCCGTTCCTGCGGCGCGTTTCGAGTCCCTTCTGTACCGACTCTGGGCTGCGCTTGCGACCTGTGAGCTTGCGACTCTGTGCTTTTCTCGCTTCAGGGTCAGACCATCGCTCCTGTTGCGCCTTAGAGAGCTTCTCGCTCCCTTCTTCCGAAGAGAGCGTCTCCGAACGTTTACGTCGCGCTTCCTGGCCCTTCTCCGTCTGGTAGAACTCCTTCAGATTTTCCGAGTGCTGCTGGCGCAACTCTGGGTCGGACCACGTTTCCTTCTCAATTTCCGAGAGCTTCTCGCGAAACCCCGGCGTTTCCCATCTGGTCTTTGCCGATTTCTTCGCTCCGTCGGATGTTGTCATCTTATCTAATCCCTTTCTCTGTGATGCGAAGCAGGGGGGGGGGGCGCCGAAACGCCCCCCCCCCCCCCCCCTGCTTTAGTCAACTAACTTATACTTAAAGGTCGGCAGTATAAGTTACCGTTCCCTTTGAGCAGAACCTGTTGCTTTTTGTGACCTGATTTTCATCAGGCGGTAGCGTCATTTCTGCGCTACTCTGCATGTTGCCATGCAGCTCGGAGCACATCTTCACCCAGAATGGGTGCAAGGCGCTACGGCTTGCGCCGCCTACTCGGTCGTTCCCGACCTTTCGTGCTCTCTGGACCTTCATGGAACCTGGAGCAGCTTGCTTTACTTTCCATGCTCGGCTGCGGATTGTCCCAGTGGGATGTTCCCGCAATTCACCTTGTTGTTGCCTTAATGTTACCATTAAGCGGAGCCTTTGTCAACCCCGTATGCGTTCATAATGGCCATGCCTATAACACTTTGTTACAATAGCTTTATAGCTAAAGGCTACGTCATTTCTGCGTAGCTCTGCATGTTGCCATGCAGGTCGGACTATTTCTTCATCCGCGTGGGATGCGGGGTGCTGCGGCAATCGCCGCCTACTCAACTCTTCCGAGTCTTTCGTAAGTCTCTGAACCTTCGCGGAACCTGGAACTTTCGCTTTACTTTCCACGCTCGGCTGCGAGTTGTCCCGACGGGAGTTTCTCGCAATTCTCCCCGTTTTCATCTTACTGTCTCCAGTAAGCGGAGCTAAAAATTTCACTCGTAAAAGACAAAGCCATACGCAAGGCCCTTCGGTTCCGGTGCGTCCATCGTCAGTGTTGTTACTACCTGGTATCCAGGCGACAGCGTCATTTCTGCGCTGCTCCGCAACTCTCGCTGCGGCTCGGACTATCTCATAACCCCAGTGGGGTTCCCGGCGTATAGTCTCTGAGGGGTCCGCGTTCGCGGACTTCCCTGCGGATTGCCTAATCCTTTGCATTGTTACCGTTTCGGTAGCAAAGGCTCTAAAAGGCTTTTCTGCATATAGCCAGGTTTGCACACCAGAATTGCTTCTGATGGGGACAAATGTTTTATCCAAATCGATCAGCACCGGCAACACGCCAAAATACTCATCCGAGGTCCGCATATAGCAGGTCCCGGACGGGCAAATTTTACTCATGAAGATTTCGATTCCCCAGAGTTTCCCCACGCGACCGCTTTGCAGAACTTCACGCTGCGTTTCGGGATCGAACTCATCCCTTCCCCAGGTGAAGAAATCCACATACTGGCGCGGATGCACGATCAACGCTTCGGGGAGCAGATCGTGCTGGAGAATTTCGGACATCATCTTAACCACGAAGTCACGAGTCACACCTTCCGTGCTGGTATAAACCGTGTTTGCTTCCGTAGTCAAGGAACTATCTGTGGCGACGGAATACTCAGATGTGCGGCTCCCTTCGGGGGTGCCGAAAATACACGCATCTTCCTCTTCCGCCAGATCCGCGCGAGCTTTTACCTGCACGCGGTCGAGCACGTTATATCGACGCATCCGGGTCTCTTCGATGGGTACCAGCGGATAGCTGGCAATCGGAAAGATGTCCACGAACACGCGCTGAGCTTCGGTGCGCACTTGCGGGACGCTGCCGCGCTTTCCGAGCACGACAGCCGGGACATTCACCTTTTCTGTTACTTTTTGACCTACTCTTAACAAGTAGGCGGCAATCTTGTTTCCAGACTGCTCTCCTGGTCTCCCAGGATGTTCGGATCGTCTCATTATCCACGGGGGATAGCCGGTGCTCGATCTCTGAACCTTTCCGCTGACGCGGACTCGGCTGCGGATTGACCCTATCTTTGCGCTTGTTACCCCAGGGGTACGCAAATCCTGACGGGTTATCCCCGCAATTCTCCGGCTTTGCGCGGTCACATTGCTATGACCGGGGACATGAATGTCATATCCAGATCGTAATAGGGGGCCGTTACTGTTACTTTTTGACCTAATTTTGTTAGGCGGAAAGCTCATTTCTGACTTTCTCTCCTGGTTGCCCAGGATGCTCAGACTATCTCTTCATCCACAAGGGATGTCGGGTGCATAGTCGTTGAACCTTCCCCTTACGGGGCTCGGCTGCGGATTATCCCAGTAGGACTTCCCCGCAATTCTCCCGATTTTATTGCCTGCTGTTACCAGCAGCGGCGACACCTTTACATATCGCCCTGTGCTAGTACTTCTTTAATGAAACCCTGCCGACCGATTCCGAGATAATCTCTCTCGTCCTTGATCGGGTCCATCTGCCTATATTACTTAGGTATACGGGTCTATACTAAGGCAGCTTGCGCTGCTCTGACGGCTTTCCCGTCAGGCTGGACCATATCATCATCCCGTAAGGATGCGGAGCGTGTGGTCTCTGAGGGGCTGAGCGAATCGGCTGCAAACTTACGAACCATTTCCAGGCAGGCTTTTTTGTCGCGTTTTAGCTCATGGTCCCAGATTACCAGGCAGCTTACTCCCACTGACTGATACTCTCGAACTCGCTGGCCCATTTCTTCTGGCGTATGCCAGTGGGAACCCGCGACTTCAATCACTTTCCTGGTAGTTTCGTAGGGAAGGACCAGAAAATCTGGATTGCGCCTTCGACCATCATTCAGATCAATCCAGAAGGTCTTTTTTCCTGTGTACAGCAGAATTTCAGGCAGTTTATCCTTCAACCATGATTCCCATCGAGTCGGCCAGGTTTTCTTCGCTAAATGCCCCGGATTTCCACCATACGGGTCGAAAACCCCAGGGATCAGCGCCGGGTTATCTACGCCATAGCGTTCGATCATGGTTTCCCGTCGCTTTTGCTCGCGGAGTTCAATCGTCTCACGATCCAGGTCGGGGGCCTTTGTCCATACCGGGCCAGACAATTCTCCTGGCGGGTCTGGACGGCGGCTTCCTTGACCGAAGATACGTGCATATTATGCTCCGCACCGTAGCGTTCTCTCATGGTTACTTGTCGTTTTTCCTTCGCCCTGGTCGTATCTTCCTTGCAGACCAGGATTACTCCCGGAAAACGTATCGCGTGTTCTTCTTTCGGGATCTGGTGCTTCTTAATCAGATGAATATCTATCCGCGATCCTTCTTTTCCGCAAATCGGACAAGTGACTGCCATTCTCTTATCTTGCCTTTCCTTTGTTCAGCTTCCCTGCTGATTGCCTAATCCTTGAAATTGTCACCATTTCGGTATTCAAGGCTCTAAAGGGTTTCCAGCAAATAGCTCCGTTTTCACTACACCGTTACCGGCATAGGGCACAATGGCTTATGCTATGTGCAAGATGCGCTCTTCCCTCCGGCGTGGCCAGCATCTGGCTGGCGATGTGCGCCTTTTGCTCGGTCGTGAGATCCGAGACTTTCAATGCAGAATTTACCATATCAGTTTACCTTACCCTTCTTTTACGAGATGGCTTGACCGAGCGCCCAGATGAACTCCACAAAGCCGTCGCTGGCCTTTGTGCCTTGCGAACGCGCCACGATGGGTCCCCCCCCATCGGTGATGGAGAAGTTCCCATCCGCGTTCATGAAGCAAGCGGTATTCAAGGCGAAGGTATCGGCAGAGTCAACCTGATCGGTCAGGAAGCGGAAACCATTCGGTCCGGTGATGACGGTGACTTCTTTCGGCCCGGCGGTTTCGTCACTGGTGCTATTACGATCGTTGTACGACATGCCGATGGGAACGACGGTCAGGTCGGCCCCACCCTTGTTCACGTTCGTACCGTTCGCGATCATAATTTGACCGGCGTTCCAGGTGGACACGCCGGAATAGGCCGCCGTCTCGTCAATCGGGTAAGGATGTTTTGTGATGAGTTCTTCATCCATCACGATCAGACTATCCTGCACCCGGCCATAGGTGGACGATGCGGCAGCGGTCCCGCGTTTCGGGAAATAATCACGTGCTCCAGTAGTTACCACTGGCATTTTAATTTCTCCTTATGCAATAGCCCCCTGTTCGTCCGGCCCCGCGATGCAGAATGACATCATTGTTGTGGATGCTGGACCACCTACCTTTCGTGCTGCGATAGCGGGTACTCATAGGATCAGTACCTAATTCGAGTTTTTTTATAAGGGGAGATAAAAAATTTTTTCTGGAGAAATACGAAAGGTGCTGTGGAAGAAAGGAATAGGTCCACAGCACCTTTCGTAGCGTGGGAAGGAAGGATGCGGTTGCAGTGAAAAAAACGTTATTGCTCGCGCTCGGCCTTCAACCGCTTATAGGTTTTCGCCGACCAGAAGTCAGGGGTGACGACTTCTTTCACCGTCAGCTCGGTTTTGCGGTCCTTCGGCAAGTCGTTCATCTGCGCGGCCATTGCGACCTTCAGCCCATCATCGGGTACCGGCGGAGTTTCGGCAACTGCTACGACGCGCCGGGCTTGCGCCCGCTTCACCGCATTTTGCAGCGGGGGAATGACCACATTGAACTCCGGCTCCGGCAGTGAAGCGAACTTCGTCGCGGTTTCTTTTGCATGTTCATGCGCCTTCTGCACCGCCGCTTCGCGGTCAAAGCCTTGCTCTTCAAAATCAGCGGCGCTCTCCAGCAGCCCTTCGGCTTGCATCTCCGTCACCAGGGAGCTGGCAACGTGGGCTTGATAGCGTACCGCCCCCATCCGCCTCAGCTTCTCATTCTCCGCTTCCAGTTGTGCAACTTTCTGCTGCAAGCTGGCGGTGCGGCGCGGTGGATTGAGCGCCGGTTGCTCTTCCCCGACCAGTTCCGGGGGGATTTCTTCTTCTAAGGGAGCTTCGGTCGGGAGTTCTGCTGATTCCATGTCTTCTTCTCCTTCTGGCTCCGCGGTGACTTCTTCGCTCAGGAAGTCTACCCGCTCTTCCAGAGCACCACGAAACTCCCCGATCATATCGTCGTCCGAGAACGTCTCCTGGAGTTCGTTCATGATGTCATCCGCCGAGTATGCTTCGTTGACGATCATCGGTGCGAGAATATCAATGAGCACGTCGGTGACGCCGAGCTTGTCTTCCGGCTCGGCTTCCAGTTGCTCCACGCCTTCGGGGGTCGGCTCAAAGGGAGCGCCCGTGGTCTCCGGCTCCGGATTCTCTTCCATCATGTCTTCTTCCGGAGTTTGTGCTTTTTTGTTCATGCGACGGGAGGCCGTCTGGCGAGCCGCTTCTTTTTTCGGTTCTGTTTCCGTTAGGATTTCTGGTTCTTCCATTTCCGGCTCTTCCGGCTCTTCTTCGACCGGCTCTTCCGTTCCCGTACCCGGCGTCGCGGCAGGGCCGACCACATACACGAAGCCGCTGTCCGTCTCGGCGGCAGGGTAGCCCGTCTCGTCGTCCGGCTCGCCGGATACGTCGCCTTCGATACCGAGTTGCTTCGCGCCTTCCGCCAGCGCCGCTTCGGGGGAGTCCGCCGTGACCTTGACGCTCTCGAAAGAGCCATCGTCCTTCGCCACAATCCAGTCCGTCGGCGTCGCTTCTTCTTCCAGCGGCTCTTCGGCGGGAATCTCTTCGGTGATGGTCTCTTCCATCATCTCCCCGCCCATGTCGTCGCCCATCGGCGCTTCCAGCAGTTCTTCATCGGCCATCATCTTGCCGCCGCCCATCACCGCCTTTTTGAACTGCCCGCCGATGGCCGATGCGACTTTCGCCATGCCAGTATGGACGCACTCCGTTTCCAGAGAGCGTCCATACGATGGCGAGCAGAACGCAGCCAAGTGCGTCTTATATTGTGGATCGGGTCGTCCCGCATTGTCGGTATAGGGTTCGTTCAAGACGGGTCCGTAAGCGGCTTGCGCGGTTATGGTCAGAGTTCCTTCGCCTCCAGAAACTTGCCAGGTGGATTTCGGTCCATTCTGGAGTACCAGTTGTGCCTTGCAATCCTTGTTTTGCGGGCGCCGTTGTTTCGGCGGCTTCTTCGCCGGGGGACCGGCTTTCGCCCCCTTGCCTTGCGGCGGGTTCGGTTGCTTCAAGCCTTGCTGCTTTTTCGGCTTTGTGCCGCTGGCCCTGTCGGGGATCATCTGTGCCTCCATTTCTTGCTCCAGTTCCGCTTGTTTGAACTCCGCTTCGACGGCGGCACGGGCGGACTCCTTATGCGGCTCTTCTGTAGGCTCTTCCAGAGTTTCATCTACCCCCGGCTCTGGCTCCGCAACCGGCACTTCCGCAACGGGAGCCGGTTCGTTGATCGTAATGGTCACGCCGAGCGTATTCAGCTCGGAAAGGACATTTTTCTTCTCCGCTTCCAGTCGCTGAATACGCGATTTCAGTTTGTTCGCGGCCTTGCGCTGTGAGCGACTCTCCGCCGATTTATTCAGTTCATCGCTCTCCTGCCGCAGACCATCCAGAATCTCATCGAGCTTCGATAGTTTCTGTTTCAGTTCCGCGATTCGATTCATTTTTTTATTCATCGGCGGTGTCGCCGAAACTCCCTTCGTGTAATGCAGCTTCAAATTCCAGCCAGTCCGTTATATCTGTTTCGTTCTCCAGGAACTCGCCGTCCGGCGTGTGCAGACCGAAAACATTTTCTTCCGCCGTCACTTGCCAGCCGTCACTCGCTCCCAGAGTGGCAAAAGGTGTATTCATTGCGCTAAGCAACGCAAACATCTCCGTCCCCAGAGCCAGCAGTTGCTTCAGTCGCGGCTTCGTCGCCGGAGCGTCATTGAGTTCCCGCAACCGCTCGGTGATGGTCTGGGTCAGAAAGATCAGGTTTTGCGCTTCTTCGGGTCCGATAGTCCCTTCAACCGGCTCCATCTCCGGAGTCTCCGGTTCCGCGAGACCGGCTTCGATAAGCATCGCGTTGACTTTATCCTCACCGAGCCGGTCGCGTAATTGTGCCAGTAGTTCGGAGTCGGTATTCTTGCGGAGATCGTCGCGGGTAATCAGTCCGACGCGAAGCGCGGACTTCTCCCACATGCGATTGACTTCCGTGGTTAAAGCGGCCCGATCCATTTGCGGCGCTTCGCCGAACCCCCCGCCGCTGGAACGAGTCACTGGCTTGGCGTTTCTATCGCCGTTGCCGCCGACATGGAACCTGCCTTTGAGATCCTTCGGCAGTTTCAGCATTATACGGCCCCTGCGGTAATGACCAGTTCCAGTTCATCCCGATCCTTAATTTGCGCATCCCGAATTAACAGCCGCTCATCCAGCGGAACCAGATTCTCGCCTTGCAGAGTAAATCGTTCTTTCGGATACCCCCAGAACTCTGCGGCAACACCGGCAATATCTCCGATGGTCTCATGCCCCCTGGCCGTAAGATGTAGCTTCTGTTCGTAGCGTGGGGTACTAATAACCAGATCGCGAGTCATAGCTTCTCCAGCAGATCGTCGGCGTATCCGTCTACTACATCCCAGAGCGCCTTCTCCAGCAGCGGGGCAGCCGTCTTGCCGAAGGTCTTTTCCAGCACTTCTTGCAAGTCCGGGCGTAGCTCCGCCTTCGCTTTTACGAGTTTCTCCCGAGCAATAATACGTCCGACTTCGGGGAGCACGACTTCAATTAGATTCGCCAGCGCAGTGTTGAATTTGCTCACGTTCGTTCTGCTTGCTCGATAAAGAATTCACCGATGGTTCGCATCATGCGCCTTCCTAATTGCGCTTCTAACCCAGAGACCGGCAGCGGCAATCCTTGTTCTTTCGCCGCCGCCTTGAGTACGTTATGAACCACTGCCACATCGCAAGCGCCATGCGGCACCAGCGACATCTCATACCCAGAGACATCATAGCAGATTTCCCCGACGCGCACGAAGCCGCCATTCTCAATGGCATGAATATAGGGCCTATCGTTCTTTTCAAGGGGGAGTAAGCGGCCCCGGGAGAGTTTGATATGCTCGCAGTAGTCTTCCTCTTTTGCGGCCTTATGGCCGCATTTTGAGCAGAGCGAATAGACCACCTTGCTGCCTTGTGAAACATCCGTGGACTCGCCGTGCTCGTAGCGAGAGAGTAAGCCGGGATGGTGCTTTTCAATATGATCGCGATCTACCGACGCGACCATGCGGATCGTCTTTTTATCGCGAACTGGCAAGGCATCCAGGATTTCACCATAGTGCCGCGTCTGGTCATCAGATTTGTGCCCGACACACAACGGTCGCTTGATCCAGGACTGCCAGCCGAATTGACCCTGAGAGTTGTGCGCCAGCAGCCCACCATCGAGTTTATCACCGCAGTTCGGACAGGTTTCGTCGTCGCTGGCGGAAAATTTGATGCCCTTATAGTCCATATCATAGATGTACTGGTCGCAGGAAGGACAATAATCGGGGTTCCAGGGGAATAAGTCCCAGTTTGAATTGAATTTATCTCCATCCAGCCCGTCAAGTTCCAGGTATAAGCGGTTTTTCTCTACCTTAGTCACGGGTAGAGCTTCGGCCACTTTGAAAAAACGCGGGGCGCGACACGGCAATGTACTAATTTTCAGGAACATGAATCGAGTCCTTCTGAAGGATCAGTACCCGATTCGCGATTTTTTATAAGGAGACGGATAAAAAATTTTTCCTGGGGGTATTGACAAGGGGGAGTAGATGAATTAAAATAGGGGGCATGGAGCTGCGGCTCCGACTATAGACACAAAGTCAGACTGGGATTACAGTCTGTCGGTAATCAATCCGTAGAAGCCCCCCCCTTGAAGGGGGGAGAGTAATCACAGACACAAAAAACTGTAGCGTCAAACGTTCAAGGAGCGGGTCATCAACCCGCTCCTTCTGTTTCAATCCGCTGCCACTTCCCGCCTCCCACATACACGGCATAAATCGGCAGCGTCATGATCCGCCCCCCTGGAAATGCAATCTCTTGCCAGCGAGCCGCCGCTAACCCCTGGTTCCAGTAGACGACTTTATCCTGGCACCAGTACAGCCGTTTTTCAAAGCGAACGCAATCTGGCATGGTGCCCCATTCGCGGATCTGGACGAAGGTGCAGGTGATCTCTTCCGTAATGAGCGTGGCAGGATCGGATAGGCCGATTGCTTTCGGTTCGCGTTCCAGGCGTTCAATCTCCTTTTGCAAAATATGCTGGTAGGCTTTGCGATAGACAAAAGGATCTACTCGTTCAGGATGAACATATCCCCGGCGGAGCTTCTTTCGCAACCATCTCTCCGTCTGCTCGTCGTTCATCGCCACTCCGCGCAGCCATAACCGAGAGTTTGAAGGTTTGCTCCGCCGGAGCCATCTTCTCGTACACTTCAAAGGTATGCCAGTCCGCTGGCTCATAAGACTTCCAGGGTTCGCCCTTTCGATCAATCGCTTGCTCTATCGTGTCCCACACCTGTACTTCCCACCACCCCTCGGCGTTATCATAATACAGATTGCTCCATAAGATATTTCGCTCCTCGTCCATCTCCGGGGCCAGGAGCAATTCGTAGATCGTCTGCATATCTAAGGCCAGAATCTCCGGCCAGG
>ERZ1292632.3685-Hain-H43-01um-R2-3685-length-11575-cov-8_pt1 | contig 11575 bp, 17 predicted proteins | sample MGYA00564407_ERZ1292632 | MGnify/ENA primary metagenome ERZ1292632 (study PRJEB36523, sample SAMEA6512637) | groundwater metagenome | collected 2019-01-08 | study: AquaDiva: Metagenomics assemblies of 32 groundwater samples
CCAAAAACTATATCTTCCGCCTCATGTACTCCTACGAAGGCGGCATCGACGAACTCCGGGCGACGGCAGCGAAGGCGGGGCTCAAATTTTCGCGGAAGGATATTGCAGCATTTGATCGAGTGTGGTTCGCCACGTACCCGGTAGCGGCTGCGTGGCGCGAGCGGCAAGCACGGATGGTGTGGCGGACGCGACTGGTGGAGTGTCATGAGTGGGGCTATATTCGACGTATTCATGGACAGGATGAGGCGCAGGCAAAGAATGTGGCGCTCAACTTCCCGATGCAGGCGGGGATTGCGGGGCTGGTGAATCGGACGGTACGGGAAGTGTATGATGCGTGGGGACTTGTGCCGCTAGCGAATATGCATGACGGACTGGTGTATGAAGTAGCTGAAACAGACGTGGTGCAGCGTGTACCTGAGATCAAAGCAATCATGGAACGTCCGCTTGTGACGCTCGGCGGGCTTGTGATTCCAGTAGACGTGAAGACGGGGACGCACTGGGGGAAGGGATTGCGGGTGTGAATGAGTATGGTCCCGGCTGGCATCGGCTCAAAGCGAAGGTATCGTGTTCCTGGGCTAAGGTGTCGCCGAGCTTACTCCCGAAGCCGGAGCCGCCAACACTCCCGTGTTGTGAAGATGCAGTGATGTGGTACTGTAAACTGATGGACGGGGCTGCTAAGTGTCCCCTATTGCCCGCAAAGCATCCATGGCACCTATGTCTAACACACTATGCCGACTTCCTGCTTCGAGTATGACTAAATCACTCGCCTGCGCCATCATTTGGAGAGCATTCGAGGATCTCGAACGGTTGCATTCGGGACGTGAGTATGTTAGGATAGGTAGACATACTATCAAGGATGCCGTCGAGACGGCTGTAGCATTCCTGACCCATACAGATGACAAGTGGAGCGAATGGCGGCAGTTCTGGGCGGACCAGGCGGGGTGGGATGCAGAGAAGTTGCGACGACGGGCGTTGGTGATTATCGAGGAGCGACAGCATGATAATTCAGGACTTCAAGCTACCCGCAGGCCAGCAACCGAAGCAGACGTTCCAGTTGACGCCGCATCAGAAGATGCTGCTGATGCCGATAGGGGATGTTCACGCATTCAGTGACGGCTGGCCGGAGCAGCGGTTCCGGGATCATATTCAGTGGGGCGTGGACCGCGGGGCATACTTCATTGGGATGGGGGAATATCTAGACTTCACGAGTACCACGCAGCGGCTGATCCTCAAGGACCTGCGCGACTCGCAGAAGCAGCATCTAGACCGGTTGATTGGGGGCGATGTAGAGCGTCTGGGGCGACTGATGGCGCCCTCGAAGGGCCGCTGGCTCGGGATGCTGGAGGGGCATCACTACCATGAGTATGTCGATGGGACGACGAGCGACCAGCATCTGTGCCGGCTGCTGGGGGCGCCATTTCTGGGGACGAGTACGCTGGTGAGTGTACGATTAAACGAGGCGGGGAGACGAGGGCAGCATGATCGGGGCTGTGAGATTCTCATCTTTGCTCATCATGGCGCAACTCGTGGTGGCACACGAAAGCAGGGGGGAAAGCTACATCGCCTGGAGGACTTGTTGGGATGGATCGAGGCGGACATCTACCTCATGGGGCATGACCATAGCAAGGTGAATGCGCCGCTTGATCGGTTGTATCGCACGCGAGAGGGACACCTGTACCATCGCACGAAGATCCTCGCGCGGACGGGCGGCTGGACGGTCGGGTACGAGGGGAAGCGGCTACAAGATGGGCCGGCAGCGCGGTCGCGGGGAAGTTATGTGGAGCAGGGCGCGATGGGGCCGACGTGTCTGGGAGCGCCCGTGTTTAGCCTGGGTATCAAACGGCTTGGTGGGACGCACTCTGCAAAGAGAAGGGATGTATTCGTACCGGACTTGCACTACTCGGTGTGATGATGACGCAATATGAGCGAGAGCAATGCGCGCAATGGCGAATGATCGGGATTCGGGACACTGCTCCCAGCATCTCCCTTCCTCCGCAAGAAGCCTATGACAATGCGTGCAGAGACAACTCGCTTCTTCGTAGCGCCCCCCAATGGCCGTGTCTTATCTGTCATGATCCCTGCGTCCCAACTGCCGAACTTGGAGCCTTTTGCAGCCTCGCGTGTCGGGTTGCCGCAGCCCTGAGGGGATGGATAGAATGGAAGCAACTCTGAAATCATTGAATGAAGAAGAGTGGCTGCGTTGTAATTGGGATATGCCCCCTAGCGAAGCATATCAACGAACAGATGGCGCCCCTCCTTGTTTGGTCTGCCATGGGCCGACGCCACTGGGGGAACTCCCGCGACTCGCCCGCCCATCTTTTCGTCTCTACCAATTCTGTAGCCTCGCCTGTGAAGCCGTCGCTCGGCTTCGGAGGGGCTAATGTCGAATGTCTGGAATGGGGAGGACCCGCCGAAATATGGACCGCAGCCTCCTCAAGATGTGTATGAGAGATGCTACAAAAACGGGAAGAGATGGCCGTGTTATATTTGCGGGGAATCAACTGTGTTCTCGGGAGAAGGGGCTTGGCCAGCAGATCGTCAGCGTCATATCTGTAGTGCAACCTGCTACGCCGTCGCATGGTTGAAGTATGGCTAAAGCCGCCGTCAAGTTGAAGCCCGGAAATCGCGCCAAGGTCCGCCGAGAGATTGCGGACTATCTCGTCGCACGCTACGCGCCTGGGCTGACACTCAAGGTTGCGGACTGTCGTATCGGGCGCAAACGGACGCGGGTGAGTATGGTGCGTGTGGCGCGTGCAGACTCCGCGGACCCGAATATGCTCGTATGGCAGCCGCTGAATGGTGGGTTCACGACGCTGCTGCATGAGATTGGGCATCATCGGTTGGAGGGGCACGGGACACCGAAGTCGGCGCTGGCCGAGATTGTGAATGAAGCGGTCGCGTGGCGTTGGGCGGAGTGGGCGGCGCGGCAGGAGAATCTGTGGTTCGACTACGAGATGGCGGATAGGGACTTTGCGACGTATACGAGATCCGCGCCGATCAAGATTAACTGGCGGAAGAAGGATGTATTCTAATGAAAGCTGAGTCTAAGGTCCAGAAAGTCGCTCGCGGGATGAGTAAGACGAGGCAAGTCGTGCGGCTCGGAACGTGTGGGCATGAGTTGACGCGGGTCCGCTTCGCGCCGCAGACGGGGCAGGCGACGATGCGGTGGTGGTGTGCGGACTGTGGGGAGGAGCAACAATGAGAGAGTCAGCCGCTGTGAGCTGGTGCGGGTGTCGCTATTGTGTGGCCGAGCGGGAAAAAGCGGACAAGCCACGCGATCAGGAGTACATGACGAGGGTACAATTAGAAGCCGCCCTCGTGGAGATGCGTCGGGAAAGAGACCACTGGCGCGACGAGTATAAGACACTCGAAGTCGCCGCCGGACTGCTGCACAATGAATGCGATGCGCTGCGTGCGCAAGTGGAGGTAGGTGGATGAGGGTCTACATTGCTGGCCCCTATTCAGAGGGGGACACGGCGGTGAATGTTGCTAGGGCCATTGCTGCGGCGGATGCTGTCCTATGTGCGGGACATACACCGTTTCTACCGCACCTGTCCCATTTCTGGCATCTTCTCCATCATCACCCCTATGAAATGTGGATGGCCTACACTAGGGTATGGCTCATGGTATGTGATGCGCTGATTAGATTGTCGGGCGAGTCACCTGGGGTGGATAGCGAAGCACATCTTGCGCGTAGTCAACAAATTCCTGTATACTACTCAGTGGAGGAATTTCTTCATGGCAACCCACCCACTTCCGCCCCCGATAGTTAAGCATATCACCCCCGAGCAGCTCGGTAGTCCGCCTGCACTGATTGCGTGCGCCCTGTGTGCGGACTATGTGCTTGACAAGACTAATCCAGCAGCCTCGAAGCCGATCCTGCTGCTTAGCTTCTGGCTGGGTGATGGGGACTGTTACATGGATCTCGCCTATGCGGTGGGACAAGACGAGTCAGTAGAACTCGTTGAGGGGACGTGCGATGACACGTTTCAATGCCCGCAGGTCGAGTGCTGCAAGGATGACAAGCGATTCAGTGAGCACGTCGCGGCGGTGGATAGGAAGCTGATGACCGCGCCTGAGTATGCGACGATGCGTGAGCGGGTGAGTTCGTACCTGACTGAGGCCGCAGCATGGTGGTACGCGAGACATGGGCAGGGAGAGCAGCAGGCGCAGCAGGCGGTGCCCGCGACATTGACGTGGGCGGGGAGGGGAAATGAACGGAATAACTAGTCTGCTGGTACTCGTGTTGTTCGGCTGCATCGCTACATCACTCGCGCTGGATATGCAGCGAATCAACAGGCTTCGTGCTGAGCCGACTGCGCGGGTGAAGACGATCAACAAGATCGTGGCGTGGAATCGGGTCTACGGGAGGCGGTAATGCCGCGTTTGAAGCCCCCGTGCGATAGCTGCGGGACTAGGCGGCAAGTCAAGCGACACAAGCTTGGCGCCGGGCTGTATGCATACTGGTGTCGCAAACTTGCGTGCGAGGCCGTGGCGCGGCTCAAGGGGGGACATCTTGAAGACTACATGAGTTCGTTCAATGATATTCTCAAGGCTACCTATAGCGCTGCCATTGAGAGGCAACTAACTGATGAAGAGCCCCCCCCTACCCTTATGGCCCCAACATCTCGCCGCCAAGCGCCGGTAGTAGAGCTTGGGTAGCACGGGTGCCTGCACCGTGTCCAATCTGACTCTGAGACATCTTCAAGATGAGACGCATACCCTCAGGCGTGAGCGCCCACTTTCTTAGTGCATTGGCCCCTGCCCCACTCAACATCAGCCCCTTCGCCCCGCTTACACTTCCACTCCCCAGTGCGGCTAACAGCGAGTAGATCGGCAGCCTCTCAACGAAGGTAGGAAAACCTGTACGGACGGGTTCGAGTTCGATGGCCTCACCGGCAAGTTGCTGGAGGGCAGGCAGCCGGCTCGGGGCCTCTCGGGCGAGGAACTTGGCGGTTGCGGCTTCTGGCTTCAAGGCTTCCAGGAGCGGTATACCTGCTACGTTCTCGACACCGCGGGGTGCACCTTGGACGGGCTTGATGGCCTTTTCGATGATATCTTGGATCGCCGGGACTTCCTCGAAAGGCTGTGGCTTGAAGGGAGCGCCCTTCTCAAATGGAGCTTTCTTGGGGGGGGTCCCCTTCACAAATGGCTGAGGCTGGAACGTACGCTTCACGGGAAGCGGGATACGTGAGCCCTTTGTGATTCCTTGGAGCCGACCGACAACATCCGCTAACTCTTTGGGAGTAAGCGTCTGCAACAGTCGCTGAACGAGGGTTTCTTGCCCTTTCGTTGCGGGAGCTTCGAGTTCACGTAGCAGCGGGTCCGCCTCAAAAGAGAGTTCGCCGCCCTTCACACGCACGCCCTTCTCAATTTCCCCCTTGAGTGTCCCTACCGCAACCTTACGCTTGTACTGAGCCATTGCTTCGAGCATGTCGGACGCGGCGATACTGCCCGCCTTTGCCCCAGCCTCTAGGTCTGCAAGGACTCCTTTGTAAAGTTGACTCAACGCGCCAGCAGACTTCTTCATCGGCTCGCCAAACTTACGGGCGGTACGGATCAGCGGGCCGAAGTGCTGCGATAACTCGTGCAGTTCAGTAGGCAGCAGGTCCGTAGGTTTGTCGAGGAATGCTGTGAGCTTCTTGGCGGCTGTCGAGAGTTGCAGGTCGCCTCCTAAGCCCTCGGAGCGGCTTATCTTCAATAGTGGCTCAAGTTCGTCGCGGACCTTCGCGGCGGCGAGGCGAAGCTGGGCAGTTGGGATGCTGGGGCGAACACCGCCGCTCAGCAGCTCTGATGCTTGTTCATAAGCCGCGATCTTCCCAAAGTCGGGCTCTTGGACCGGGAGCCTCCCCGGGATTCTGCGGGCCTGACGAACATGGCCGGCCTCGCGGCCTGTGGCTATCTGCTTTGCCTGCTCAACAAGAGCTTCCTCACCCTCCTCGAAGAATTCGCGGCCCGTCTTCTGCGCCCATTCATGACCGCCTGCACGAGCAGCTTCGGCGGCTTCGTAGGCTTCGCGGGCCGCGGTGGTAGATGTTTCATAAGCCTCCCGAGCGGTAGTGGCAGCGGCCTCGTGAGCCTCCCGAGCAGTAGCCGTAGCCGTTTCGTAGCTCTCCCGGGAGAGCGGACGCGGGAGCCCTTGGGCGGCTAGACGTAGGCGGTCGATGACGTGCTTCTGGAAGGCGGCAGTTGCGCCGGGGAAGTGGCGTCCGACGGCGCGGATGCCTGCGCCGATGGGCCGAGCGACAAATGGAGCCGCTGCACCCAGCACGGCCTCGAAGCCTATTCTCCCGGGGCTGATGTCTTCGTCTGCGATGGTTTGACGGAGAGCCTCTCCAGCGCCAGCACCGACACCGCCGCCTCCGGCTTGTCCAAAGAGTCCCCGCGCCCCGATACGGGACGCTAGGGCCGTTCCAAGGACTGAGCCGATGCCGGGGAATAGGGCACGCGCTGTCCCTGTCTGCGCCCACTTCTGGACGGTGGGAGCCGTCGTGATTGGAGCACCCTGGTATTCGCCGTACTGGGGCTCGGCTGGGATGTTTGGCGTGGTGAGCGGCTCGCTCGGCTTTCGGACTGGCCGCGCCGCTGCTAGCAGATCTCCCAGATACGTTGCGCCTTCAAGTGGATCGGCCATTATTGGATGACTCCCCCGCGAACGGTGTAGACTTGGCCGCCCATCTCATACTGACCGTCGGGCCGGGAGGTGCGCTGGCCAGAGAGTGATCCTTGTGGAGCGGACGGGGCAGCGGGACCGCCTGACGGCCCTGTTGTTCTCGCATCTTTCAGGTAAGCGTCCGTCGTCCCCCAGCCAGCCTGAATTGCCTGAAGGATGGTCTCAAGTTGCTTGAGTTTGGCTTCGGCAGACTGGAGTGAGTCTTCAGGAGTCACGACGGATTCTTGAAGCATTTGGCGCTCCTGAACGGCAATGTTCGCGGTATCTCCTGTCGCCCGAGCAATCGCTGCAATAGTCCCGAACATTCCGGCCAGTCGCCGTGCTGCGGGGTCGCCGCTGAGCCGAAGTGCCCAGATTCGCCCTCGGTTTCCTTGAGTGCGAGCGACATTCCCAAGAAATGAGCCGCCTTCGGGAAGAGAAGGGAGAAGTTGCTGTGCAAGCTCTCGATACTGGGCGATCTGTGCGAGCGCGGCTCGTGAAGATGTTGTAGCCGTGCGTGCCTTGTCATCGACAAAGCGAAGCCCACGCTGCATAAGTTGGCGGGGGGTATCCGTCTCTTTTGCCGTCTCGCCAGTCGCTGGATTCATCCAGTTCCCGCGCTTCGCCAGGACAGGAGCGTCGAGTGTGCCTTCGGCAGTACCAGCAACTTTTCCTGCCGCGACTTCTGCTGCTGTTGCTCCACGCAGGGCTTGTGCGTCGGGGCCGAAGCGAGCGGCTGTCTCGGCAGCGATCCCAGCATAGCGTTCTTCCGGTGTTAATGGCCCGCGTCGTCCACCTGCTTGCTCCCGTGTCTGAAGCCACTGAAGCGCCTCGGGGAGTCCCTTTGTTCGTAGAATGTGCCCGAATGCCTGGCCCTCGGCAGAGCCTGTTGGTGTGGGCGGCTGGAGACTCTTCACAGCCTGGAGGTAGGCGAGCAGCCCCTGTGTCTGCAAGACGCCCTGGAGGGCCTGTTGGATTTGGGCCCGCTGCATCTGTTGCTGCTGTTTGGCTTCATCCTCGGCGCGGCCAGCCAGTTCAACGCGGCGCTGGGAGGCGGCTTCTTGGGCGGCCTTCTCCTCACCCTTTTTAGCTAGCCATCGGGCTAGGTTGGTGGGATCTTCGCGGGTGAAGACGGCTGTTTCGGGTGCGGGCCGGGCAAGAGTCGTCGGCTCGTTGGGGTCCGCACCGGGTCCGCGAATGATTCCCCCCGGAAACCCCCCGATTTGGGTATCGGTGAGCGATGCGAAGGGGCCAGAGACACGCTCGGGAGCCGCCCCAGGAGTCTTAGACGGCTTCTCAACTGTCCACGGGAAAGGCCGCGTCGTTGCAGGGTTCGTGCGCGGTGCCATCACGGGTGTCACGTTCTGCATCGCGGCAGGCGAGCCGGGCTGCCCCGGCCAGTCTTCCTCCCAGTTCGGGAGGAGTCCCGCACGACGGAGAGCTTCGATGTCGAGTGGAGTAGGCATTTTTACCACCCACCAGTGACGTATTGTGAGCCCCCGGTATAAGGAGAATAACTCACCTTACCTGTACCCGGGTCTCGTTGATAGTTGCGACGTTGTTCTGCCTGCACATATTCACTCAGTGGCTGCTGCTGAACGTCGCTATACTCTGGCGGGCCGGCTTCTGCAGGAAGCTCATAACCAGCCGGGATACCGTAGTAGCTGCTGCCGCCGGCGGTATAGTCTGCCCGCTCACCCGTGCGGTATTGGTCGTATGCCCCGCCAACACCGCCACTTGGCATCCCCCAACTTACCCAGGAACCACTCGCAGGAGTGGTACTGGCACCTGACCAAGCTCCACCACCGCCACCTCCACCACTCCACGGAGTCGGTGCCGCACCCATCGGCCCCGCTTGCTGCCCAGCACGTTGCCCTCCAGCCTCCCCGCCGCCAGCGTTCGCAAAGGCTGTTTCCCAGGGATTCCGCTGCTGTACCACGGCACCCGCGCCACGCTCGCCCGCCCGTGTTCCGCTGACACGAGAGACGTTCGGGACCGTAAGGGCCCGGTAGCGGCTTGCCCCGATGTCGCGGGCTGTGCCCGAGACTGCGCCCGCCCGGCCCATAGCTCCTTGGGTGCGAGCGGCTGCTCCTGTCATCGCGTTGCTGAGCAGCGCGTTCGCCTGCTGGACGCCTAGTTGTGAGCGAAGCCGCCCCGCCATCTCAGCCTGCGGGCCGATGCCGCCTGTGCCGCTCGGGGCGAAGCCTGCTTCGGCAAGCTGCGCGTTGATCTGCTCCATCCCCTGCCCAAACATGTATGGCTGCGCGAGGTCGAAGTAGCCGCTGACGCGGGATTCGGGGACCTCGCCAAAACCCGCGGCCTGGGTCGACGCCCACGCATTCTCAACGGCACCCGGGAGACCCGCGAAGCCGGTCTGGTAGGCAGACGCTTCCTCCTGCGGGGACACCCGTTGAGACTGGAAACTCGCTTCCGTCGGGCCGGTGAAGCCGCCCTGGACACCCGCGAAGGCGTCTTGGAGGGCTTGGGTGTAGGGATCTTGGGAGCGCCGCTGCATGTCGAGCAGTCCACCAGTCATTACTGCCATTGGGGTCTCCTACGCGAAGAACAGGACATAGAACTGGGCACTTGCTACGCTGGACTTCAGGTACGCACTCGTCGTATCCCAGGCGGTTCCGCTGAGGTACAGCACCGCATTGGTGCTACGCCGCAGAACAAGCCCCTGGCGCGGGGTGCCGTCGAGTTCGTGTGCGACAGTGAACTCGCTGTCCGCGGTCAGCGGTGCGGTAACGAGGACAACAGTCGCTGCGAAGTTTCGGGACTTCGACATCAGGGAGCCAGCATCAGGTTGTTGTAGATCCCAACGGCGCGCCGGACATTCTTGTAGCGCATATAGGGTGAGAATGGTAGTCCGACTAGTCCAAGGCCTCGCGGGGGATCGCCAAGTCCACTCTCCGAGGCTGTCGGGAATAGGTGCTCTTGCATTGCTATCATTTCGGCTTGAGTGCGGACAACACTGGATACTCGTACATCTGCTATATAGCCCTTCCAAAAAAAGGTAGGAACAGCAGCCGTAGTATGAGCGCGGCCAATGTTTTGTGTGTGAACATCGCCAGGGAAGCCGGGGTTGTCGGCATAAGAAATAGTCAACGCTTGTGTATTCGATACATCAGAAACGCCGCTGATCCAAATGTCTCGATATGAGCCGTCGAATGTACATGCAACATATTTCCATGTGTCGAGGGGGATCGATGTTACACTGTTCAAAGAGATAAACGCCCCCGACGCATCGCCAAGACTTAACTGAACTTTCCCGGTACTCGACGCACCAAAGAACCACCCCCGGCCATCGCTGTTCGCTCCCTTTGGAAAGTAGGAAATAATACAAGTAGTACTAGCCACATATGAAGTTGGAATATAGATTAGGGCTTCTATTGTGAATGTCTGGAGTTGTAAGTTTGAGGCAGCTCCTGAGCGTACAGTACCGTCGTCTGTGCCGTCAAAGTTTAACGCATAACCCCAATGCCATTGGAGTTGCGTGTTGCTTTGCGTCGGCGTTTGAAACTGGGCGGGAGCCGTAGCATCGTAGGTAAAGTTATACCCACTCCCCGACCAGTCTCCCGCACTCGTTCCGCTTGTCTCGTCGAGCTTCCATGCTCCGACGACGCTTGCCACGCTGAAGGGCCATTGCATGTCACGTTGTTCTGCCATTAGAATACCAGCAACTTCCACGCAACAGATGTGGCGCTAGATTTGACATAGATCGTTGTGGCGGTCCAAGTAGTTCCACTGTCGTAGACAGTTGCTGCTTTGTCGGGCAGGGCCGCAAGGATGGCTACGGGCACGCGCCCGAGTTCGTGGGTAACAGCATCTTCAGTATTCGCCGTCCCGTTCGACGTGAACACCACCCATACCCCGCTCAGGTTGCCTGCCTTATCGCCATCCTGAATCGCCCCGTCGCGGCTGGTCAGCATGAGGTTCTGGGCCGAGTAAAACAACTGCGCGAGTTGGTCGTTGAACCAGAACTCAGGATTCTCAGTCCCCTCGGGGATGATGACGGGCTCAGTCAAGATTGTCATGGGAACACCCGGTCGATTCCAGTATCGTGTGCCCGAATGACAAGCGGGAACTGCAACTGGAACGGGACCGCGGTTGATGTGATCCTGAACTGGCAGACCTTCCCGACAAAGCCGCCCTGGATGCGTCCGAGTTCGCCTGCGACAGCTTGGTTCACGGTTTCGAGGGTCGTGTAGCTCACGCCGCTCAGGGCTCGCAGATGGTCCGCGATGCGGTAGGCGACGGTGATGCTGCCGGTATTCGAGAGGTAGGCGACATAGGCTTCGACCCAATCAAGCGCCTGTGCCGGATTCCCAACGGCGACGAGTTCGACGGTGTAGGCGAGGTTCGTGCCGAAGGTGGTGTAGCCAGGCGTCGTGTCGTCCTCGCGGTAGATGAAACGTCCCGTCTGGTCTGCGATGAGCAGCCGCTCGACGCCAGACTCGAAGGTCCGGTAGAACAGGGGTGTCGTCCGTGTGCTCGGGAGCCATGCACCATAGCGGAAGTTCCAGCGCAGCACGCGGTCGTTGGTGGATTGGCCGGCTCGCCGGTAGGTCCACCAGACTTCCTGGGAGCCGAGGAAGCGTTCGCCTACGACAAAGGGTTCTGCGGAGGCGTTGATCCCGGCCACCGTCACGTCCACGGGGTAAGACATCTGCTGTGCGCTCGTCCCGTTGTAGACCCAGAACTTGCGGCGATAGTACCAGTAGAGCTTATTCTCTGCCTTCACGACGCTGCGGTGACTGGCAATCCCGCACTCATCGGTGACTTCGTTGATGTCGAAGAGGTAGACGGGGTACGACTGCCCGACGACGCTACCCGAGAGCGTCAAGACGTGGTTGTCCGTCCCGATGGTTAACTGGTGGAAGAAGGGCTTAAGGGCGGTCACAGCATCGCCGCCAGCCTTCA
>ERZ1292632.3687-Hain-H43-01um-R2-3687-length-11570-cov-5_pt1 | contig 11570 bp, 8 predicted proteins | sample MGYA00564407_ERZ1292632 | MGnify/ENA primary metagenome ERZ1292632 (study PRJEB36523, sample SAMEA6512637) | groundwater metagenome | collected 2019-01-08 | study: AquaDiva: Metagenomics assemblies of 32 groundwater samples
CCAACTGTTCATTCGGGCTCGATACTTCTTGCCTTGCCAATTCCCCTTACGGTAAAGTTTGCGTATTCCCGTGAGCTTTTCCATCACGATACCATGCTTGTCTCGTTTCGCTTGTTCAACGATTCGCTTTGAGGCATGATGGAGAATTTGCTGAACCTTGTCACGCTGCTTGCGACCGTACTTGCCGCTGACTTGTTTTCGTATGCGGTGATCGTTTCGCGTCATGTGGGAACGTATTTCACGATATGTAGCCTTCACCTGCGTGGCTTCTGACAAATCTAGTTGTTCGACATGTCCATTTGTGTTGGCTGTGGTTACGTTGTCTAGGTTTCGATCTATGCCTATGAGCCCTTGTGGTTGAACCTCTCGCACATCTTTAGCGTAATTTAGGCAAAGCATCTCTGGGGTAAGCGTGACCGAGCGCACCGTGAAACCTTGAATAGTTGCGAGAATATGAGCATTCAACGGGATGCTTGCACGCTTGCCCTTTCGCCCAGTACCTAATGGTAATGTGAGAACGCCGTTCTCAATCTTGAAGCCATAACATTCCACAAGCTGTAACCGCTTCGCATACGGTTCCTTCACATGCCCGCCTTTCCGCTTCGCTTTACGATAGTTACGGAGAATTCCTGTAGCCGCACTATTTGTCGTCAACCCATATTTTGAATAGATGCCATACTTTGCTAGTTGATGGTATGTTTTCAACGAAAGCGATTTCATGCTAGTTACGTTTGCCTCAAGACCAATGCGGATACACTCATTGACCATTTGGCGGAACTGCTCAAGCAACCAAAGAACTTGCTCGTTCGGAACGTAACGTTGCTGAACCGACTTCACAACTCTGCTTAATAGTACACCATTATTGTTATTGACCTCGTTGCTCATCATTAAGCAGTCTCTTTGTTGATTGTGTGCCTCGGTTTGACTTCCGCAAGTTCCACTGTGAGGTTCTCGAAGGTCGTGGACCACTTGAGGATGACTGGATCGCCCCTCTTGAGCTTTTTCAATTGAATGAACTCTTTCGGCAATGTGACTCTGTTTCCACCCAAAATCTTCTGTAGCCGCTCGTACGTTGTCATAAGTCTACCAAACGTAGCCGCTACAATTTAAGCCTTTCCTAAATCTGCCTATTTATCCTTCGTTCTGTGTAGGGTGATGTTTAGCATAGTCGAGTGCGGCAAAAGCTAAAGCTTCTTCCTGTTTTGCCTTGAAAACTTCTAAGTGGCGTGGGCAAAGGCGCTCTCTAGGAACCGCGTCGTTTGGGCAACTGAACACCTGACATTTCAACTAATCATCAACCCTAACACGATTCAATGAGCGATAGATTGGGATCGGTTACAGGTACATGTTTGGGGCACCAATGGTTGTGCACGCCTATGTTCGAGGCGTGTTTCGTCGTCACCCATCGTGCTTTCCGCTTACAGTTAGGCTTATCGCACTTCAACTCGAAACGCTCCTCTGCTGTTCTTTAGAGTCTATCTTCTAACGAGGAACATGATGCCACATGTTCGACAAATTCGCGCATATCCAACTATTGGATAGATCGGCCAAGCCTCGCTCGTCTTTGAATGTGAACAATAGTACATTTGATGTGGATAGTAGTACGTTTGGGGAGGCTGGCTGGGTGCATATGTTATCCTCAGTATACGTGGTTTGGGGTGTAAAATATTGAATCGTGTTAGGAATAAAGAGAGAGGGAGAAGTGTTAAGCCTAATGCGCCTAATGAGAGCAGCAACGTAAACCATCCAACAGGATCGTAGGTTGGTGTTGTACTACAATAGCCGCTACAGGTCAGAGAGAGTCACCCAAGTATCATCATGATGGTGATGTATTAAAATCTTTGCCACGGCAGATGTTATGGTGTGGTTGCGGTGATATATGTGGAGAAGTATGGGGAAAGGCGGGTGTTCGTAATTATGGTGTCGCCTAGTCCACTGCGGAAGCTAATTGTGACTGCTCGTTCAAGTATGTTTTCTGATGTGATGAAGTATGCGGAACCTGTAGTGCTTGAGTATTCACGTCCGTTGAAGGATACGGTTAGGCTTGTTTGCTTGATGAGTCCTGTTGTGGGGTCTACGAGTGCGAAGCCGTATTCACGTTGGTAAGTGTTGAATTGGAATATTGTGGTTGCCCGCGTAATCGTGGTGCCTGTATTCGTGGTTACGGTAAATTGCAGTGCCAATATCGGTGTGTTCTTTGGAACAGATAGATCAGGTACATAGTAGTATGTTGACACGTCACTTACGCCGTTGATTGTAAACTGGCTAGCGATTGGTGCGGCTGTTGTAGCATCTTTGATATTCCATGTGATCGTGAAAGGTACAAATGAGACAGCCCAACCTTCAGACACGCGGGTTTCTTGGAGAATGAAGATTTTGAAGCGCATACGGGTTGGAGCAGCATTCGTGTAGTCATAGTAGAAACCTACTACTGGTTGGCCGCGTCTAGGATCGTTTTGATCGAGAAAGCCGACTGCATCCATCCATTGGGTGATGTTTCGTCCCTCAATTGTTGTGCCTGAGAAAATGCTTGCGAGTGCTTGCCTCATCGTTTTCCCTTGCATTTGCAGTTGAGCAGTTTCTTTGAAGATGTTTGGATTCAAATCATATAGCAGTAGCCATTGTGACTCAAACTTGTGTTGGTCAATATCCATTGGCTGGTCCAAATTTCGTATCACTGGACCAGTGAATATTTCCTCAACTAAGGCGCGGTCTTCACCAACTCCAAGTTGCCTATACCAGATTGGATCAAAATGTTCACTGTGCATGTAAATGTCTTGAATGGCTGTAGCTACCCCTTCCACCCACCAAAGTTCATTTGAGCCGACTGTCATGAATTGGTAGACGTGGACGAGTTCATGCAACAAATATCCCTTCAAGACGTCTCCGATTGCCATATCCATATTGGTAGGCCATGAAATTTTAGCGACCGTTCCAGCGTAGCCTGCACTGATAAAATTCCCGGGTACGCCTACAAATATGAGCGTGTAGGATGCACCTGATGGAGCGTACATTTTCCCGTTAAGATAACCTATGATGTCACCGAGTTGATTTATGAGCCAATTCGCTGTTGCTGGGCTTATGTTACTGAAGGACACGTAGAACGGCGGAACCCATACTTGCTCGATTATGTTCTCTGGAACCGTTACGACAGCCGTGAAAGTCTTTGCCGTATGCTGGGAGGTAGCGTGAAGCTTGAAGGCGTACGGATTCGGGGGCACACTTGAGTCTACTTGAATGAGGATGCTGATGGTGCATGGATTTTGCATGTCACATGACGGAGGACTAATTGTAATTCCGATGCCCGTTTGCAAGTTAGTTGCAGTAACATAGACTGGTTCTGGTGAACCAGAAGTGCGAGTTAATGCCATAGTGAAGCCGCCAGATTCTCCGGGTTTTATGGTTGGACTTGACGATGTAAGCGAGAAAGTGAAATCCATTGGTGCCCCAAGAGTGGTGGGAGATGAGCCTTGTGTGGTGGTCGTGGTCACGCTTGAGCGCACCGTAACTGGAATTGTGATGGATTGTCGCTCAGTCGCCGCTACGCCTGTAATGGTGATTGTGTATGTGCCGATGTGAGGTGTGGATGCTAATGTGAGTGATGATGTAAATTGGGGAGCCGCGATTCCGTATGATGGTGAGAGATTCACCATTAAGCCAGTAACTTCGCCGATGAGGTTGATTGTTTGCGTGGTCGTTGATGATACCGTTACGGTTGTGATGAGCGTACCTACGGGACTCGTGTCAAGCATCTGCGGCGAAGTGGGATTGGCGGTTAATGTGAATGTGCCCTGTCCGCTTTTGACGGTGATGATTGCTTGCTGAGTCACGAATGAAGCTCCTTGCCCCTCACGTAGACGAGCTGTTAAATCTGGCACAGGCTGCTTTGTTATTTGGAATACTGCTTGAGGAGCAAGCGCGACCACAAGTATTGGAATCAAAATAAGCAAAACTAACACGAACACAGTCGCAATGACTATGGCAGACTGCTTGGACCCATGCATCATACTTCCACCTTGAGGATTTGCTTCAATTCTTTGGTGTGTTCTTTCTCTTCCCGTTTGATGTGTCTGACGACTTTACGATTTCTCGAAGAAACCACTCTCTCTAAACGTTCGTAATCTCGCGTTGCCTTCAATTCGTCACGTATGGCTTTACGAATCATTCGTCTGCGAACTCGACTACGCCCAACATGTACCATTTACTGTCCTCCGGCTTGTTTACCTGACGCTCGATAGAAAGGCCAAGCAGAAATCATCCAGAAAATCCACGCAAGTATGGCACCGCTCACAGCGACAATGTTATGCCCCCCCAACATGAGGCCCCATCCTTTTGTTGGATCTAACCCGATGAGGTTGAGTAACGGGTCAACTGCCGCTTTCAGTGAAAGCGATGCGCCGAATACGTTTACGGGCGGCTGCTGATACAGCCACCAGATAAAAAAGCCGAATACTATGCTGTTCACAACTTGAGCTATTGCCATGATAGCTTGAAGTAATGGTCGCCCATTCACCTTGCTCAACTCAAGAGATTAGCGAAAAGGATTGGGCTCACCGTCTTTTCATACTCATACTAACGCCTACTCCTGTCGTGCCTAACCCAGTGAGGAATGAGATTATGGCACCGACTAGCGCGATTCCCTGTGTACTAATAGTGGGGAGCCACGGGAAAAGTGGAGAGGAAACGGTTGTGGTAGTGACTAATGTGAATGAGCTTGTGTGGGCGATCACATTTGTAGTAGTAGCATAGTTCGTATTGGTACGCGTGGTTGATCCTGTGGCAAAGTTCGTAACCGTTTGCGTATAGGCACTTGTAGCATAGTTTGTTGTCGTAATCGTAGATACGTAAGTTGATCCATCACTTGTGATGGTTGTAACGTAGGTGCTGATGGCCGTATTTGTCGCAGTGGATGTGACCGTGAAAGTCATAGTGTACGCCATTGAGATGGTTAACGGGATTTTGTTGCTTAAGCTACCAGAGAACGTATCCTTGATTTGGAAGTTCTGTAATCCAGCACTCATCCCGGGGAAGAATGTTGCTTCAACTTGACCTGACGCTGCACCGTTAGCATCAGCGTATACTCCGAACTGTGATGCGTAAGGAGCACTATCTTGGCTAGCACAAATTAGGTTGGTCCCATCAATGGTCATGCAGGGGACGACGAGCATTCCCGGGCTTGCCCCCGTTACACTCCAGCGTATTGGATCAAATATGCCATAGTACGTGGCATCGGTTGTCGCTTGCAAATTAACGGTTACCGTTAATTTTGTTCCTACTGTGTTGGATTGACCATTCGGGCAAGTAAACGACGATCCACTTCCTACTAGTGGAGCGTTACAAGCAGCAATATCATGCCATCCTAGAGCTAGACCTGTCGTACTGATTGAATAGGAGATGTGCCCATTTGAGTCCGCTTGAGTGTTGTACTGTGATCCTCCCGCTACGATAATTGTGATTTGCCCGTTTTGGATAAAGTCATGTCCAGTAAGGAGAATTGGGGTTGATCTAATAGTGTTAGTGGGCAATCCATCAAGCGCGGGTTTCGAAGTTGGCCCTAGAGGGCAACTGAATTCGGAAGCGACTGAAGTGATTGGCTGCGGATACGTGGAGGGCATCGGCGGAATCACAGTTGATGGATCAAACGTAGATGTGTTGAAGATTATCACGATTACGTTAGACTTCAAACCAGTGGTAACGTCGGTTGCCTGAATCACGTAAGTGCCGTCAGTTGGAATCTTTAATGCGTCAACAGTAGAGATTTGTCCTACGGACCAACATCCACTAGCATCACATTGTTGAGCCACTACGTTGTACTGAACAATTTTGTCGGAGGTAGGCCCGATCTGAGTGATGACTACTGCTCCGCCGATGGTGTATCCTCGCGCTCCGGTCATCCCAATCTTAAACGGCGCGACGTATCCCTTATCTTTTGAAAGCGTCCCAGTTGTAACATATGGCGGATTGCTGGCAGGCATCGCAAGGTACGGAGTATAGAGCACTGGCGTAGGGCGGGTTGTGTACTCGAACAGTACCTTCACAACGGGCACGGGGCCAGTATCAAGCTGTTGGTTTAGTTGAAGAGCAAGGGTCTTCGGTAGTGATGAGGGGCCGTATGGAGTTGTTAGCTGAATTGATCCAGACATGCTACTCTGAAAGGCTTTCGGACAATCACTGATAGATTGCTGAGCATAGTAACCACGCCCCGTATATCCTTCTGCGTTGGTGATCATCACGCTCCAATACGGCGTGCTTGTTGGTGGTGGGATTCCTGAGGCTTGCCAGTGGATCACATCACCATATGCGTAGCTGCTCTTGTCAAGTGTTAACTGGATTCCGCCAGCCACAGTTGATAAGCCTAAGAGATGCGGCTGCGCGTAGACTACTCCCGCGAAGATTAAGCTGACCGCCATTATCAGTGTTCCAAGCATCATCAAGGTTGCACCGAAGCGTCTTGAAGCCGCAGACATAAACAACCACTACTTTCCTAACTTAGCGATGCCTACCTTTATGTGTCTTTCGAAGAACAGCACCATCATGACGGCGTGTATAAATCCTATCGTTTACCTTCTTCTCCTTCGCGGTTTCGGTCTTAGCATGATTGCGAAGAGGATTAGAATGGATATAAAGAGAAACACCCAATCATATGTAGGTAATCTCTGGAGCCAAACTACGAGCGGATTCGATTGTATCGAATTCTGAATTTGCAGGAGCAAAACTCCAATAGTGAATGCACCGCCTAATCCAGCGAGCCCAGCAACTAGGCCCATGAAACTAGGCAATGTTTAGCCGCTCTCCTTTCGTTTTCGTGTTTTTCTTTCGCGTGATTTGATGATTGCAAATGTCGCAATAGCGAGCAAGCTGATGCCAATAGTGCCTTCGGCTAGTTGGTTGATTTGTTCGGGCGTGTACTGTGTGCCTGTCGTAGCGGCTTGCTGTGTTCCGCATGTGAGGCTAACTTGTAAGGGATCAGTTAAGCCGTGATTTGAATTCAAGTTGATGGTTTGGTTTGCAACTTGGCATCCTGATGATGCGATGTTCAGCGTGTATGTGCCTGATGGTAGTGCACCGAAGTTTGCTAATCCAGTTGAATCACTGAGCAACGACCATGAACCTGCGGTTACCGAAGCACTCTGCACCACCGAGCCATTCAAGTCCACCACCTTCACGACGAGCGAATAGTATGGTGTTGGTGATGGGCCTCCAGCGGTTCCAGTTGATCCTGTTACGCAGAGCACCGTGGAACTATACGCGGAGTATTGCCCGTTATAGGCTCGGATGCGAAAGTAGTATCCTACCCCCACCGATAGGCCGCTAGCGGTGAAGGTAGTTGTGCTTGATGTTCCAGCATCCACCCAAGTGGATGAGTCAATGCTCTTCTCAATGTAGTAGGTCATACCCGCATACGTGTCCGTTTCAGTCCATGTGAGGTCGATGATGTTTTGCGGATTCGAAGGATTCAGCGTGGCTGAGACACTGCTCGGAGCCGCAGGCGGACCAACATGCGTGAGACTCATCGTGATGGAGAGAACATCGCTTATGATTCTTGGAATCATTCTCTGCCTCGTGACTGAATCAACTATTGACAGCAAGTCGGATGCGACTCTAGCACCAACGTAATTTCTCATTAAAGTGTCGGTGGCACTTGACACGTCTGATAGGGTTTTTGCTCCACCAAACGAGAGAGAGTCTGTTAGGGTTAATGTGTCTGAGAGAGCACGAACACCTATGAACTGCGATGTTAGGGTGCTGGTCGCTAGGATTTGATCAATGAAAGATTTGGCGTATCCATATTGGGTTCCAACTAATTCTGATAGTTGAATTGACTCGGATGGAAAAACATATCTTGGCGAGACCCAAGTAAGCACATCTGTCAAGCCAAGCTGATCCGACAACAACCTACTTCCAGTGAACAAACTAGTGAGCGTGTCCTGCCACGCCAACACATCTGATATTACATTAGGCACATTACGTAGTTTACTGATCTGATCTGTGATCGAACCTGAATCTGTACTCGCCCGAGCACCAATAAAGTTCCGAACCAACACATCCGACTGCGTGAGAGATTCTGAGGGGTTAGCGGTGGCTGACTCATATGTCATACGTGAGTTTATTGTGAGTGTGTTGCCGTCATCAGATGTATTCCAAGTAGCGTCGAAAGCACCGTAAGACTTGACGTAATCTCTAAACGACCCTGCGATATAGTAAACGCCGATTTGTTGATCATCTATCTGGAAAGCAATCCAATAGTATGTTCCTACTGCAATGCTAGTGGACGTAGTGGTGGCTGGGTCATTCCAACCAAGAGCTAATGTTGTACTGGCCGTTTCAGCTAGTAGACTACTTGGCTTAGTTCCCGTACCATTATCTGAGTAAAGTGCTAGTCGAACGTGCCCTAAACCAGAATCAGCATATTGTATATTTATTCCGAGAGTTTGCAATAAACCTGAAGCGGATGCGGTAATTCGAGATGCGTACACGTACCCATTAAATGAGTTGGTGTTGGAAGTAGTACCTCCAATTGTGTCAGTGGTGATTGTAGCCCATGCTGGACTCATATTGCTGAGAACTAAAGTCACCATTAATCCGAGCGCTATGACTACTGGAACCGTTGCGTGTAGGCGTAGGCTACGTATTACTTTTCACCTTCCATGAGGGTGCCCGCCCAAGGCTAATCTGAAGAATGCTCGTGGCTTCAAAATGAATGCTGCTAAAAGCAAACCCAATACGGGGGTAACAACATAGACCATAAAGTATAGCGTTGAAGTGTTCACGATGGATGGGAAAATGGTGCTCCAAATGAAACTAAACATGGCATCAACCGCTGTCCCGGGTAAGCTTTCAGGGTTCGTGATTACGATGTGTCCTTGCGGTGAAAGAAAATTGGGACCAACCATCATATCCACGACCCAATCAAAAGATATTGCACTAGATAGGCCTCCCTGTATTACTCGAATTAGCGGCGGTCCATTAGCAAGTAACCCGAGCGGTATTCCAAAGATGGCTGTGATGATCGGGTAAATCCCCAAGATGTAAAGTGAATGTTGCCAAATAGGATTCAATGACGTGAACTCTGGGCTAACAATTAGAAAGGGCACGACCACTAACATCCAAAGGAACCCGAACACGCCGAATAGAATAACTGTGAGAAGCTCGGAATGGCTGACACCGAAACGTTGCTTTTGTGCACTCGGCATCATTCCCATTGGTAAGCCTCCACTATACGCTACGCTGCGTTCAGGTATGAAAAGGCTTGCGGTGGTTAGGCGATTTTAGGCGTTAGGCACCAGAATGGGCATGATTTGAGGTATGCCTCCAGCTTCAAGGTAACGCTTAGCCGCTTCGATTATGGATTTGCTGTCCTTGAACAATCCGAGACCCTGATTACAGCCCATGCACAGCAACCCACGTATCCGATTGGTCACGTGGTCATGATCTACGTGCGGTGTTCGCCCATCAAACGCAGTTTGGCAGATTGCACAGCGCCCCTCTTGTTTAACGAGAAGCATATTACGCACTTTGCGCTTCGCGGCTGTTTGCTCATGTTTTACTGCACTCACCGCAGTGTCTACATCAATGTCAAGTGTGAAGCTACTAGTCAGGTAGTCGATGGCTCTTTTTAGCAAGAATGGAGAATCACTGAATTTCCCAACTGCAACATTACAAGGATGACATAGCAATCCTCTGATTTGTTTCGTTTCATGTGAGTGGTCTACATGTGTTTCCTTACCGCCACTAAACGGTGATTGACATATGCCGCACCTATTGGCTTGCGCAGTTTTCGTGACATCCTCCCACACCTAAAGGCTGTGGGCTTCCAGCGAGGGGTTTCTTTCATTGGGCATGAACGTTCCCCTCGCATATAGTTCCTGCTTCAACGAGGCTGCTTGCCTTCACGCTGAAGGTAGAGGCTGCTTCTCCACAGGCGTAAATTTCCGCTCGTCCAGCGGTACTCAAACCTCTAGCCAAAATCACTCTGGCAGAGTTCAAATCCCGATCCGTTGATAGACCACAGTTCTCGCAGACGTAGGTTCGCGTTGACAACGGCATCGGTTTCCTCGCTCCACAGTTGGAGCATGTTGTTGATGTGTTCTTTGGGTTTACTTCGATTGCTCGGCAACCAGCTTTTCCAGCTTTGTAACCAAGCATCCTAGCGAACTCGCCCCATCCTGCGTCTTGTATGGCCCCCGCGAGCCTATGATTCTTAGTCATCCCTTCAACGTTCAGTTTCTCGTACGCAATTAACCCGTACGAGTTAACTAATCGGTGTGAAAGTTTATGTTGGAAATCATGCCGTTGTTGCGCGATATGATTTGAGAATTGGGCGAACTTCAGTATTGCTTTTCTCCGATTCCTTGAACCTTTCACTTTACGGGAAATTCGTCGTTGTAAGCGTCTTGACCTCGCAACGTTCTGTTTAGAGAAACGCGTGTTCGGAATCACGGTTCCATCCGAAAGTGTAGCATAGTTGATTAATCCCAAGTCAATACCGACTACAGGGTTATCATTCGAAACGAATGATGCGCCTTCGATTTCGGTTGCGAATGCCGCATACCACTCATGGCTCTTTGTAAATTTGATTGCGAGTGTTTTCACTTTCCCCTCAACTGGGCGATGCAGAACAATTGGAACAAAACCCACTTTGGAGACGGATAGGCGCGTTCCGTTCAGTTTGAAACCTGACTGCGGATAGGTGAGGCTTACCACAAATTTCTTTACTCGTGGAAACCCAACCTTAATCCGCTTACCCTTCCGTTTTTCTTTAATGCGCCGAAAGAAGTTCTGGTATGCCTTCCAAACGCGGTCGGCAACATTCTGTAAAACTTGCGAGTGCAACCCGACGAATTCTGGGCGCTCTTTCTTCAGCTTAGTTAGGCGAAGGTTCATCATGTTCCGCGTAAACGTACGCCCAGTGGATTTGTAATGCTGCTTCGCCTCGCCTAACAGAAAGTTGTACACGGTTTTCGCTAAAACCATTTGCTGTGTTAGAACATGCTTCTGTTTCTGCGTAGGATAGATTCGGTAGCGGTACGCTCGCATAGGTTCATGCCCAAACCAGAGTTACTGGCATCATGTATTTAATCCCTTGCTCGCTTTCATCCCACCCCTGAAGGGCGTGGGTTTTCCCGCTCGCCTTTGATAAGCTCGAATTGTGCTGAGGAAAGCCCATGATTATGGCGAAGCAACGTTTCCCTACGACTTTCGGGATGCGCTTTTCGCCACTCTCTGCAATATTCAAGATAACCTTTGTCTCGTTTACGAGAATCTCGGTGTCGCTTATTGACGCGTTCACGGTTTTGCACTTCATAATGGCGTCGGTAATCAGGATGAGAGCGTTTAAAGTTGGCTCCATATGATTTGCATTTATCTGGATTTTTCGCACGCCATTTCCGTTGATATTCTCTTTGCATATGCAGTTGCTCTTCTTCTGTATGGAAGACGAAACGCTTTCCTTTCTTCCAAGGTATCCAATCTTTAGGCTTAGGGAATTCCTTCGTATTGCTGATGTGTTTGTTCCATTCGTCAGGGAACAAAAGTTTCTGCCCACATTTCGGGCAGGTTTTGAAATACTG
>ERZ1292632.3688-Hain-H43-01um-R2-3688-length-11570-cov-5_pt1 | contig 11570 bp, 16 predicted proteins | sample MGYA00564407_ERZ1292632 | MGnify/ENA primary metagenome ERZ1292632 (study PRJEB36523, sample SAMEA6512637) | groundwater metagenome | collected 2019-01-08 | study: AquaDiva: Metagenomics assemblies of 32 groundwater samples
TATCCAAAACCATAAATCCCACATTATGCCTTGTCCCTTCAAATTTTTTGCCAGGATTCCCGAGTCCGACTATTATAATCATATTTATCTAATTTACCTTTTTTAACTTTATTTTTCAATTATTTGCTTGAATTATTTCTCAAAAGGCGATATTGTAAAAAAAAGATGCTGAGTTTAAAATCAGAAAAATATTTTTTATTAATCGTTAAACCATATAATAATATGAATTCAAAAGAAATTGAGTCAATTGAAAAAAGATATTTTGAAGAGATTTATTTTTTTGTAGATAAAAATCTTTCGTTCTTCCTTGAAAGATTAAAATCAAAGAATGAAATAAAAAATGATTGGCTAAAAATATTCAAAATAACAAGTAGGGCTGCATACAAAAAAGCTTCAGAATTAAATAAAGGCGCCGAAAGAGTGGTGCATAATTTATTTGGTCAATATAGGTCATTTGCAGTTAATTCTTCGCCCATTGGTTCGGATTTAATGTTTGAAACTCCAGATGCTTTTATACATTTAGAAGTTAAAACTGCTACCGATTCTAATCCCGCAGATTTTAAAGGAAAAATACAAATAGCCCAAAATCAGACAACCTATGGAGTTAATCAGACAATAACAGGAAGTCGCTACCATTTTATACCTAGTTTACCTAAAATTTACTCAAACGGAAAAATCTGTTTGACTTATGTAATTCAAATAATACACGATAATGTAGAAGATTTACCCAAGATTATAATTTTACTTTCAATACCCAATGGATTATTAAAGCGCACTTACGGTAATTGTATTAATTCCGGAAAACATTCGAAAAAATTAAACAAGTTAAAATCGAAAGGAGATATAAGATTTTTATACAAGAAGGCTAAAAAATTCGAAAATTTAGAAAAAAAACCAAGTAGAATAAAAATTATTTATCCTCAAAGTTACTCTAAAAAATTACTTGAAGATTTTTTAGGACTGAAGGAATTATAATATTTTAATTTTATCACACCTTTTTTTTATAATATTTAGATAATCTTTTTGTAATTCTATACCAATTGATTTTCTATTAAGTTCCCTTGCAACCTTTAAGCTTGTTCCACTTCCCACAAATGGATCTAAAACAATGCCGTTTACCGGACAGCAAGCCATTATAGCTTTTTTTGGTAGTTCTTCAGGAAATATTGCAAAATGGGAATCCTGTAATTTTCCAGTTGCAAAATCCCAAATATCACCAGGATTTTTACCTAACTCATGTGGTTTTACGGTTTGTAAAACATAATGCTCTTCAGTCATAATTTTATCGTATTTATCATCTTTAATTTCCAAAACTTTTTTTAGTTTTAACCAATCTTCTGGCTTAGGTAAACATCTTCCGCCTCTATCTGTCCTGAACCAATGTCCAGCAGTATCTTTATAGCCAAATATTTTATCTATTTCTTTACTTGAAATTCCTTTATTTTTTCTATAATTTTTTATGAAATGTATTATTTCAAGTTCTAAACTACTATCTATTTTGTGTTTTCTTTGTTTAGAATAAAATTCCCCATTAACAGATAATCTCGCCCCAGGCGAAGCGCCAAGATTTATTTTCTCAGTATTTTTAAATTTACCATTGTATTCATTTTTATTATTACTTGTTTTGTCTTTCCATTTTTCGTATTCTTTGACAGATAGCGTTAATGGTAATTCTATTTTTTGATTATTTTTTTCCGTTAGTAAGATTTTTTGTTTAGAGGTTTTTTCTTTTTTCTCCCCATTGGTTTTATGTGCGATCCTAACAGAATCTAAATCAAAATAATATTCCGGTCTCAAATAACTATTAGGATTTTTAACAAATAAAAATATTGGTTCATAGGTGTTTGAAAATCTATCTTTTATCGACGAGGGCATTGCATTTGTTTTCCGCCATATTAAAACATTTCTTATTGCCCAACCATTTTTTTGCATTTCCATTGCTAGTCGAAAAGGGATCATTTGTAGATTCTTATCAACGTATTTATCTCCTATATTTAAAAAATATGCACCATCATCAGTTAAGACCCTTTTTAATTCATTTGTAATGTCTATCATTTTTTTGATATATTCTTCTGGTGTTTTTTCATTGCCTATTTGTCCTCCCATTCCATAATCTCTTTGTCCCCAATAAGGTGGAGAGGTCACAATGCAATTTATTGATTTGTCGGGTAGCATTTTTAACTTTTCTATAACATCACCAATAATCACTAGTGGTTCGGTATCTTTGGGTAAATCAATAAATTGATGTTGGTTTGTTATTTTTTTTTGCAAAACCACTTTCTCTTTTAATTTTTCTAATTCTTCAAATTTTCTTATTATACTAACTACTTTTCCTTGTATTTCTAATTCTTTTACATAGATTGGTTTAAAATCAGGATTTGCCGGTTGTAGGCGAAATCCGTTTTTCTCTCTATAAATTTTTTTGAGAGTAGTTTCATTGCCATTAATAAGCGCAACAACGCTTTCTCCGTTTTCTGCAGTGGATTGTCTTCTAATTATTACCTTGTCGCCGTTGAAGATACCCTCGTCAATCATACTATTGCCACTTACCTCTAATGCAAAATTTTCACCGCTTTTGGATAGCAAATTTTTAGGAACTTTTATTTTCTCTGGAACATTGTATGTTATAAGCGGTTCGCCAGCTGTAATTGTTCCGAGCAAGGGAATCTCTACGAGTTCTGAATTTTTATTTTTTACCAATTCAATGGAGCGCGCCTTGTAATCTGTTTTTTCTAAATATTCTTTCTCTTTTAGTGTTTTTATGTATTGATGAGCTGTGGGTTTTTTTATTTTAAAATGCTTCGCAATTTCCTTGAGAGAAGGAGAGTAATCTTTTTTGCTAATGTATTTTTTAATATAATCTAGAATTTGTTTTTGTTTCGGAGTTAACATATTGACATGTTTTTTATAAATACTATTATTATATTATACTAACATTTTACTAACCTTGAAAGATGTCAACCTGTGGATAACTCAAAAGTTTACAAACTCTACGACCTCACCCAGGAGGGGATTAAAATCATGGAGAGTACGGGAGATTGAGAAAATGGAGAAGGAGAGGGTTTTTAATCAACTTAACTAGATAAAAATCCCCAATTGGAGATTTTTGCTAAATCATATTTTTGGTAAGGAAAGGAATTATCTAGTTCAATTTATCGTTACAATTAGCACGAATATAAAAATCCCTTAAATTAAGCCATATCCTTGTATATCTAAAAAATAATTATAATTCAGAATAGAACCTTCTAATGGCATTCCTTACCAAAAATCCGAAATGGTAAAAATCCTCGGGATAGCCCCTCGGGGTAGTCATTGATGAGCATTTTTTTCCAAGTCCCCCTTGACATACAGCTATGAAGAGCGTAAGTTTAATTTAGGAGTTTTCATAGATTAAAGTAAATGAAAAAGAGTATTTTTATTTAGTTCATATTTTGTAAATTGTTTATTATTAAGATATAATATAATTATGACAAATCAAAAAGATCCACTCGCGTCACTTTTCACGAGCGACGCAAAAGCAATTGATAGGCAGAAGCTAGCAGAGCTTTTGGAGCCTTTTGTTATTATTGATGAGGGTTCCAAAGAGTTCAGTTTTCACGATACCTTTAATTCCCTGAAAACAAACATGCAAAAAATTGAAATCATTCTTTCTGCTGCAAAAGCCAGAGCTCTGTTTTTCAATGAGGTCGATGGATTATCTCCAGGAGATATTATCACTCTTGGTGTTATGCCCGAGGGCAGCGTGAAGACAAGTCTAAAAAAACTTTTTGATAGGCACAAAATCAAGAAAGATAAAGATGGTAGATATTTTATACCCTCGTACCGTATTTCAGAATTGGTCAAACAATTTAATAACTAACTTTTATTATTATGACTACGAACAAAACAATTGAGCAGAGAGTGGAGGAGCTTGAAAAACGGGTGGCTACGCTAGAGAGGGCATCCTCGCGTGGTGTAGTATCTTCGGCGTTAAAAGCAAAAAAGTCATCTGCGAAAGAATTCCTTATGACAAAAGAACTCAAGACTGAGATACAAAAGACACTTGCGCTCGCTTATTATCTCGAGTATATGGAGGGATTCCAGAGCTTCAATGTTGCAGATCTTGAAGCTGTATTTCGTTCGGCAAAAGAGAAGCTTCCAAAGAATATAAACGATGCAGTGAATAAAAACATTGCCCATGGTCTCATAATGGAAGCGGCAGAAAAAAAGGATAACAAGAAGGCGTGGGTAATTACATCAACGGGTGAGAAATATGTTGAAGAGGAGTTTAAAAAGTCTAATTGAAAAATATATGATTGAAAAATATATGGATAAGAATCAGTTGATACATAAATTAAACCAAGCACAGGGCATTATTTCCGAGTGTCTTGCCGGCCTGCGAGAAGAAGAAATTAAAAAACCGGAAAAAAACGAGGAGAAGAGGGAAAAAAGTTTAACTATAGAGATAGATTTTAGCAAGCCAATTCGTCCCTTTTTTAGGGAGTACACAGAGGGTAAAAGCGGACCTAAGAAATTCACCTTACTCGTTGCATATTCAACAAAAGGTGATATGTCGCAGTCAGTTTCGTTAAATGAGATCGAAAAACAGTGGAAAAAGATGAAAAGTTTGTTGGGTGGCGATTTCAATCGTTTTTATTCATCTCAAGCGAAAGATAAAGATTGGGTAGATTCGCCAAAGCAGGGTTTATACGTATTACGTCCGAATTGGAGGGAGGTTCTTAATTAGTTTATGAATTTGCCACAAAATATAACAATTTTTCTCAAACAGTTCCCGCTTAAAGATATGAGTGGCGAGCAGGTTTTTGTGGCAATCTGCTATTATCTCGCAGGCGCGAAAAAGAGTGTTGAAGTTGAGGTACAAGATATAAAAAGTAAATGGAGTAAAACTCTAATAGGCAAAACTTACAATCCGGCATTTGCATATCGCGCCCAAAGATATTTAAACCCTTGTGGCAAGGGGAGGGTATGTTTGACCGATGAAGGAATTGAATATATTGAGCCTTTGATTCAACCGACATTATTGTCTAGAATCGGACTCACTGTGTTCAAAAAGGGCAGTGCTTATTCATTTGATAAGTTTCTGCGCGGCATTTTTAAGAAAGCAACGAAAAATGTTGGTATTGCAGATACATATGTAGCCGGAAACATTTTTGACAACCTTTTAGATGAAATTCCTAAGACTGTGCCGATTCAGTTTCTTTACGGGAGTGATACTGGCGGATTTACTTCCAAGTCTATACGATTTGCCAAAGAATATAATTTTCAAATGAAAGAGAGTAGGCAATTTCACGACCGTTTTATCATAGTTGATGGCAGGGGCTATATCATAGGCCCATCATTAAAGGATGCGGCAGACAAGAAACCATCCACACTAGTTGTTTTAAGCGATTCTGATTCCAGAAAGTTAGTTAGTCTTTTTTTAGATTTATGGAGCGGCAAGTAAAGATTAAGGAGGAATGTAAGGTGCTTGAAGTCATGCTTCAGTATCTGCTAGAGCCCGAGCTTGAATAATCCTGAATATGACTTGGCCGACAAAAAAATTAGGAGAAATTTATGAAAAATTTAGATAGAAGTTTAGACAGCATAAAAGAGGCTAAAAAATTTTCTCTGGAAATGAAAATTTCTGCTTTACAGGAACTTATTTTGCAGAGATTTCAAGCACTTACAACGATTAGCTCGATAAGTTTTGCCGTTGCTGGAATTATAATTTCAACCAGAGGCGATCTAATCCGGAATGAAAAGCTTGCTTTTTTCTCGGCGGCCTTATTTATCGTTATTGCTATTACCAGCTTTGGACGGCATCTATGTTTGATTCGTAGCGACATCAAGGCCATAGCTAAAAAGATAAAAGATTTACCAGGCGAAGATTGGAGCAAGCCGCTTGAAGAAAAAGAGTTTAAGGCCGATTGGTGGCCAGAAATATTGTATATCATTTTAGTTATTGGTGTTTTGTTATTCGGCTTATCTTTTTGTTTATGAAGATTTGGCCAACAAAAAAATTAGGTCGAAAAATTAATTGAGAAATAATAAAAAATATGGCAAAGAAAATAAAAGAATCTGAAGGTTTTATAGTTAACTGGGGGAAGAAAAAAAGTAGAATGGTATTTTTCGTACGTTATAAAGATTTAGTTCCTCCAACTCCGGTTGATCCAATAGACCTTCCGAGGTTTCTTATTGATAAGATTAAGAAAATCAAAAAATAAAAAAGAGAAAAATATGATTGGTTTTTGGCACCCATTTGGTCCTCACGGGGGAGAAACGCGGAAACAAATTATTGAACGAAAACGTAAAGAAATTCAAAAGAACAGATGGACCCTTTGGTCTTTTCAGTACAGAACGGATAAAACATTAAATCAATGGATTGCTCAAATTAAAAAGAATAAGGGTCGTGTTTTTGTTTTCTGTTCTGACAGCGAGGGCGCGCGCGATCCAAAAGGTAAGAAATTTTACGCTAAGCAATTTAGGTATCCTACATCTAGTACATGGAACAATATTCCATCTGCAATTGGTATCCCACATCCCTTCGGTAAAAAACCCCTCGCTTGCGCCTTCAAAGTAAAAAGCATTTATAATCCAGAAGTAATCAGAATACCGAAAGGGATTAAATGGCTTTGTGTGGGAGAAAATAAGTGGAGAGAGGATAAATTACCCACCAGGGGAGAATATTTGTTAAAATCAGATGGCAGGTGCAAATTAAGGAAGGTTTATAAAATTTTAGAGTTAGTTTTTCCTTACTTGGTAGTTATAAAAAGTCAAAAAATTAATTGAGAAATAAAAATATGGCGATAGTCAAAAAGAAGCAATTGAAAAGAATGGATTGTATATAATTCAATTAACGGATTAAAATTTTTAATAAAAAAATGGACGGGCAGAAGAGGGAAAATGTAAAAATTGGTGCGGAGGTGGATATTGTACTTAAGAAAGATCAGCCGACTGGAAAGCTTACTCGCGGAAAAGTGGCGGAGATTTTGACGAGCGACAGTTTTCATCATCGCGGGGTTAAAGTGCGGTTGGAAGATGGCCAAGTCGGCAGGGTACAAAAAGTTTATCCATCATTCCCCAAGATAAATGGTCAAGAATATCAAGAAGGCATAATATAAATTAAAAATCGCCGCCGCGGCGATTTTTAATTTATAAAGGGTTGACATCAGCTTTTATAATTATTATAATTTAAAAATCATAGCACACCTTAACCAAGGAAAGGAGGTGAGTATAAAAGCACGACACAAAAGCACGACCAATTCGTAGGTGGGTTGTCGGAAGGGCAGAGAAGAGGCACTGTTTTTACAGCTTCTCTAACCCCTTTGCGAAGGATCGACCCTATGTCCAAGAAGATCAAGCGTATGTCGTCATTGACGCCCGAAGAAAGAGAGTTTATCTGTTCCCACGCGCTCCCTGATGGGGACACTGTAGGCGGCAATCATGTCTACCGTGTCCGCCAGCTCTTTCACGGAAAGTTTGGCTTTCGGGTCGGCGATGCGACGGTACGTCGTCTTCTGACACAGAAACACTGGCGCAACGGAAATGGTTCTGGCAGCGGGGCGCAGCCGCCTCGCTACAAGCGGCCGAGTGTTGCGCTTTTGATCCATTAGGGATCATCGCCTTTCTTTTTTCGCATGAGCTGCGGCAAACCCTGTCGTAGCTCTCTCTTTTTTTTACAAAAAGAATAGGGGCTTGTGCTAAGCTGAAAAATATGCTAAAATGAAGAATAAAAATTTAAGAAAATAGAAAAATGACAGAAAACAAATATTTATCTTTTACCTGGGAGCTTTTTAAGATAGCGGTCATTGCTTTAGTGATAGTGCTGCCTATCCGCTATTTTTTATTCCAGCCGTTTATAGTGAAAGGAGAATCAATGTCGCCCAATTTTAAATCGGGAGACTATTTGATAGTTGACGAAATCTCTTACAGGTTTGCGGAGCCCTCTAGAGGCGATGTTATTGTTTTTAAATATCCTAAAGACACAACTCAGAAGTTTATAAAACGGGTGATTGGATTGCCCAATGAAACAGTGGATATAAAAGATGGGCAGATTTCAATAATGAAAGACGGCAAAAGCTCTGTATTAAATGAAAACTATCTTCCTAAAGATTTAAAGACATACGGAACCGTAAACATTGCTCTGGGCTCTGGCGAGTTTTTCGTATTAGGAGACAACAGGGAATATTCTTACGACTCTCGAGTATGGGGAGTTATGCCAAAAAAAGATATAATAGGCAAAGCATTCTTGAGGATTTTCCCGGTAGCAGCCTTGTCTGGAATACCTAGCCCTGCTTATTAATCATATTTTTTTCATGAGCAAAATAAGGTTTCAAAGTTTAACCGGCATGCACGATATCTTGCCCGAAGACCAGGTCTATTTTAAAAAGCTCCAAAAAGCAGTAGAAGCTATTGTTGACTATTACGGGTATGAAAAGATAGAAACCCCTATTTTAGAGTTGACTGAAGTTTTTTCAAAAGCAGTTGGCCAAAATACAGATATTGTGGAAAAGCAAATGTACACATTCAGGACAAAAGGAGGAGATTTAGTTTCTTTAAGGCCCGAAGGTACGGCTGCCATAATGAGAAGTTATATTGAGCATGGAATGCCCAATTTGCCGCAGCCCGTAAAGCTTTGGTATTTGGGCCCATTTTTCAGATATGAAAGGCCGCAGGCAGGCAGATTCAGGCAGTTTCACCAGTTTGGTTTTGAAGCGTTAGGCGAACAAAACCCTTCTATAGACGGACAGATTATACAGATGAGCTACGATGTTTTAAAAGGATTAGGTTTTAAGAATATAAAAATAGAAGTTAACTCAATTGGAGATTCAGAATGCCGTCCGTATTTTAAAAAAATATTGGCTAGCTATTTCAGATCCCGAAGAGCATCCCTGTGTTCTGACTGCCAGAGAAGATTAAAAGATAATCCCTTGAGGATTTTGGATTGCAAAGAAGAAAAGTGCCAGAGAGTAAAAGCGGGAGCTCCCCAGATAATTGACCATCTTTGCGAAAACTGCCATGCGCATTTCAAGCAGGTGTTAGAGTTTTTAGACGAATTGGAGCTGCCCTACACCTTGAATCCATATTTGGTAAGAGGATTAGATTACTATACTAAAACAGTTTTTGAGATTGTAGAAAATTCCGAAACTGGCCAAGCGCAGGGAGCTTTACTGGGCGGAGGCAGGTATGACAACTTAGCAAAGACATTAGGCGGCAGAGATACTCCGGCTTGCGGGGCGGCAGGAGGAGTAGAGCGCATAATATCTTTAATTAAAGCCAAAGAAACCAAAACCCTTCCAAAACAAGAGCCTAAAATATTTTTAGCTCAATTGGGGCAACTGGCGAAAAGAAAAAGCATGAAGCTGTTTGAGGAATTCAGAGCAGCTAAAATACCGGTAGCTGAATCATTTTCAAAAGATTCATTGAAGACGCAATTAAGGACCGCCAATAAAATGGGAATAAGATGGGTTTTGATTTTTGGCCAAAAAGAAGCATTGGAAGATTTTATTACTTTGAGAGATATGGATACTGGCACTCAAAAAGAAATAAAACTTGACAAGGTCGTAAAAGAAATGAAAACTAAAATTAAAAAGTAGTATGGTTTTACAAGTAAGAAGAAAAGAAAGAGAAACTTCCCAAAATTTAGTTCACCGTTTTACTAAGGTTGTAAGGCAATCAGGAGTTTTGCTCCAAATAAGGTCTAAGCAGTTTCACAAGAGGCCTAAGTCAGCCTTGGCAAAAAAGAGAAGCGCTTTAAGGCGAGTTGAACTTAAAGCCGAGAGAATAAAGCAAGACAAGTTAGCCAAACCCAAGTAATATGTTAAAGCAGCAAATTCAAAATGCCGTGAATGAGGCATTAAAATCAGGCGACCAGCTGATGGCTGGCACCCTGCGCATGCTTTTAGCTTCTGTTATTACAAAAGAAAAAGAGAAGAGATATAAAATTTCAAAGCAAAAACCAGAATTGAAAGAAGAAAATTTAGTAAAAGAATCTTTTTTGACAGATGAGGAAATAATTGAAGTTATATCCTCTGAAATTAAAAAAAGGAAAGACGCTGTAGTTTTATATGAAAAAGGCAATAGGCAGGAATTGGCAGACAAAGAAAAAAAAGAAATTGAAGTTCTAAAGAAATATTTGCCAGAGCAGTTGCCAGAAGAGGAGCTAAAGAAATTAGTTGAAGAATCAATCAGCAATGTGGGGGCTAAAGAAATAAAAGATATGGGAAGAATTATGGCAGACTTAATGCCAAAAGTAAAAGGCAAGGCAGATTCAGGCGAAATCTCAAGAATTATAAAAGAGCTATTATCTAAATAACAAAAAGAGCCCGGTGGATACCGGGCTTTTTGTTTAATTCGGCTTTACGAAGAAGGTTGCAAAAGTTTGACAAAATAATGGAATTTTAGTAGGGTAATTTATTGTTCCTTGTGTCACAAGTGTTGCTCTTTACATCGCAAACCATGGGAGGATGTTGCTATGCACAATCCAAGATTTAGAGATGCTCTGAGCGAACAGTTTGATGCCACGGAAGTTCAGCAAATTGTTGACTTCGTGGAGAAAGGTTTTTCTCTGAACGGAGAAATTGTTGTTGTTAGCGTTTTTTTCTATGCCAAAGAGCATGGGAAATCGCTAGACGAGGTTTTTGCGGTTTGCGAAGCAGAATGGATGAGAAGCTGGAAGTATCAGCACCCCGACATAAAGGGCGATCCTGATGCTCCCGGTGCTGCAGGACTTCAAAACAGGGTTTCGCTGGTCAATATCTACAACGCGCTTGGAATTCCCAACCCTCACGAAGAGGGCAGAAAGATTCCCAAGGAACCGCTGATAATGAAGACCAGAAACTCGACCTACAGAATTGGTCCGGCAGATGAAAACGGCGAACGGACCATAGCCAGAGATGGAAAGCCATTGGCATTCTCTCGTTGCAAGATAATCTTTCTCGCCAAAGGAAAGATCATGCAATGTGTGCCGCTCGGTTGCGCTGATATCCAGCAGTGGACCACATCTTGCATAGAGTCAGTAACTGTTGGTTGATGCCAACGAGTTTCGACTTATTTTCTCTATTGGCTTACGACTCCGGTCGCGAGCCTTTTTATTTTCTTTCAAAAATAGGTTAAAATAGAAGAAATGATTGAAATAAACAATCTTACAGGTTTTTCTGTGGATAAAAAATTTTTCACAGGGGTTGCAAAAAAAGTTTTAAAAGGCGAAAATAGAGGAAGAGAAAAAATATCTCTGGCTTTTGTTAATAAAGAAGAGATAAAAAAACTTAACAAAAAATTCCGAAAGAAGAACGAAGCTACTGATGTTCTATCGTTTGAATTAAAAGAAAAGGATTTTTTAGGCGAAATCGTTATTTGTCCGGAAATTGTAAAAGAAAACGCCACCAAGCGCAAAACGGCCGCAAAGCAAGAAATGGCAAAAGTATTTATACATGGTATTTTGCACTTGCTGGGGTATGAGCACGAAAAAACGAACAAGGATGCGGAAATAATGGAAAAAAAACAAGAAAAGTATTTATCAAAGCTCAGCTAGTTTATGTCTAGAGGTAACATTGTTGCCGGTTTAGATATCGGAACAGGCAGTATTAAAG
>ERZ1292632.3689-Hain-H43-01um-R2-3689-length-11565-cov-5_pt1 | contig 11565 bp, 22 predicted proteins | sample MGYA00564407_ERZ1292632 | MGnify/ENA primary metagenome ERZ1292632 (study PRJEB36523, sample SAMEA6512637) | groundwater metagenome | collected 2019-01-08 | study: AquaDiva: Metagenomics assemblies of 32 groundwater samples
GCCGTAACTTTTGCTGTGGTATCACTCACGGCTTTCTCCTAGCTTGGCGAGAAGGTTTTTACGACGCCATCGCGCTAATTCAATTTTATTTATTGTTTCTCTGTTTTTATCTTTATAAGCATTGCTGTGGATGAGTTGGCAGAGATGACATGTCCTCCATCCATTTTTAATCTTTACATTATGATCGTTAAGTTCGTGACCTCGTTTGCAATGGGTTTTCCTTGCATTCTGTGCTGTTGGGCCTATACCTCTAAGAGTATTTATTTTCCCAGTAACCGCCTCAAGATGATCTGGGTTAACGCATGAACGATTCCGGCAAAGATGATCTATTTGAAGTCCGTGCGGTATGGAACCGTTGACTTTTTCCCAAGCTAAGGCATGGGCTGGACGATATTTTTTATTACCAATGTAGACTCTCCCATAACCCTGTCGCGTCAGATACCCATCAAATTCTATGCATGGAGTCATTTCACTTCCTCCGCGTCCGGCGGCGGCGGGGCACTGTCAGTAAATGCGTCAACTGCGATGAACTTTAACTTCGCTGCCTCTTCTCCCTCGATGGGAAAGTCAATGATACGTTTCAGGGCATTGGCAAATTTCATTCGCTCTGATTCTGCCCACATCTCCGGCCCCTCCGTCGGCTGCGCGGCGGGGGCGGCACGTAGTCTTGCCTCAACGATTGGCATGATGTCTATTTCGTCCTCGTTGCTGACACCACATGCAGCGCATAGACGGTCATACAAATTACTCAGTGTTTGCCAATCCGATGTTTTCCCAACCGCGCTGAACTCATCCTCGAGCATATTGATGCAGTCCATACAATCTTGACTGTCGAAATCCTCGTAAAATGCGGCGCGGCTAAGTTCTGTTATGGCATGATTCAGTAACGATTCCAGACGCGTTATCCTCTCTGCTACCGGCCCCTCCTTCGGCGGCGCCTCTGCTTCTGTTAACTGTTCGGCTTCGATAGCTTCCGCGTCTGTCGGGATATGCTTCGGCAGCGCCGCCACGAGTTCGGCGGGGGAGAGAAAGAGGATTCGTCCGGCACAGTCGTTAAATGCTTGCTCATAAAAGGCGTTATTCCACGCAGCACCCTCGTCTTTGCACACCCTCGCGCACGCCTCGATCACAGCGCGGGCGATCTGTTCGTCGCGGGTCATGTCAGACTCCTATTTAGGTGTTTCCCATATCGTTTCTTTTTCCCCTGCGGCTGGTCTGTGCGTCGTGTTCCGGCATTAGCTTTAGAGTGATTCCAGTCGCCCCCCGCCGTTGTTGCTTCATATTCCCATCCCGCAGCAATTAGCGTGGTGCCCGGTTCTTCATCAAGGATATAAGTTTGAATCTTGGCGAATCCCATTTCACGACAAATCCTAGCAGCTGCGGCGTATAGAAAAGAACAAACATTTTTTCCGCCATTCGTGCAGAGGCGCGTTACTTCTGCGGTATGATATTGGTTACACTCCCTAGCAACAGGACGGCCGATAATCGCTACACCGATTATTTCCATCACGGTTTCTTGTCGGCTATATGAAGACTCAACATCACAAGCCACGCAAGCAATGCTGAAACGATGTCCTTGCGCCTTCTTGTGATGCCGATGATTCTTTTCCACATAATCATTTGCCTGCGCCAATGTAAGTGGCCGGATTATCATCCCACCCTCCCATATCCAAACCGCACCTTCGTCAAAGTGATGCGCGACGGATAGCGACGTTCTGCAACTCGTAAACCAGCTAAGTAAGCCGCAGCGATGATAGCGATAGACCACGCGAAGAAAAGCGAGTAGGGGATGGTCATGCTTGATCCGCCCACGCGACTATCGCCGCAAACTTGTCTGTCGGTATCTCTCCAACGCTCTTTATCTTGCTGGCAGCGAGCTTTGCAGACAATCTGCCTTTGATGTCCTTCATTTCGCACAGCGTTTCGATTTCCCGTATCTGCTCCGCGCTGATGAATACGGGGGCCGCAGCGGGCGCAGAATTGCCGGATTCGAACCGGCGACCCTCGGTGTCCTCGCCAACAGGCGATTTGCCCGATGCTCTATCCATCTGCGCTAAATCCTGCGCCGCTGCGGTTCCTTTCTCGCCCTCGTCGCCGGATTGCGACTTTAGAGGGCGAACTGTGTAAGGCTTCTTGTTGGCCCTGGTCATGGTCAGCGCCATAGTCAGCGCCGAGTCGATGTGGCTCATGTGGCTGATGCGAATTCCGCCGACTTCCATGCCGCCCCATTTCACTTTAGGGTCGCGGTAGAGGGTCATCGAGCGGCCAACGTATTTGGACGAATCAGCGCCCCATGCCGTTACCATGACCCTGCACATGGATTTGCAGGCTTTGTAGGGCTTCCCGTTGTCGCCCTCGAAATGGATTGATACCGGCTGCTCTTGCCCGCCTTTCACTTCCACGCCGGTAATGCGGATCGTCAACTCGCCAGCAATAAGATCATCCGCGTTGAGTTGATCTGACTTCGGGATAATCGCGTCTCTCATGTCCATTAGTAAATCTCCAGTCTTTCTTTGCGTTCGGTTGGAATCAGTCGCGCATCGGAAAGCAGCAGCGCATCGAATTTTTCCTTTGCCGCAACAAGCCTTTTCTCGAATGCTGTCGCCGCATCGAGTATCGCGGCCTGTATTTTCTCGTGAGGATAGACGCGCACGGTCGCCATTGGTAATCCACCGCAATAGCTGAGCAGGTCACACCATTCGCGCTCGCTTACCATCAGACCGGTTTGCGTCTGAATGACAAAATCCGGGTCAATGGCTTCTGCCGAAACGTAATCAATCAGCGTCAGAAGCTGGTATTTTTGGTTGCGCGATTTGCACTCGATCAAACCATCCTCGCCGACAAGGCCGTCAGGGGAATAGCCAATCGTGAATCCCCATTTGTCATTAGTCACAAATCCAACCGTTTCCACTGGCGCGTATTTTTGCGAGTAAATATCTACCGCTTCAAGCTCGTCCTCTTTGCCGCGCAACATATCGTCGCCGATATATCTCGGCTCTACATATCTCGTGATGCGTTGCGCGAGCAATTCATAAAGATGCCCGCGTTCCTTCCCATTGGACGCGGCTTTCAGGGTTGGCGTCACGATCAGGCTCATTTCGCTGGCTGTAAGCAAACCGCAGCGAGCGGCAAGCCACTCGTCGGAGCCTTGGATAAGTTCTTTGTGATAAATGACGCTCATACATCTTCCGGGATCAGGATCAGGTCAGGCATGTTTTTCCTTTTCATAAAGGTAGGCTTGCCCGAGCCGCGTGACCTGGTCGAAAAGCCAGTTTTGCATGCCTCGTTCGCAGTCATTGAGCCCATGCTTGATATGGCACCATTCTTCAATCAGGGTTGATGCAAGATTAAGCTCGCCCATCTGGATCGCACGGCGGGCAATATGAATCTTGCGCGTATCGCGGAACGCCTTGCCGAGGATGTTTTCCCCCAGAGACTCGACGACGAGAATATCGAACTCATCCACCGGGTATTTCAGCGCGTGGCAGAAACCGATCGCGCCTTGCATTATTGCGGATTCCGAGTCGAGCAAATCAGCCTTAACGATCTCGGGCGCTGGCATATGTTTCATCATGACGCGCAATGCCGTAGTGTTGAGATTGCGCGAAGTATCGCGGGCCAAGCGTTGAACGGTGTCGAGAAAAACGCCACCGGCCACGATGCCCGGCCAATCAAGATCAATCCCATGCTCTGCATATTCGCGCGGGGCGGTCAGCCATTGCTCAAGAAATTCGGCGTCATCGCAACTCAGGATGGAGCGCGCTAGATGGCGGGAAACTTCGTACACGTCGCTGATGGTGCGATCTTCGGTCAGGCTGATTTGCCCGATGATGTTTGGCGCAAACAGATAGGGTTGCTCATGCGCGGCGCCGACGTTAATGCTGCGATAGAAAACGGATTGCGATGGAGAGCCGTGAAATTCGACATTTGATCCCACATACCGCGGCGAGCCCCGCAGGATGAACTTATCGATATTTCGAAAGCAACCGGCGAATTCTTCAAGCTCGACGTAGATCGTCGTCTTGCCGGATTCCGGGGCTATTCTTCCCGCTCGCGTCTCGCCGCCCTCATCTTTTGTGTTGCACCACAATTCGCGGAACGCCTGCCAAACCTTCCATTGCTTCCCGAGCTCGGCGGTGAAGCCAAGTTCCGCGCCGTTCATGGTCACGATCTGCACTTCTTTCCCGCGAATGTTGACAGCGTTCAATCCGAAGTCCAGCGGTTCGAGGCCGCGCCAGATCGTGATCTTCCCGCCGTTGCGCAGAATGATCGCAATCGCATACTTGAGCCCCGTCCCGAAAAAGCCTATAGGATTCTCGGACTCCTTGACCGACACGCCGGCCGTCGTAATGCAACGAGGATCAATCAGGCCGGGGTTCTGGAAGGTGACGAGGCTCATGGTCACTCCGCCGTCTCTCGCTCGACACCGGCTTTCGTCAAGCGGATCACGTCATCCACCGTCGCACGGTCGCAAGAAATAGTATCCCCGACCACGAACGAGATCGCTCGTGCTTCATTCTTGGCGTGGACAAGGCGTTCGGTGACGATGGCGGGTGCCTCAACTTCGGCGGGCTTGGCGGTGATCTTCAATACGTAATCGGGCATGCTATTTTCTCCTTGGTTGATGGCGCGTTAAATTATTTCTTCGGCTTTGTTATTTTTAACGAAGATTTGATGCTGACTGCGCCGACCCTCCGATAAAGCATCGCCGTTACTGTCTGACCGACTTCTGAAAACGTCACCGCATCGTGCGTGGCGGCTAAGAACTCGTCATCGCCCTCTCTTTCGATTTGCACGTATATTTCGTCCGGAAATTTCATGATTTACTCCTTGGTTGGTGGTAGTTTTATTTCCCTTTTGGGGAATCTTCCGGTGCGTTGAATTGCATGAATGACACTGGTGGCGGTGGCCCGCGTGGTGGCATTGGTTCCGGTAAAGCCGTGGTGGTCGGAGCCGTTCAGCGCAAGGGTAACGTGGTCGCCCGCGTGGTTGACGGCATCGACAGCAATTCCCTTGTTGGCTTCATCCGCGAAAGCGTATCGACCCGCGTTAGCCTGCTCTGCACGGATGCGTGGCGCTCCTACAAGCCGCTGAACAAAGAATTTCCGCACGGTATTGTTGACCACCGCAAGGGCGAGTATGTTGTGGGAGCAATTCACACGAACACCATTGAAGGCTTCTGGTCGCTGGTTAAGCGAGGCATCATGGGAACGTTTCATAAAGTCAGCCACAAATATCTTCCTCTCTACGTTAACGAGTTCGAGTTCCGGTATAACAATCGAATGAATCCTGATATTTTTGGCGCGGCGATTAGGGCGTGCTGATATGCGTTTGTTCTTAATTATTAGTCTTACGTGCATCCTTGTCATTGATGTTGGGGTAGCATCTATCGTAGAAAAATACGATATAAATTCCTACTCCTATTGTCCCCATAAAGAGCAGTATAAGCACGGCGCCATCGAAGGCCCGTTCATCATCGGAGCGAAAAGTGCGGTCTTGTGGTTTCTTGATTTCGCAGAGAGGAATGATCGTGCCATTACCGCCCTCTCCACCCTTATCATTGCACTCTTTACGATAGTTATCGCTTGGGTTGGCGTCTACCAATGGCGGGCCATTCGAGAAGAATTTTTCGTTAGTCACTTTCTGGCACACCCTGATGTCGCCCTTGAGCGGCGTCCTGCCGGTATAGTCGCGGCATTTCCATGCGAGCGATGCGGATTGCTGCTCGGCCAGCTTCTCGTTTGCCGTCATCAGATCGTCGCGCAGTTGCACGACCAGCAGGGCGGCGAGCATGATTCCGATGGCGAGAATGGTGATGAGCGCCTTCACAGCGACTTCACCCATTGCGCGAGCAACCGGCCCGCATGTTTCGCTTCGAGATTGAACCGCTTGACGAATTGCAGCACGAGGTCATAGGTCAGCATCGTGCGCGGGCGAGTATCAAGCCATTCGCGCATGTCGGGCGTCAGGAAGGCGGGATAGGCGGTCATTCTTTCCTCCGTATTCGTCTTGCTTCACTTAATGAAACGCCGAGACGCGCAGCCATTTCCCGAGTGGTTTCTGTGGGTGACTGTATTTCTGGCTTGGTCTGCGCGGCGTGAAGAATCTTGCGTTTTGCCTCGCATTTCCCGTCATGGTCGTATCCGCATCCGGCGCATGGCTGTCCAGACGACAGAGAATAAATACCGAGAAAAATAGGAAACGGCCTTATAAGCTCACATCCGGCATCCACGAATGCCTCAACTGGAATCCTCTGAATACTCATCGCCGCACCACCGATACTCGCCTCACTTACGCGACCGGCAATCTGTTGATGGCCGAATAATTCGACGACAGCCCACGAATCAAACTTTTCCTGCTCGTTCATGATTCCTCCATAAGTTGCAACTCCGCTTCCGCCCGGCATTCATCCGCCCAAACTGCCCGCGCTTCCTGCCGCACAGTCCGTTGAATGATTGCGAGCGCGGACGTGATGCCGAAATAGGCGTCCTGATTACCCTTGCACGCGGCATCCAGATTCATCAGCGCCCGGTGCAGGTGCGGCTCGATCTCGGTGGCGTCGATGCCGGATAGGAGATCGCGGAATCGGATGCGGTCATTGAGGCGCTCGGCCAGCAACTCTTGCGTACGATGGGCGATGAAGGCTTCTTCTTCGGGGCTGTATGGCTCGCCTTGATCCTCGTCGCCATGGACGTGATCGAGACGGCTGGCGGCTGCGTGGGCGAGGCGGGTGGTCATGCCATTGCTCCGGGGTTGGCTTTGTGCCACCGCGCAAGGCCAGGGTGTGATTCCACAAACACGATCAGGGCCAGATAGTCCTGCGCATGGTCGTTGTCGCCGTGTGTGTCGGCGATCTGGTTGCGGAATTCTTTGCTGGTAATTCCACGTTGACACCCTACCCACCAGCGCAGCCCGTGATCTTTACTGCAAACAGCAGTCAAGATGGTATTGCGCGATCCCTGTGGGCCGACTGTAATCCACCGGTCGTCGTCGCCCGCCGATGCGCCGTAGCCCACTTGCGCGGTTTCTGCAATTTTTACGCCAGCGCCGATTTTGGCTGTCGCCGCGACAATGCCGCCTCTGCTGCCATCAGGGTTGATGTGATATCGCGCTTCTGCTTTCATCCGGCCGAAAAAGTTGTGAATGAACGTTGCCGTTGAGTCCTGCGCTTCCTTGATTGTTTCCACCGCTACCTCCTTCGTCCGCATGGTTAGGCGTCAACCAGCTCACTGAGAAGCATCGCGCAGATGGCTTCTTTTTCTTCGTGCTGCGGCTCGAATGAACCCATGAAGGACTTGAGGTAGGGGAGTGCTGCCGCTCTGAAATCTTCCGGCAAGTCTTTTTTGATGTTCAGTTTGCCGCCAGAGAAAAACAGTTCCGCGAAAAGTTTGTTGTGAGGCGTGTTGCTGTTGTAAAAACCACGCGCCTTTGCTTCGGCCAGCAATTCCGGATCTGTTCGCAGGGTGCTGAATGCCATATCAAGCCCAGTGAGTTTCGGGAATTTGAACGAGCGCAAATCCAGCCCGGCAGATTCTTTCTTAACCGCGTTGCCTTGTTCCATCGTTGCCTCCTGTTGGGTTGTGTTCATGGCTATCCCTTTGCCTTGGCGTTTTCGAGGGCGGCGCGGGCTCGGTTTTGTGCCCACAAACGGAATTGCCTATCGGCATCCTCGCGCCAATCTTCGCGCATTAGAGTCATATCAATATTGACGATGTTTGTTAGTTCAGACACAAGCTCGGCATTGACGGCGCGCAGTCTTTCGTTCTCGGCCATTATTTTTCTAATCGTAAGTGCGACCGCAAAATCATTGACCCATTTTGGATCGCCCAAAAATGTCAGGCTGATTTCTTCAAGCCTGTTCAGATCGTAGAGAATGCCGTCTGCCGGTTGTTTGATGAAGTCATCAAGAGAGGCCGTCATCAGGTCGCCGGGCAATCCCCCAAACACGATGTTTCCTGCATCCCGTTCTTTGAGGATTTTGTCTCGCAATTGCTCAATCTCCGGCGTATGTTTAGCTGTCATGTTGCGTCTCCGGATGGGGTGTAGGGTAGGGCTAGGCGGCTTTGAGGCCGGAAAGACCGCTGCGGTGTGCGTGGAAGCGCGGGACAAAGCAATTTTCCAGCTTGCCGGTCTCGCGGTTCAGGTGGCGACGAATGCCGAACACGTCATGCGCAAAATTGAACTCATCGGCACGGAGTAATTCTTCCAGCTTGAGCGGGCATCCGTTGACATGGCATGCCGTGATATCCATGTCGGCATCCATCATCGGGTAATCGAACCCGGCGCTGATTGCCATGTTGACGGCACGCGCTGCGATCTTGTGAATGGTGCGGGCTTCCGCTTGGCTATCAACTTTGAAACTGATCGTTTTCATCTTCCACCTCCATGCGCCCGGTAATCGAGCTGATGGGTAGAGAGAATACCTGACGTATTAATAAAAAGCAATACAAAAGGTAGCATGCGTGAAAATATTTTTGCTTATGGGATGCTGCGGCGCGGCAATTTAAAACCTAACAGAATGTCAGGTTTGGCTAGACTTTACTTTGTGCTTGACTACCTTGGCCCGAACGTTCTTGTAGTATTTCTGATAACTAGTGCTCTTTTCTGGGCTGGTGGCCAAGACCTTATCCCGAAGGGTATCTAGGGCGGCTTGGGCGCTCGTTTCCCCGAACAGTATCTCCCTGGGATCGGCCCCGGCTGCGGCGCAAAGGTGCCAGAAATCAGATAGGTTAATCTCCCTGAACCCTCTGAGCCAATGCCCCACAGCCCCTTGAGACACGCCCATAGCTTCGCCTAGAGCCTCTTGGGACAGGTGGTTCTTCCTCATGTGCTGCCTGAATCTGTCTCGCCAATTTTTCATATGCCATTTTCCCATGAGGGATACTCTGCGAGTGCTACCAAAGGTATTGACTTTGGCTTTGGGGGGGAATACCATAGGTAGCAATATGGCACATCCACTAGAACACTACCGCAAGAAAAACGGGATGACGCAGGGGGCGCTTGCGAAGGAATTGCAGTGCTCTCCTGCGCTCGTCAGTCATATCGAACAGGGGCGTAGGCACGTTACCCGCAGATATGCAATCAAGTGGGAAAAGATAGTTGGCATCCCTCGTGAGGTGCTGATGTTCGGCGGGGAACAGGCCGCATGACCCAACAGCATTTCCCCACCCTGCGCAATGTAAGCCGAGACCTCCCCTCGGACGCGCAGGGTTTTGCCCTCGGCGTGAACATCCCGCCGGGGGTTATTTCTTTCAATGAGTTGGAGCGGCAGATGGATCGGATAGGGGCGCTCGGCTTTTGCGCCGAGGCTGCGGTGAAGCGCGGCAGAAAACTCCGAAATATTAAAACGCCGAAGAATGCCGCTCCGCTCACCCTTTCCGGCGCAGACGGATATCGGGTAGCGCCCTGTGAATTTCCGGGGCGTCCGAGCGCAAGCTGTGCCACCCCTTTGTTTGTTCATTTGGTTCGTTGTTCTAACAACGTGTCCGGTCTCGAAGAAAAAGAGATTTACATCGCCCTCGGAATTGACGCCGGACACTGGACGCGAATCATGAAAGGGGAGGCGCATTTCCCCATCAACAAGCTCAATGAGTTCTGCGACCTGATCGGCAACGAAGTCCCGCTGATCTGGTGGGCGCACTCAAGAGGAAAGGGGCTGCATCTTCTGGAAACCGAAAGCGAGCGTCAGTTAAAAGCAGAGCGGGAAGCCCGCATTCGCGCCGAGGAAAAATTAGCCTACGCCGAGGCCCTACTTACCGGAAAGAAAGGATAACCATGGCCGTCAATATTAGCCTTTATGAGACAACCGAACCGCACCGCGAGTTTCAGCTTGGCAGATTTAACGAAGGAAAGAAACCAATAGAAAAAACCGCCGTCGTCTGCGCACGGAAATACAAAGCCTTAATCAGCAAGCTAGGCTGTGGCGATTGGGTATTGCGGATCGCAACCACGCCCCCGAGGGACATACCCGTTCACGCCATACAGTCTGACATGTAGCCATGACCGCCTACGTCAGCCACTCCGCAGCCCAACTCCGCCGCGCCCATCTCAACGGCGCATACAAAGCGCATGGACTCAGACCGCCGATCTCTAACACTCCCGGAAAGACAGTCGATTATTCTGCGCCGATCAAGTCCTACCTGAAAAACGGTCCCAAAAAGACTCCGGAAATCGCGGCCCTGCTCGGACTAGGTGCTGCGACCGCTTACCGCAGACTGACCGCATTGGCTGAAATCGGCGTGGTCATCCGTAGTAAACATCGCGGCCTCAATGCGATTGACTGGAGCCCGCCCGAGACTGCGGCAGGGGCCGCTACTGCGTCCGAGCGACCACGCCGCTACGTTCCCACGTTCAACCGGGCCGGACGCAGCGAGAAGGAGTTTTACGGGCACCGGCGGTTGGCGATGGCGGCGAGGAAAGCATGAAACTCCGTAAAACGCATTATGAGCAGATGCTGAAATATGCAGAAGAAACGGAAAATGAGAATGAGCGGTAAACCAACCAGAGAGCAGCGCCTTTTTGATGCGTTAAAGCGCATTAGCCGTTACGAATCACCAGAAAAGTTACGCAGAAATGCGGAGAAGGACTACGGTCTTGACGCAGATGAAGCAATCGAAATGGCGTACGAGAATGTCATCAATGAAGCAAAATCTGCTATCAAAGGAATGAGGCGACCATGCACTGATTCATTCAAAAATAGGGATGGGCTATGACATCAACCATTCTCATAAACGGTAACACCTTCACACTTCCGGTCGAGGAAGCGCAACGGCTAGTCCGTGCGCTCAACGCAGAACTGCACGAGGCGGCGGATGCAAAAGATGAAGCAAAGCGGCAGCACGAAAAAAACTCAGAGATATACGGGCGACTATGCAAGGCGGAGTCAGCGCTCGCCTCCGAGCAATCAGTAAACAAACAAGCGATAAAAGAACTGCGCGATTTGCAGGTTGATTTTGCCAACGCCAAACAACGCATAAGTGAGTTTGACTCCTGCATCCAGAAAGTTGCCGCTGCGCTTGGAGCGTGCTGCGGCGGCGTAGACGGAGATCAAACTGAAGTCGGGGCAACCACGCAGGTTCTGCTAGAAAAGATTGGGGCTTTAAAAAGGGCGCTGGCGGACAGGGAGGAAGCGCTGGGAGAATTTAGTTGTTCGATTTGTGGCCTAGACGTGCCGCACTATCACCCAGAGACCGCCGCGCGGGTGGGAGATAGGCTATTTTATGCCTATCATTCTGGGGACTTTCGTAGAGCAACGGAGACTATCACCTCAGTAGAGTGGCAGGAAGTTATTGGCGCACTAAGACACCCGTTCCAGCAAGGAGCCTCTCGCCTTGCATATAGGATTTCACCCGCGCTGCCGGTAGGCGTGGTTACTGTTGGCAAGATGGATCATGGCCCGTTCATATTCAAGGAAACAAGTCACGGCGCGGATGTGCTCACAGATGGTGAACACCCTCTCTACGCAGCCCCTGTAGTGAAGAAATCGGCATGCGTCTGCGGTAACTCGTCAACGCTTGGCGTCGTTCATCGCGCAGATGGCCCATGCTTCATTTACGCCGATCCTGA
>ERZ1292632.3690-Hain-H43-01um-R2-3690-length-11559-cov-4_pt1 | contig 11559 bp, 18 predicted proteins | sample MGYA00564407_ERZ1292632 | MGnify/ENA primary metagenome ERZ1292632 (study PRJEB36523, sample SAMEA6512637) | groundwater metagenome | collected 2019-01-08 | study: AquaDiva: Metagenomics assemblies of 32 groundwater samples
TTACCCCAAATCCCGTCAAAGTTTTGGCCCAAAAAAATAATATTCCAGTTTTTGAAACAATGAATGACTACTGTATGACCATGAATGACAATCGTATGACCGTCGGCTTAGTCGCGGCTTACGGCAAAATAATTCCCCAGGAAATTCTGGATAAATTTAATGCACAAATATACAATATTCACCCATCGTTACTTCCTAAATACCGCGGTCCTTCCCCACTGCAACAACAAATTTTGGATGGTGTCATTGATACCGGTGTCACTATTATCAAAATGGATGACAAAATGGATCACGGGCCAATCATATCTTTTGCTCGAGATGTTATCCTTCCTGACGATACTACAATCACACTTGGTAATCGCTTGTTTAGTTTAGGAGCTGATCTAATTCTCAATTCACAATTTTCAATTTTCAATCAAATTCCAATTTCTCAAAATTCAAACGAAGCAACTTACACCAAAAAACTCACCCGCCAGGATGGATTTATTCCATTTCAGGAGTTAGGAGCTAGGAGTCAGGAGCTAGCGCGAATGAAGCGCGCATTCGTAGGCTGGCCCGGGGTATGGACGATTGATCCCGATGGAAAAAGAATTAAGATTTCGTAGATATTGCCAACATTAGCAATAAATTTTCTAGAAGTTCTCCCACCTTTTCCATCGAATCCTCTCCGAGAATAATTATTCTAGCATTGCTACTTAACACTAATCGCCGAGTAATTTTTTCAATTGCCAATTCTGCACCTGTCATTTATTACTTTTTAACTTTCTTAAACACTTGGTACACAGCCACTGGCCATTAAATTTGTGGAGATTGGGCAGAAAGACCTTGCGGGTCTTAACCGCTTTCTTTTTCCAGCGCCCTCCGGCCACTCCACGCTTGTGGGTATGGCTGTCGCCATACTGGACTCCCCGCTCACAATTGTCACATTTAAATGCCATGATCAAATTTTAGCATAAAATTTGCAAATCCGAAATACGAAATACGAAATCCGAAAAATTAGGTGTTTTGAACATTTTGATTTATAATTTCAATATTGTTTCGAGTTTCGATATTCGGATTTCGGATTTATATGCTGGATCTTTTATTCACCAACTCTTTTGCTTTCATCGTCATTTTTGGCGGTATTATCCTGGCTATCGGCATCCATGAAGCTGCTCATTGCTATATGGCCGATTATTTGGGTGATCCTACTCCGCAGGCGCTCGGTAGAAAGACTCTCAATCCCCTAGCCCACTTGGATCCTCTGGGGACGTTGGTACTTCTGGTCACTGGGCGTTTTGGCTGGGGAAAACCCGCCCCCTTTGATCCCTATAATCTCAAAAATCCAGATCGGGACACCAAATTGATTGCTCTGGCCGGCCCGGTCAGCAATATTATACTTGCAATTTGTCTATCGCTAACTTTGAAGTTACTTAACCTAAGTAACTTCAGTATCTTAAGTATTTTTAGAACCTTAATCGCACTTAACATAAACCTGGCTTTGTTTAATTTGTTGCCCATTCCCCCTTTAGATGGCTCAAAAATATTTTTGAAAAACTATCAACTAACTCCTAATCCCTATCTCCTAATATTAGTAATATTGCCAATATTCGGCGGCCACTCAATCGCCTCATTAATCATCTCGCCCATCTCAACTTTCATACTTGACATGCTGATATAATAGAATCATCCTACCAAGAAGGAAGTTGAGGATAATTTTCCTTGACTAGTTTTTCCCAAAGAGGGCATACGCAATTCCTAATTGGTTCTAACTAATTAGGACAATCCTGAACCGCAATGGTTCGGGGAAGTTAGCCCACCTAAATAGGATCTCGGGGAAAACTCCTCAATTTCCGCTTGGTGGGTATACGCTACAACTTCGTTTCCGCTTCAATTTTCAATTTACAATTTTTAATTTTCAATTAATAGGGTAAAATAATCTTTGCGCCGTCTTAGCTCAGTGGTAGAGCAGCTGTTTTGTAAACAGCAGGTCCTCGGTTCGAGCCCGAGAGACGGCTCAAATCTGTTAAAATAAATTACTGCCGGGATACTCAAGCGGTCAACGAGGTCAGACTGTAAATCTGATGCTTTACGGCTTCCCAGGTTCGAATCCTGGTCCCGGCACACTGGCCCGGGTAGTTCAACGGCAGAACAAGTCCATGGTAAGGATTAAACGAGAGTCCGACTCTCTCCCCGGGCTCCAGCTTATTTTCTTTCTCCCTTTGCCATTCTAATAATTGTTGTTTGATCACCTTTTACGAGTTTGCTCCATATCTCATCAGAGACACTTTTTTGATCCACCCTAGATGACATAATTCCGCCATCTCTGTCAGGAGCAGTGACATTGATATGTAAATCCGGTGATAATTTTCCCGCTTCAATTAAGTCTTTTTCCGCTTGTCTTGGATAAAATACAAAATTTCCTTTTCTATCTTCTGCCATACCCACGCTACGAAACGAAATTAACTGTTCCAATACACTTGATATTTGAAACCTTCTGGCAGATTCAGACTGGCTCAGTTCATCAATTATTTGCGCACCCGTCAAACACTCATTCTGCAAAGCTGCTTGACCCAACAATCCCATTACCGCATCTCCTAATTTCATTTTCATGTCTCACACTCTACAACTCTCTCTCTCTCTTGTCAAGACTACATAATTGCTTTAAAATACAGTCATGGCGAAAAAAGGATCAAGACAAATATTTGCATTTGTTTGCAGTGTCTGCAAGCATCAGGGCTATGTGACCGAGAAAAACAAGGTCAATACACCTGACAAAATTGCCCTGGCCAAATATTGCAAGAAATGCCGAAAACGCACCGAGCACAAAGAAACTTCTAAGTTGAAATAGTATAATAACTTCTGTGAACCGATTTAGGCCTGTGATGAAGTGGTATCATGAGGGTCTCCAAAACCCTTCTCCTTGGTTCGAGTCCAAGCAGGCCTGCATAAATTACCCATTGACAAAACTTTCAATAAATCGTTTTATTAATACATGCTAAATTCTCCCGATTCAAATGATAACGAAATATTCGGCCAAGAACTAACCTTGGACTTGTATGAATGCGATCTGGCGATAATTTCTTCGAGCGAGAAAATCAAAGAATTTGTCATTGAGCTTTGCGACAAAGTCATCATGATGAAGCGCTACGGCGAACCTCTAATTCCTCATTTTGGTCACGAAAATCCCATAACTTCTGGCTATTCACTTGTCCAGCTAATTGAAACCAGTAATGTCTCAGCTCATTTTTCTGAACACAAAAAAGCGGTCTATCTCAATATTTTTTCCTGCGCTTGGTTTGATCCAGTCAAAACTGAAGAGTATTGCAAATCATTCTTTGGTGCCAAATCATGCATTTCCTATTTGCAAAAGAGAATATAAGACTGTCCAAAGACTAAAGAAGCCATAAAACGCAAAGGCACTAACAACAGCCAAGATTCTCCATTTGGCTGGTCTCAATGGTTTGTCTAGGGCTGTCATATTCATCCACAATATAAGACCTGTATAAATAAACATCGAGACTGCATTCATTACTGCACCAATGATTACCAAGCGCAATGGTTCAGTAAAACCCAAGGAAAAGATTAGAATTCCAATAATTACCTGAAGCCACAAAAAGCCATAGAAAAACTTATGTAAATGCCTGTGAGCACCCTTGTGTCTATATATAATGGCCAAGTTTTCTCCAGCAATCCGGGAATTGGATCCAAACACCGAAAATTGGGTGCCAAATAGCATTATCCCTATTAGAATTAGAAACATTGTTCCTAAAATCGGCCAGCTTCTGTTCCCTATCTCAACTGCTTCCAAGATAACAAAATTAATACTAGTCTCAACTGCGGGATGTTTGTACACTGTGGCAAAAGACAAAATAGACAACATCAACATAGATACAGTTCCCGTGAGCCAGAATACTATTCCGTGTTCCAAATTTATTCTTTTCCACCAGAGATTGAACTTTGACAAATTCTCAGGCGTACACTTAAATTGAACGCCTTCCACTTGGGTCTCTTCATTTTTTTCATTCCAAATATTGACCAATTTACCGAAATACTTTCCCATGCCATAACCTTTTTCTTTGATATATAAGCTTTGTGCTAGATTTAGATTTCCGCCCGCACCTGCGTAGGCCAAGGCTGCTAAGAAAGTGCCCATTGGTAATTCTTTTGGAAAACCGATATTAGTAATTAGTGACAGCCAATGTTCGCTTTTAGATAACCAGATAGTCAGCCCCAAAATAAACGGAACGCCAACGAAAATGATAACTTTTTGAATCCGCTCCTGAGTTTTGTAGACAATACTGCCAAAATTAAAAAGGATTCCTACAATCAAAAGCATTACCATTCCCCACCATTTGGTATATTCCATTCCCAAAGACGTTGCCAGTACTTTGGCTGCCGAGGCAATAATTCCCGGCCACATCCAGGGCACCAAAGTGGTGAGAAAAAACCAAATGGGTATCCATTTGCCATATTTACGGGTCATGCCCATAAAGACACTTTCCCCAGTTACCAAAGTGTATCTCTCTATCTCCATATTGATAAAAAATTGCATGCTGATACCCACAACTGCCGCCCACATTATTCCCAATCCAAAATTAGCCGCCAAATATGGCCATAAAATCAGCTCTCCGCTTCCCAAGCCCACTCCCAGAATAATAAAGCTGGGACCAATCAATTTGGTCAATGGCCAAGCTGGTGGCAGATTGCGATTTGCTTTTATTTGCACTATTTTATTATATAATTTATTTATGCTCTGGTCCAAACCCCACATCTCCAAAATTTATGAAGCGCTGACGGCTATTGCTGATGCCAGAATTGAGTTGGTGGGTGAAAATAAAGCCACTAAGATAGGTATTCCCTAATCCTAAACCAATCAACACCGTCGATGGTTGCATATTGCGCAGTAACAGACCATACAAAAAATTGTATGTTCCCAGTATCACCGCCACCATCACTCCATACACATACCAAGACATATCAAGAATTATACAATAACTAAAAACCTTGACAAATATAAAAGTGGGGGTATCATGAGTGTTCATGGGGGCAGAATTTCAATCAAAATAGATTATCAATTGTAAATCACTGAATATCTTGCTATAATACTTGACAAGAGTCGCTAAGACTCTTATTTTATGAACCCCATCACATATTTAAAAGAAACTTTATCTGAACTGAGGCAGGTTACCTGGCCTACCCGCCGCCAAACCCTGACATTGTCTGCTATCGTCGTGGTAGCCTCCATCGTCATGGCCGCCTATGTTGGTGCCTTGGACTTTGGCTTTACCAATTTATTGAAAACTTTATTAAAATAACCATTGTATGCCTATGAATGACAATCCTATTCTTTCTGAGCGAGGTTTTGGCAAAAAGGCCATTCAGGGCCATATTATTATTACTCCCAATGCTCCCGATACTGCCAAATGGTATGTAGTCCACACCCAATCGGGCCACGAAGCCCGGATAGCCGAGACTCTGCGTCAACGCGTCAATACCCTCAATCAGGCAGACAAAGTTTTTGAAGTCCTGATCCCCACTCAAGACAAAATTGTCATTAAACACGGCAAAAAATCAACAATTAAGGAAAAGATTTTTCCTGGATACATGCTGGTCTTGATGATTGTGGATGATGCTTCATGGCTCGTTGTCCGAACCACCGCCGGTGTAACCGGATTTGTGGGTGTTGGTAATAAACCAACACCTTTGTCCAATATTGAAGTTGAGGCCATACAGCAATTCTCAACCGTTGGAACTCCGAAGTTTAAGACTAAGTTTACAACGGGAGAAGCGGTCAAGATTACCGATGGGCCGTTTACTGACTTTTTGGGTAGTATTGAATCAATAGATGAAACCGCTGGAAAACTCAAAGTGTTAGTTAGTATTTTTGGCCGAGAAACTCCGGTAGAACTGGACTTTCTACAAGTTAAAAAAATATGATCCAAATTCAAACATCAAATTCACAAAACTTCAAATCAAATTCAAAATTTGAATTTCGAAAATTGATTTGTAATTTGTCATTTGTCATTTGAATTTTTTGTCTATGGCTGCGCGAAAAATAAAAGTAATTTTAAAGCTTAATTTACCGGCAGGTGAAGCGACTCCCGCTCCTCCCGTGGGTCCGGCTCTGGGTCAGCATGGCGTCCCGATCATGGAATTTGTCAAACAATACAATGACAAAACCAAAGATCAGAAGGGTAATATTATCCCGGCTGTTATTACCGTTTTTGATGATCGGACCTTTACTTTTATCACCAAATTGCCACCCGTGTCAGCCATGATCAAAAAAGCTCTAGGGTTAAAAGAGGCCTCCAAAAAACCTGGGAGCGAAGTGGCGGGAACACTAAGTCTTTCGCAAGTCAAGCAAATCGCCGAGGATAAAATGGCTGATATGAATGATGGATCCCTCGATTCAGCCATGAAATCAATCGCCGGAACTGCCAGGAGTATGGGAATTAAAGTAAGCAATGTCTAAATCACCAATTCTTCACCCACGCCATGATGTAAATCGTGACCAGGGTGGTAATTTCGAGAATTAATGTAATATTGTCCATGAATATATTTTTGCATTTCAAATATCACCATCCTTGACAATAAAATTACAAAAAGCGGCAGAAATCTCACTCCAATATCACAAAGTTGTATAATCTGACACATGGACGAGTTTAGAAAGCGAATATTGAGCTTTTTGGCACGAGGTGAATCAGTCCAAATAATCGCTCCACCGGGCTTTGGTAAATCACGCTTTGGCCGGTCGCTGACCGGCCTTTATCTGGACACCAATCTCTTGCAATCACCAACAGAGCTTCTTGACACTATAAAAAGTTCGACGGAAAGAAAACTTATTGTTTTAGATTATTTAGATCATATTTTGAACACTGAGTACTGCGCATTTTTCTCTTATTTAAAGGCTTTGCGGGATCAACACAAATACAAATTAGCGTATGTGTTTTTGACATCCCAACCAGTAGGGTCGAATTATTTGAATATTTTGGGAGATCTCTATGAAATAGCCACCGAGCATGTGGAAAATTTACCTGTCTTTGATCGTTCTGAGTGCAGTAACTTTGAACTAACCGGAGGTATTCCCGCTTTTGAAAGAATCTGTATGTTGGCCAAACGCGACGGAACTTCCCTGAACCCAAATGAAAATTCGAAACTCAAAGGTCAAATTGAAGAAATGTTGGCGGCTAATCCAAATCATCCTGCCTATGCCAAATCCAGTTTAATGAAAAATTACAAGCCATCTGAATTAACTGCCGCCGAGACTAGACTCATGGATTTATTTATGGCCAACCGCGGCCAGATGGTTTCAAAAAACCAGATTTGCGATGTGGTCTATCCCGATGTCAAAAACAAAGCCGGCATCTCTGATCATTCACTGGACCAGCTCATCCACCGCCTACGCTCTAAAATCCAAAACCAATATACTCTGACTACTCACAGAGGGTTGGGGTATAAATTAAGTTAACTTCTAATTCGACACACGTCGTTTGCTGGACATCCAGCACAAATTTCGGAGGTTGGTTGTGACCGCACAACTTCAAGAATAAAAATATTACCTTGAAAGTCTGGTTCAGTCAGTTCTGTGGATGTAAAACAATTAATATACATTACTGCGATTACTCCCTCGTCCGGTGTAAGAGGCGTTTCCGGTAATTGATCTGTTTCATCAACACGATAATAATGGCCAACCCTTGTTCCCAGGAATATATTTTCTAAATCTTTCGCACTAATTGGCATATTTATATGATAACTTCTTACCAATGTTTAAATTGACAATATCTTCTCGCTTCTCTCACCCAAAGTCACAAAAATTCCATTGTGGTGTATAATAAAATTATGATACTGCAAAATTATCCCGAAAATAAACTAAAAAGTGAAGTCAAAAACCTGATAGGTAAATATTTGAATTTAGATAAGCACCAATTGATAATCTTTGGGTCGCGGGTAAATGGAAAAGCCTCGAAATGGTCGGACATAGACTTGGGTATACTTGGACCTACTGAAATACCATCCAATATCATGGGAAACATAAAAGACGATCTTGAAGAAATGCCAATTTTATATAAAATAGATGTAGTTGATTTTGCCAGTGTAAGTCAGAAATTTAGAAATATCGCTTTACAAAGTTATGAACAAATTTGAAGAAGTCAGATCCCAATTCGAACAAGCCTTAATCAGATTGGAAGAAGCGTTGGCTCAGCCAAAAAATGATTTTATGAGAGACTCGGCGATTCAAAGATTTGAGTTTACTTTGGATTTGGCCTGGAAATCTGTCCAAATATATCTTAAAGATATTCATGGTATTGATTGCAATTCACCAAAATCATGTTTCCGTGAGGCTTTCCGAGTGGACCTTATTGATTATGATGATTTTTGGATTGATTTGGTTGACAAAAGAAATGAAACCGTTCATACATATGTTGAGGAACTGGCGCAAGAAGTTTACAAAGTATTACCCCAAGCCGTGGTCCTTTTTCATAAACTTCTGGCCAATTTGACCAAATAATTCTCCTCCCTCCTTCCTCGCCCAAAATCACAAACTTGACATTTAACGATAAAGTAATAAAATACTACTAGTATGAATTTAGGAGTAATTACCCAAACAAATGATAAGGGTCAGCTGGTAGTACCCAAGAGCTACAGGGATATTCTGGGAATAAATCCCAAGGTTCCCCTTCAATTAATACTTAAAACTGATGGTTTTTACGTCAGAATAATCGAAAATGTAATTACCGCAAATACAGGAAGTAACCTATATTTGCAGCTTTTGGACAATACGGCCGGTGCTTGGGCAGACGATTCTTGGATTCAAACTCAGGTAAAGAGAAAATTAATTGAAAAAAAAGCTTCTCTGTCTAGGAAAAAAATATGGTAATACTTGATACAAGCGTCATAATTGACCACCTCAGGCAAAAAACCACAGATTCAATGCTTCGCCGATTGGCGGTAAAACACAAAAATCAGCTGGCTATTTCTGTAATTACACTCCAAGAATTATATGAGGGGCAAAGCACAAGGGATCAAATTAAAGAAAACTATATGCTATCAATAATAACACCTTTAAAAATTCTCCCTTATACCGAGGAAGTGGCAAAATTAGCTGGCATACTGGCCCGAGACAACAAGTCATCGGCCGATTTGGCAGATTTGGCTATTGCGGCTACAGGAATCGTATATAAAACTCCATTGGCCACCATAAACATCAAGGATTTTGTTGGTATTAAAAATAAGGATCTGGTTTTAATCTAAAAAAGTGACATTGGGATAGTGGCGCAGGGCAGGAGGATCGGTAAATAGATCAACGGCGACCATGTCAATCCGGCATAGAACATCCTTCCCACGTAAATAAACCATACCCATGTTCTTGACTTTACGGTACTTGCCTTGAGTAAACATTTCCTCCGGTGTCCCCCATTCATGGGTCTTTTTTGCTTTTACCTCCACAAATACCATTACTTCTTTATCCCTCATTATCAAATCTATTTCCCCATATCGTGTATGAAAGTTACGCATAATCAGCTCATATCCCAATTTCAGTAAATATCCCAATGCCAGGCTCTCACCCATTTCACCGGTTTGCTTGTTAAAATATTTCATATTTGTTGCCGGTACTGCAGGGCTTCTGCCATATGATTTATTAAAATACTTTCTGAATTTTCTAAGTCTGCAATGGTTCGGGCCACTTTTATAAGTCTAAAATAGCTCCTGGCTGAAAGATCAAACTTTTCGACTGCTAATTTTAGAATTCTCTGGGCATCCGGTTCTAACACACAATATTTCTTGACATGTTTGTTACCCATCTGGGAATTAGTATAGATATTTTCTTTGGCAAACCTTGCTGTTTGAATTTTTCTGGAATTTATTACGTCGTTTCGAATTTGATTCGAATTTCGAGATTCGATATTCGAACTTTCAACAGTCAACTTCTCTACTTCAACGGCCGGCACATGAACATGTAAATCAATTCTATCCAGAATTGGTCCGGAAATACGCGATCTGTATTTTCTGATCATTTTATCAGTACATTTACATTCGCGCCTAGGATGGCCCAAATAACCGCATGGACAGGGATTGACAGCTGCCAGTAATGTAAAACTGGCCGGATAAGAAACATGAGCGGCGGCCCGGACAATACTCACCGTGCCATCTTCCATCGGTTGACGCAATGATTCTAAAACGCTTCTGGGAAATTCGGCCATCTCATCCAAAAACAGCACCCCGAGATGAGACAAACTAACCTCTCCCGGCAAAGGATTGCTGCCTCCCCCGACCATTCCTGCTGGTGATACTCCGTGATGCGGATGACGGTAGGGTCTTCTTCTAATGAGTGACTCACCAGAATCCAACATTCCGGCAACCGAATAAATACGGGTCACTTCCAATGCTTCGAGTGAAGAAAGTGGTGGCAAAATTCCGGCCATAGCTTTGGCCAACATAGTTTTTCCGGTTCCCGGCGGCCCAAACATCAAGAGATTGTGCCCACCGGCGGCCGCGATCGTTAGAGCGCGTTTGGCTTGTTCCTGCCCTGCCACTTCAGCCAGATCCACTTCAAAATTAGCGTCAATTACTAATTCCTGAATTTCAATATGTTTTAGGGGCTCAATTTTTTTGATATCCTGAAAATGATCAACCAATTCAGAAAGATTGCGGACAGGATAGACGGTGACATTTTCAACCACGGCTGCTTCATTGGCAGACTCTATAGGAACATAGATAGCATTATCTTTTGCATAAAGCCCTACTAATAAAACCCCTTTGGTGTGACGAAGTGATCCGTCTAGTGATAATTCACCATAAAAAATGTCATTTCCAACCACCAATTGATTACTAGCAGCCAAAATACCAACCGCAATCGGTAGGTCATAAGCCGCACCGTCCTTGGGAATATCGGCCGGAGCCAAATTAACTGTAATTTTTTGGGTAGGAAAAGCTAAACCCGAATTTTTGATAGCGGTTTTAACCCGTTCCCGCGCTTCTTCCACAGCTTTACTGGCCAGCCCCACAATATTAAATCCGGGAAAACCATCCGAGACATCTACTTCTACTTCAATAGCTGTCGTTTCCAGGCCAACATTGGCAACCGACTTAATCTTGACCAACATTTGTCAAAATCTCATTAATTTGAGTTTTTAGTATTGGTAGATCTTTTTGGATAATATCCCAAATCCTTTTTAAGTTTATTTCTGAATAAACATGAATCAATATATTTCTAGTGTCAGATATTTCTCTCCAAGGAATACCTGGAAACTTGCCTTTAAATTCTTTTGATAGTTGATGAGAAGCCTCTCCAATGATTTCAAAAGATCTAGCGATGGCATAATGAGTTTTTTCATCTCTATAGAAAACATCTTCACTTATTCCTGTCAAAAACTTTTCTATTCTAGTTATTTCGTCATCGATATCATGAATGTAGGCAAGTGAGTCATGTTTCATATAATCTTTGCAGTGGAGCTGAAGACAGAGTCTTTAATATATTTGTTTACATACTCATATTCGACTAAATCTATTTTTTTGTTTAGAGTTTCTTTCAATTCCCTATAGACTCCACCCAAGATTCTAAATCCTGACTCGTGT
>ERZ1292632.3691-Hain-H43-01um-R2-3691-length-11558-cov-15_pt1 | contig 11558 bp, 10 predicted proteins | sample MGYA00564407_ERZ1292632 | MGnify/ENA primary metagenome ERZ1292632 (study PRJEB36523, sample SAMEA6512637) | groundwater metagenome | collected 2019-01-08 | study: AquaDiva: Metagenomics assemblies of 32 groundwater samples
GGTGCCGATGATAATAAGCAGCCAGGGCTTATGCCTTTTTACCCACGAGAGCATAGAGGATTTTCTGGGAATCGGTGATTAACGATTTCCCTACCAACAAATAAATAACAAACATAAAGGTGATGGCCGAAAGGACAATATTTAGTGTGACGTTTACCGGTAATAGCAGGTATGAAATTACCATCATAACTAAAGTGGCAACGAAAGGCTTAAGGACACTGTTTAAAAGACTAAAGTGGGTCAGATGCTTAACGATGGCAATAGGAACGAGTGAGGAAACGGCAATAATGGCTGTAGCAATAGCCACGCCGTTGTAGCCATAACGAGAAGCCAATGGGGGAATGAGAATCCAAGTAAGGACGGTCCACATAATCATTAAGAAAGTATTGATTTTGACTTTACCCAGAGCGTTAAGAGTATTTGTTAAGGGAGTGGAAACACTGGCCCAGGCAGAATTGAAACAATACAGGGCCAGAGCCAGGAGAGCCGGTTCCCATTTGGAATATTTAGGAATAATTTGGACAATTAAGGGGGAAAGAATAGTTAAACCGCCCAAAATCGGAAAAGTAACAAAGGTGATGAAAAATAAGGTGCGTTCGATGGCTTTCTTGAGCTCTTGGGGATGATCTTGAAGACGAGAGAAACTGGGAAAGGTAACTCTGGTGACATTGTCCATAATAAAACGCAGGGGTTTTTGAGACCAGGTTTGAGCCCAGCCAATAATGGCCACGCCTTCTGCGCCAATGATTCTCCACAAGATAATATTTAGAAAGCGGTCTTTGACTACGGCCAAAAGGCTATTTAGCTGATATGGCAGACCGAAAGAAAGAAGAGTTTTAAGAGAAGAAATTGAGATGGCCAGACCGATTTTCCAAGGGGAAAGGAGATAAATCATGGCAGTGCCAACCAAACCGCGCAAGACTACCGCCCAGACATAAGCTCTGATTCCCCAACCCTGCCAAGCCAGAAACACTGCTAGGGCGTAAAAAATGATGTTTTCAACCACTTCAATCGAGGCCAAAACCTGAAAATTAAGCCGCCGCTCTAAAATGACTGAAGGGATGGTTTTGAGCGAGGCCAGGAAAAAAGCCAGCAGTAAAGCATAGTAGAGGCTGGTTCCTGCCCCAGTGACACGGTAATAACTAAAAATTACCGGGGCAAAAAGAAGCATTGTGCCAATCAAGATTAGGACAATGATTTGCTGCAAAGTAAAAGTGGTACGCAGGTCGGTCAGACTGACCTGGGCCTTTTTTTGTACTAGCGATGCGGCTAATCCAATATCAGAAAAGTAACCCAAGATGGAAATTAGGTCGTTTACGGCTATAAAAAGGCCAATTTCCGGAAGACCCAAGAAAATCGACAGAGCCAGAAAACCGCCGGTGGAGACAATTTGCAGCAAGAAAGACCGGCTAACCAGAGTAACGATTCCGGAGACAGTTCTGGCCTTGATGGTGGTTAAATCTACATCTCCTAAAGTTACTTCTTCCGCCATGAAATCATTTTAGCATCACACGAATTCAATGTTCAGTTTAGATCCGAGCGCAGAAGCAATTCTTTCTATAAAGTTGAGGGAGGGATTGACGCTACCGGATTCGAGACGGGCTATAGCAGATTGCTTGGTGCCAACTTTTTTTGCCAATTGGGCTTGGGTGAGTTTCTTTTTTATCCGGGCCCCTACTATTTTATCGATTAAGGCATAGCGGCTCTCCAGCTTGTCATATTCTTTTTTGAAAGCCGGATCTTTAAGCCATTCATTTTTGAGACTATTCCAGGTTCGCATATGACGACTATATCATAGACGTTATATTAATTTCAACCTCTGGTTAGCCGTTTCGATTTCCTTATCAGGTGTTTTTTGGGATTGTTTTTTAAATGCGTGAAGAAAGTATACGAATTTACCTTTAAACGTATAGAAAATGCGAATTTCGATTTTGCCTCTGACACGCAACTCGCACAATCCTGAAGTGATCATTTTGGAATGCGGCATTCCCAGACTTGGGCCGTACTTTTGCAGCAGATCCATTAAACGGGCGAGCTTGGCTCTGGTTGGATGCTCAAGTGAGCTTAAAAACGATTCGACTATTTTTTCTCCCCTGGCGGATTCGTAAAATTTAATCTCCCACTTCCCCGGCGTGACTTTTTCTGCCATGAAGTTATTTTAGCGTAATGCTCTTCTGGTTGCAGAAATCTGTCCAATCATTTACCAATTTAACACGGTCGACATGAATCCCACCTGTGAATCCCACCTGAAAGGTGGGATTTTACACGTAGGTTGACTACGAATGTTATTATGGTACAATTACCGCATGTTTGAAACAGGAAAGGAAGAATCACCTATTCTCGTTCGTTTTGGTAAATATGCTCAAGTGTGGGGCTTAAGAATAGCTGCGGCAGTCAAACTAATAAGCGAGGATGCGGCCGCAAGATTGGCGCAGGAAGATGTAAAGGGTGGGCGGGCTGAAAGAAATGCCTCAAGCGCTAATGCTGCGGTGATGCCGGCTTCTGAAACCTAATACCCCAACAGAAATTAAAGCTGCCCAAGATACAATTGATAGAGTGTTTCCAATGGTACGAATGGGGGTGTTGGTGAGACGGGCTAGGATTTGATGCTTGCCGGGAGAGAGGTCGATTTGCATCCGACCCAGGAGTTTATCGCGGGAGGGGTCGATTTTGACTTCTTTGCCGTCGACCCAGATCTCCCACCCCGGGAAATAATAAGTTTGGAGTTCGGCTACCGCCGTGGGAGTCCAGGTGGTGATTAAATATTCCTGGCGGTTGGTTTTTTTGACCAGAGTTGAATAGATGCCGTCTCCACTGATAAATTTGATGTCTTCTAGGGCCGGGTCGGCTGGGGGCTGGGGGGCCCAGATGGGCAGATAGTCAAATATGCCCGAAGTTATGAGCAGTTGCCACGAACGGCCAGAGAACTTTTTGGCATCTGTCATGTCCGGATACCACTGGCGGGGATGAAAGTAGTTAGCGTTAATTAAAATAACTAAGCAGAATAAGACGATTAAGATCTTTTTGGGAATTATTAAAGCTATCGCGCCGGAGAGAAAAGATGCGGCAAAGATGGAAATGGTGAGGAAGCGCCAGGGAAATTGGAGAAATTCCATAGGCGGAAAGGCCTGCCAAATGGGGGTGGCTTTGAAATGAGCCATGAACAAAGAAACTAGGATATAGAAACTAGAAATTAGAATTAATTGATAATTGTCTCTTAATTTTTTTACAAAAAGGGTGAGCGTAAGAATGATAGCGGGAATGATCCAATGCAAGTAACCAAGAGCAAAACTCATGGTGTCCCCTGGTCCGTAGACGGATTCTCCATAACCCCAGTTAATTTTGAAAAATATTTGGTTTAAATCAAGAAAGTGAGCCAGGTAATTAAAGTATCCGGATGTGAGTGTCCAAACTGAAACAAATTTTGTTTCAAGCAGCACTGGTAGAGTAAAGAAAGCAGCCAGACCGAGAGCCCAGAGAGCGCTAAGGCCCAAAGATACTAAGCGATTAAGACGATTAAGCTTAAGCATCCAGAAAATACACCAAGCGACCAGCACTGGGGCAAAGATCATGAGCATGGGGTTGTGGGAAAGCATTAATCCGGCAACAGTTAGTGATACCCAGGGAATCCATTTGACAGATTTGTCTTTAATGAGACGGTATGTGGTCCAAAAAATGGCCGGGTAGAGGGCCATGGCCCAAAATTCGTTCATGGCTCCCCGGACGTAAAAATCTACGGAGTGATATGGAGCGTAAGTATAAAAAGCGGCCGAGATAAGTCCGCCCAGACGGCCCCAAAATTCTTTGCCCAACAGATACATAAAAAAGGCAGTTAGGACAAAGCCTATGATGCCCACAATTTTGACTACATCAATGTACTGAAAACCCAACCAGCGGAAAGGCTGACCTATAAGATATGGAAGGGGCGGATAATAATTGAAAAGAGGGTAACCGTAACCGTAACCTAAATCGAGGCTCCAGCGGCAAGGAAATTGAAAATCTGCCAGACATTGATCCATTTTGGCTTGGCGGATGGACTGCATATCATCGTGCATTGAGAAATATCCCCGCTGAATCAGCGGTGCCACCGCCGGCAAAATCAGCAAAATCAGCAAGATTAGGGATTTTTTCATAACTTTTCGACCTTAAAGAATAACAAATATTCTCTGGTACTGTCGGGACGAATGGCTTTTTGGTAACTGTTTATGAGTTTGAGTCCGATTTTTTCCGGTTCGGACACATGGAAACGGGTGGAATTGACGACTAAAAATACTTGATTGTCTGCAAGGGCGGAAGTCAGTCTTTCGTTGACGGAATCTATCCAGACCCCGACGCCTATGATCCGGACATTGGGAACATCGTTTAGATATGCCTGCAGAGCGCTAAAGGGCGTACCGAAGAAACCTTCGGATCCAACTACCACGGGACCGGATTTGGCTATCTGACGCAGCTGTTGGGATACATCATAAAGCCCATATCCGGCAGTCCATTCTTCCAGATATCCCGAGCGCTCAATTCGGGGTAGGGGTGCATTTTCGGGCTTGAAAACAATTTGATAATCTATCCATAGACTAAATAAAATTAGAAGACTGGCTACTGCTACTGTCAAAATGTGTTTTTGGGTTTTTTGACCAATGTGTTCTACAGCGTGCGCTATTAGAAGGATTGCAAACGGCACGGTAAAAAGAAGATAGCGGGCAGTAAATTGTTTGGCCATGGCAGATTGGATAAAGATGGGACCTAAAAACCAGGCTGCTAATACAAATCTTTGCCGCCAATGATGCAGTCCTTCACCCAAAAGTGCCCAAAGCAGTAATGCTACACCCACCGGAGTGGCCAGATATAAATAAAAACTCCAAGAATCCTTAAGATGGGGAATGAGAGGATCTAGAGGGTGCGAAAGAACTTCAGATAAAGTAAACACATAGTCAGCGTTTCTAATTGAGATCATATGAAACTCGGGGCCAAGGCGGAGAATATTGTACATACCAGTGGCTATAGCAACGGAAGTTAGAAAATAGAAAATAGAAATTAGGAGATTTCTTGCCGTAAGTTTAGGGATAAAGAGTATGTTGAGGGGTAAAAGGACAAAGGCAAAAATGGCCGGAGATTTAGTAAGCCAGGCAAAGCCTAATGAGAATCCCGCAAACATGGCTAAATCCAGGCGGTGATGGATGAATGATAAAAGGGAAAAAACGAATGTCCAAATCAAAAACATGGCCAGGAGACTGTCTGCTAAGGCCAACCTGTTGAAAAAAACCATGTAAGGAAGAACTGCGGCAACTGCGGTTGCCGTCAAAGTTTGGCGGGGTGATTTGAAAAGAATAAAGCTGGCTGCCGCAATGCCGGCGATGGTACCCAAACCAGCAAGGGCAGAAAAGACCCGGCCGGCCAAAAGCGGATCTGAGAAAATCTTGAGAAAGGGAATGGTGGCCCACATGTACAAGGGCTGTTTACCGTCAGATAAAGGGAGAAATCGAAGCGAGGGTTCGGCCCGCATGACTTGAGACCAGCGGATGTAGATGGATTCGTCGGCAAATATAGGCCAGGAAGTGAGGTTAACAAACCGCAATCCCAAAGCGGCTGCCAAGATAATTAAGAGTGCAATTGCTTTATGCGCCATAGGTCACGAAACATATTAACTACACCTTCCCAAAAACGGACTGTGCTGTCCGGCATATCTGCCCAAGTGACGGGCATTTCTTGGATTTTCAAATGGGATTTTTGGGCCATATAAAGAATCTCAACGTCAAACATAAAGCGGTCAATCTGGCTTTTGGCAAATAAACTTCTGGCTACCGGCCCGCGGAAAGCCTTGAACCCGCACTGGGTATCTTTATAGTCTCTAAGACCTACCATAGCAAATTTTATTTGGTCAAAAATAAAGGAAGCATGTTTTCTGTAAAACGGAGGGGGGGTTTCGATCTTAGAATTGGCTGTACCGCGAGAACCAATAACAATATCAGCATCCTTTAGTCGTTTTAATATTCTGGGAATTTCCAAGAGGGGCGTGGAAAGGTCTGCGTCCATGAACAGCACAATCTCCCCATGGGAAGCTAAGACTCCAGTGCGTACGGCGTAACCTTTGCCACGATTTGGCTGGTAAGAGATGAGTTGAACTTTGGATTTACCGGCTATAAATTTGGCGATGAGTTGGGAGGTATTATCTTGGCTGCCATCATCAACAATGATCAGTTCAAAATTGGGGAAATGTTCATTTAGATATGAAATGACAGCACTAAAATTCCCGCCCAAACGTTTGGCTTCATTGTAGGCCGGAATTATTACGGAAAGCATGGATTTAACGGAGGCCATAGGCGTTGGTAAGTGACCGCCAGCGGACAAGAAGTAGTTCCCGGGTGCCGGCGATGGCGTCTTTGATAAAGCGGACTCTTTCACCATGCTGATGCTCCCAATTAACCGTAATTTCAGTTGTACGAAGACCTATTTTGCGGGCTAGATAAAGAAGTTCTACATCGAAACCAGGATTGGTTACTCCTCCGGAAGTTTGTCTGGCTGGGTGAATTTTGTTAAAAATAGCAAACAATTTACCGGCGGCTTCTTTGGTAAAAGCTTTGAAGCCACACTGGGTATCCCGGTATGGCAGACGCAAAAGTAATCCCCGTAAGATAATCATTCCATAAGCTAAAATTTGTCTGTAAATCGGAGCACCCTTGCGGCCAGATCTGGAGCCGATGACGATATCTAAACCTTCTTTAAATTTGGGGATAAATTTATCAAATTCGGAAATGGGGGTGGCTTGATCCATATCACAAAAAAGAACTATTTGGCCGGTGCTTTGGGCTACACCCGTCGAGACACCAGCGGCTTTGCCTTGGTGGGGGTTTGAAACTACTTTAAAACCGGGATGTGACTTGGCAAATAATTTAAGCAGTGAAAGAGTATCATCTGACGATCCATCATCAACTAATATAACTTCCCAGGAAAATTTCTGCGCCGTCAGGTATTGAAAAACTTTGTCTAAAACACCTTGTTTGAGATTGGCGGATTCGTTCCAGGCAGGGATAACTACCGAAAGATAAGTTTGAGCCATGCTTTAAGTATATCAGCGGCGGATGCGATGTTGAACTGTAAGTGGACCAAAAATAATAGTTTTGTCGATTTTTGAGTAACTATCTTGTCTGGCTAGCCAAGCGTTTAAAAGCTTGGGATGTCCCGGATCAGGCTCTTGGATGGTGTACAAATCTGGAACAAGTTTTATTTCAGTTTTCCCTTTCCAGAGAAACAGATAGTCGTATGAATATGGGATGACCGGAGGAACGTAAGCGTCGGTATTAAATGGCTTACCTGCTGCTTGGGAATAAATCCAATCCACGGCTTGGATTTGCGGGGTCAAGGCTATGTAAGCTGGTTGGGGTTGACGCAAAAATGCTGATGTGGCAGAAATATTTTGATATAAAAAGATAGTTAAAAAAATAACTGCCGCTTTCGGACCGGCTTTTACCCAGATAGCAGAAATAAGAAGTGTCAGAGCTGGAAAAACTCCTGTAAAATAATAATCCCAAACATAGCCTTTATTGCCATGGTAAAAAAGCAGGATGACCATTGGCGTAAACCACCAAACAAGAAGGGCTTTTAGAGGTTTGCCGGGAATTTTTTTCCAAACCAAGAAGAATGTTGCTAATGTTGCTACTGAAAAAAGGAGAGCTGTTGGGGGAGTGCGGAAATATCTGGGGGTAAAAGTATCATAATAAAATTTAAGCCGGGTGGAAAGAAAAGATATGGGCTGGGGCTGGAAACTGCGCTGGCTTACTAAAAATGTTTTAAAAGCATTAAAGAGTATGTTTTGGTGACGGAAATTAAATATTAATTGCGGGGTTAGAGTCAGGCCGAAAAACAGTAATCCCACAAGCATTTTCTTGTTAAATTTACCCCAGAGAATAATGAGAAGCGCAGGAATAAAAAATACAGCCGAGGCTGCTTCAAGTTGTAAAGACAGTCCTACACTTAATCCCAGTAGCCACCAGCGTTTTTGCATTAAGGCGTGCAGTGCCAAAATGGCAAAAAGAGGCAAGGGGGTGGGATTGGATAGCCAGCGGTGATCCTGCATGAAACGGGTCGAGAAAGAGATAAGTACAGCGGCCAGGAGTCCGGTCGTACGGTTAAAATATTTTTTACCGAATAAGTACACCAAGTAAATTGCCAGTACGTTAACCAAGCTTAAAAATATGGCCGCGGCTGCCGGATGACCCCGGCCAATGGCGTAAGCCGGAGCTATGAAATAGTAGTAAAAAGGACCCAAAAAAATGCCTTCGATTCCGGTAGTAGGTCCAATTAGAAAAATTTTGCCTTTGTGAATAAGATCCCAAATGACTAGAGCATCCCGGCCTTGATCAAACCAGAAACCTAAGAAGTCAGAAACTCTGTAAATCCGCAGGAAAAAAGCCGCAAAAAGAGTAAGAAAGATAATCATTTTCCGCTTGGATTGTGAACCAGCCGGAAAAGTTTGGTGCCCCAGGGAAATTCCCATTGCCGGTCTACTTTGGCCCAGCCGAAGGCTGCCACTTCCCAGAGAGGATTGTTGATTGGTTCACAAACGGGATCTTCGCAAATGACAAATAACTGCTCTGATAACTTCTGATGAATGGTGTAGTAAGGAGCTTTGGCGATATCTAAGAAATACACATATCCTTTGTCGTAATTGCGTTTGGCCAGTAGTGCTAAATTAAAGGGTTGGCCGGCTGCTTGGTTGTTAATAAACTCGGCAATCTCCTGGGTGTGGGCCAGCTGATTATTGGGAGGATAGCGGAGGGGATTATTTGCAATACTGACTACAAGCAAGACCAAGAGAACGGGGATTGACCACTTTTTCATTTTTTCAAAAATAAATCCTAGAAGTAAAAAGGGGACGGGAAAAAGGAAACCATAATAGTGGTCGTAGACGTGCTGTTTGTATAAACCTAAACCAACAAGTCCAGCTCCCATCCAGATAAAGGTAAACCAGAAATCCCGGGATGGACGATGTTTAATTAAATAAACCATGCCGATAACAAGAAGGACTGAAGCAAATACTCCGGCAGGAGTGTTTTTGCCGGCCAGAAGTGAAGTGTTGATATCTTGCCAGATGGGCCAAATCTTTGGCAGGGCTTTGTAGGCTTTGAGATTGACCGTAGTTTGCCGATCGGTAAAAAAGGCCGCTATGGCCCGGAAATTGAGCCAGTTGTGCCGCAGGTCAAAAAAGAGTAATGGGGACATGAGGACTAGAAATGAGAAAATAGAAATTAGGGTATAGCGCCGTGCCTGCCGGCAGGCAGGTCTAGCAAGAAACCAGAATAAAACTATAACTGGAAGAAGTAATAGACCCAAATAATGAGAATTGAGAATGAAAGCAAAGGAAACAGCAGAAACTACCAACCAGCGCCAGTAACCGAAGCGCCAGACTTTCCAAATTCCGTATATAGAAATTAGGGCGAAAAATGGCATAATATTTGGGTTCCAAGAAGAGTGAGAATAAGTTATTACAGTGGGAGATAGAGAATAGAGAAGAGAAATGAGGAGAGCCGGGGTGCGGCCAAACCATTGACGGCCAATCCACCATAGAAGAGCCACGGTAACTACTCCCAAGAGAGCTATTTGGATGGCAGGACCAACCGGAGAAAAGTTAGTTACAGCTAAGGGCAGCAACATCATGTAGTAATACAGTGGTCCTAAATACATATTGCCGATGGAGGTACCAGGGCCGATGAGGGTAAATTTTCGACCCAACAGCATATCCCGGACTACCATGACATCCCGGCCCTCATCGCCTAAGAAGGTCATGTAGCTGCCGATGTGCCACAAGCGCACAAAGGAAGCAAGAAGAATAATGCCGAAAATCGCCATGGCTTCCCAACGGAACACGGCTCTCCCCTGCTCCACTAAAATTTCTTGTTTGAGTTGCCACCAGTAAAGCAAAAGTTCTCTTAGGGCCTTGACGATGACTTGCGGATTTGAACCGGTAGACTGCCCAGCAGTTCTGGGCAAATGAGTAACCGGTAGTTCTACAATTTTTAGACCCCTAGCCCGGGCGGCTGCAAAAGCTTGGGTGTCAATCATGGCTCCGTCTGAAGGCAGGCTTAATTTCTTTAAAATACTTCTTCTAATCAGCTTGAAACCACAATCAATATCTGTGGCTAGATATCCAAAAATCGCTCTGACCAAAGTATTCCAACCCCAGCGTAAAAACTGGCGGTATTTGGGATCTGAATCCTTAACCCTGATGCCACTGACAATATCTGCATTGGTTTCGGCTTGTTTTGAAAGCAGATCCTGAACCTGGTTAAAATCGAATTGATTATCAGCAGGAATCATGACAATAAATTCTTTGGAAGAGGCAGTAAAACCTGCTTTGAGAGATCCGCCATAGCCTTTGTTGGGACGATTGGTAACTATTTTTAAATTGGGAAGAGATTTGGTAAATTTTTTGGCTATGTTTCCGGTTTTGTCTGTAGATCCGTCATTTACGACTATTATTTCAGCATCAAGTTTGAGTTTTTTTAAAACCATCGAAATTGAGGTCAGACATTTGGCGATATTTTCTTCCTCATTGTAGGCCGGAATGACCACGGAAAGAGTGGCTTTCATGCTACAATAATAGCATGGGAGAGGCGAAAAATTGGATGGTCTTAGCCTTGGTGGCGGTTTTTTCGGCTTTGGCATTGTGGATACCTGTGGGAATGGTAAAGGTCTATGAGAATTTCGACGGACCTTATTATCTGGTAGTAGCCAAAAGTTGGTACAACAAAGACTTCATCCGCAGTCATTTTTCTTTTCCGTTACCTTTAGAGTATTATCCGGCGCATTTTCCTCTGTATCCAGCTTTGATTAATCTTCTTGGAGGAACTCCACTGGCAGCAATTGCAGTAAATATTATAGCTACTATTGCTGGGGCGGTTGTGATTTATCAGGTGTTTAAAGAGTTTAAGTGGGGAAATCCACTGTTAGTGGCTCTTGTTTGGTTGTTTGCCTGGCCGAGAATGTGGGTGGTCAGATCTGTGGGTAGTCCGGAAACATTGTTTGTTTTGTGGGTTGTTTTGGCGTTGTATTTTTTCGGGAAGAAAAGGTATTGGCTTGCCGGGTTAATTGGAGCCCTAGCAACATTAACCAAAAGTCCGGGAATATTACTGTTTCCAGCTTTTCTACTGGCCTCTAAGTTTGACCGGAAAATTTGGCCTATTTTGCTTATCCCACTTGCGTTAATTGGAGTATTTGGTATTTATTATTTGCGCACTGGGGATTTCTGGGCTTACTTTCATTCTGGGGACAATATTCATCTACAGGTCCTACCGTTTAAGGTGTTTGACAGCGATCAGCCGTGGGTAGGTAACTGGTGGTTAGAAGACGTACTATGGATTTATTTAATCGGGGGGATAGGGGTATTTAAAGCATTTAAGAAAAATAAAGTGTGGGGATGGTGGGGAGCTGTTTTTTACACCACTATCTTGTTTGTATCTCACCGGGACATTGCCAGATATAGTTTGCCCTTGGTTCCCGTAGTCCTTTTAGGGTTGTCTGATGTATTAGAAAAGAAAGAAGTTAAGTGGGCATTGCTGCTTTTG
>ERZ1292632.621-Hain-H43-01um-R2-621-length-39283-cov-12_pt3 | contig 11554 bp, 13 predicted proteins | sample MGYA00564407_ERZ1292632 | MGnify/ENA primary metagenome ERZ1292632 (study PRJEB36523, sample SAMEA6512637) | groundwater metagenome | collected 2019-01-08 | study: AquaDiva: Metagenomics assemblies of 32 groundwater samples
ACAGGTGCTGGTATACCCCAGATTACAGCGATAATGGATGTTTATGAGGCAATTAAGGGAGAAATCCCAATTTGTGCAGACGGTGGAATAAGAATGCCTTCAGATGTTGTAAAGGCAATTGGAGCAGGCGCTGATAATGTAATGTGCGGGAATATATTTGCAGGAGCAGATGAGACTCCTGGAGAAATTATTGAAGAAAATGGGAAAAAATTCAAGATTTACAGAGGCTCTGCAAGTTATGATGTTTCTCTTAAGAAAAAAGAACTTGACGGGGAAAAGGACAAAGAAGTTATCAGTATTGAAGGAGAAAAAATTCTTGTTGAATGCAAAGGGCCTATAGAGCCAATAGTCAGGGATTTTCTCGGAAGCCTAGCTTCTGGGATGACTTATGTTGGTGCCAAAAAAATAAAAGATTTGGTTGGGAAAGCTGATTTTATCGAGATAAGTTCTGCGGGATTTGAGGAAAGCATTGCTCACGGAAAAAGAAAAGAAGATTGAATTTATAATAATTTTAAAAAAGATTCTCATACCCCCTAATAATTTTCATATTTTACTATTTAACTTAAGGTATATCCCATTATAACTTATATCATATGCCCTATCAAATAACTGCTATCATACACTAAGAATTCTTAAAAAGCCATCAAACCTTTCTTTAAAATGAAATTAGGTGTATTATTTTCTGGCGGAAAAGATTCAACAATGGCCACATGGCTGGCAAAAAAGCAAGGCCATGAAATAGCCTGCCTTATAACTATTTATTCTGAAAATCCTGACAGCTATATGTTTCACACACCATCTATATTCAAGACAAAAAAGCAGGCAGAAGTAATGGGAATTCCGATTTTAACAGGGGAGACCAATGGGGTTAAAGAAGAAGAGCTTAAAGATTTAGAAAAAGCGATTAAAGCAGCTATTAAGAAATACAAAATTGAAGGAATTGTCACAGGGGCTCTTCATTCAGACTACCAGGCATCAAGGATTCAGAAGATTTGTGATAATCTGGGATTGCAATGCATAAATCCCTTATGGCACAAGGATGAATTCCAGTATCTAAGAGATATAATAAACAATAAATTTAAAGTTGTGATAATCGGCGTCTCTGCGTACCCCCTTGGCGCTTCCTGGCTTGGCAGAGTTATTGATGAAAAGTTTATAGAAGATGTAACAAAACTTCATGAAAAATACAAGATTCATGTTGCAGGAGAAGGCGGGGAATTTGAAACTTTTGTGCTTGAGTGCCCACTATTCGAAAGACCATTGAAAGTTACAGGCGCTGACTTCACAGGAGAGGATCATAGTTGGAAAATGGAAGTTGAGGTTGAGTGACTGCCAGAAAAATATATAAATGAAGAGGGTGATATTGTATCATGGAAGAAATGATAAGAATACCTATAAAAGAATATAGAGAACTAAAAAAATATAGGGAAGTAGATAAAGAAATTCTCATAGATATAGCTAAAGGAATAAAGGATATTCTTAAGGGCAGGGTAGAAGAGATTTAAAGTCCTTTTAATATACTCTCTAATTCGTTTTTGTAAACATCAAGGTTAGTCTTTATCAAATCAATTTCATATTGTTGTGCTTTCTTATCTGTGATAGTAATAAGAAAAACACATTCATGGCTTTCGTATATTAAGAACAAAACCCTCTTTCCATTAAATTTCTTTTCTCTAAAAAATTTATAACCCAATGGCTTACCAGAAAATGGCTGACTCTTTAAGCTCTGTTCAAATTTTATTATTTTATCCTGTTCCGATTTATCCACTTTGGGTAATTTCTTTTTGTAATGTATTGAACGAAAAACCCTGAACATTAAGAGAATAATGGCAAGATAATTTATAAAATATCTCTTTCTTAAATGGACCTGCCGGGAATTGAAATCAGAGTTATGACTGCCAGCCATGCATAATAGAGCCCCCACGCGACAAGCCCTAATTACCAAGAAACCTTATTTTATCCATTCCTTTAAAATGTTGGTCTCCGGTCAACAATTCAGATTTAAGAAACAGAGCACAAGCATAAACTATCGCGTCAATCATATATAAATTTCTTTTATAGGATAAATCTGCTGCAAGCATTGATATGTCAAAATCAATCTTTATTATCTTGCTTCTTGTCGTTATAAATTTTATTCTGGATGCATATTCTTTGTTTTCTCTCATGAATTTTCTCTTTATTTCTGATATGCAAACAGAGGGCGTTAATATTTCCTCCCTGTTTTCTATAATTTTCTTAGCAATTCTCCCTTTCTCACTTCCTGCAAAATATTCAAACCAAGCATAGCTATCAAAAACGATCATGATGGTCTCGTGCCTCTTTTATTTTCTTGCCTGTGAGCCACTTATCCGAACCAAACATGTCTTTCTCTTTCTGCAATATAAGCTCTTTAAACAACAGGTCATTAATAATGGCAGACATTTTCCTTTTTCCAAATTCTCTTAGCAAAGCTTGTTTCACATCTTCTCTTAAAACTATTGTTGTTTTTTCCATAATACATATACGTATACGTCTTTTATAAAGATTTCGGCTGGGTTTTATGTCTTAGATGTTCTATCACTGCATAATTAAACCATTATACTGCAGGCCCTGATTAATCTCTTTGTCTTCCGAAAAACACACCAAATCTTGCCTCATCTTGCCTAAAATCATATTCCCCTATCATAAACTTATACCTAAGACCAATTGCTTGGCTTTCTCTTGAGTAATGGAATAAAACATTTCTTAAATTTAAATTTAGGTTGGCTGTTACTTCGCCTTCATTCAAACTTATTGAAAAATCATAAGAAAAAGGTTTGGTAAAAAACATATCATTAAGATATCTTCTTGTGGTTTCTAAGTTAGAATCATAAATCCGTGAAACCGCCCTAAGTCCATTTTCAAGATGTCTTTCAAAATCCCTATGATTTAGCCTCGAATAATTATGGGTTGATAAATTTGCTGTAAAATCATCTTCTCCGCGGTCATAAATGAGATTAAGATTTATATTTCTAAAAAGATTAAAATTAAAAAAACCAGAAATATCTTCTCCATAATAGACATTTAGGTTGACTCTTTCTCTTTCCGCACCACCAAAAGAATAATTTGCATTTATAAGATAATTATTAAATCTTTCTTCAGGTTGTTCTTCCCCATCTCCTCTGTTTTGGTGTCTGTTTTGAATGAATTTGAAAAATCCGTTTCTGAACCCAATTCCATATACAGTGCTTTCGCTATTGAATCCAGAAGAAAAAGGTACAAGATCTTGATCTTCGCCTATAGTTATCAGAGTGCTTCCATCTATTTTATTCTCTTGGGTGGCAGATTCATAACTAGCAAAAAAATTCCTGTAATTTAAAGCAAAACCAAAATCCCTTGATCTGCTGTCATCCAATATAGTTGTTTCAGTTATAATTTTCCCGATAGGAGAATCCTGTACTTCACGAGTTTCATCCCTGTCGCTTTGTTCTGATCTATTATGATAAAATTCAATCAATCCCAGATCAATATTTCCCCCATAAGTGTGATTGAGAAGCCCGTTTCTTACAAGATAAAGTGCGTTATTCCCATACTTTAATTGAATATCACCCCTAGTATTGACCAGATTCTCTAACCCAAAAGGATTTCTCAACGAAATATCAGCATACGCGCTTTTCACATCCAGATAGTTAGGATTAGCTTCTGCTTTGAATTGTGCTTCTGATACGCGGGGGATACCAAGGAAAAATAAAAAAGGTAATAAATATTTTAATTTCATTTTTAAACAAAATACCTCCCCTCTAAATTTCCCCCTATTATGTTTTTTCTTGTGAGTTTGATTGTCAAAATAATTGATATTGTTAAATTAAGAATTATTAGTATTGGCATTATTGATTTTGTTAGTGTTTTTTCAGTCGTTTCTAATTTATTTTTCGAAGAACTCACTATAGACACATTAGTGGCAGGAATATTATATATTGCTATTTTAGGAGCATTAAACTGCTCAAGATACTTTTGTTCATAAAATTCATCTGCAGGAAGTACCATCATACCCTTGTTCTTGGTCTTAGATTCTAAAGAGGGGATTTCTTTTACAACAATGAAATAGTTTTGCGTAACACTGTCATTTCCATCAGAAACTTCAATTGTAACATCATAATTGGTATCTAAATCTACTTCAGGCGCAGTTCCTGTAATAAGCCCTGTGTTTGAATTTATAGAAAGCCAGTTAGGAGCCTGTGTTAAACTATATGTTAGAGTATCTCCGTCTTCGTCTGTTGCTGTAACCTGATACAAATATCCCCTATTTTCATTAACTTCTGTAACAGGCATTGAGGTTATCACAGGAGGATTGTTTGTTGGTGAGGAAATAACATCTAATACATTCAGCATATAAGTTTGTGTTGCCGTGTCTGCCCCGTCTGAAACAGTGATTGTAATATTAAAATTTGTATCCGCGGTCACAGAAGGAGCTGTTCCAGATAGCAATCCTGTTGCAGAATCCATTGTAAGCCAACTCGGACCTGAGAAAGAATAGGCTAATGTATCATTGTCAGAATCTGTTGCAGTAACCTGATATGAATATGCTTCACTTTCATTTATTTCTGTAATAGGCATGGAAGTAATAATAGGGGGATTATTTGTTGGTATTACCGGATTTACAGCTATAGAGATGGTTGCATTATTGCTATCAGCGATTCCATCATTTGCTTTGAATGTGAAATTATCAGAACCGGTAAAGCTCGTATTAGGTGTGTATGTTACCTGTCCAGTTGTAGAATTAAAGCCAGATAAAACACCATTTGATGGAGTTGTTAGCAAGGAAAACGTAAAGGAATCACCATCAACATCCGTTGCTGAGAGAGTTATGGTCATAGGAGTATCTTGGTTTGTTGTTATACTTTGATTATTTGCAACAGGAGGATTATTTGGTTCAGGAACATCAACCACAGTTAAAACATAATTTTGTGTTGTTGTGGCTATTCCATCTGAAACTTGAACAGTAACTGCATAGTTTGTGTCAGAATTAACACTTGGAGCTGTTCCTGTTATTAATCCAGAACTGCTTATTGATAGCCAGCCGAGGTTTTCTGTAATAGAATATGTCAATGCATCATTGTCAGCATCTGTTGCAACAACTTGATAAGAATAATTTGCTGATTCATTAACAGAAGTAACAGGGGTTGAGGTTATAATAGGGGGATTGTTTAGCTCCCCACCTACTTCTAATACAAACTCTTGATCAACATATGTTATTTTTTCTGGGTCATTTTCAAAATATTCATGGTATGCTCTTACAACAACATTATAATTTCCATTCTGAACAGGAGTCCATCTGATAATTCCTTCATCTTTATCCACAGTCATTCCATCAGGTGCTTCAATTAGCTTATAATTTATCATATCTAAGAGATTGGAAAAGCTTTCGTCATACTCTTTCAGTTGGATGTTATATAACCATTCTTCATCAATTGCTAGGTCTGTCTCAGGCAAAGAAGCTATCTCTGGCTTCCAATCTATGTTATCTATAAAAAATTCTTGTGATGTAAAATTAATTTGCTTTTCTATCCCGCTTATTTCATAGAAATAATCTATTTTAAACCTGTACTTATTCTTTAAGATCCATTCTGGAACTTTATTATACTGCCGACCCTCTTCTACGCATAGAAATTCTTCTCCAGATAATTCAATTGTATTTCCCCCATAGATTACTATTAGATTACTCATGCATATTTTTACTAAACCATCAGATAATGTTGCTTCTATCCATCCCCTTCTTTTTAATGTTATTTCCTCCAGACCAGGGAGGTCATTACTTAAATCGAGAAATTTCCCCCATGCTCTGAGTGCATTCATTGTTTGGCCATCAATAGTCTGAAAGGTACTTTTATCTTCAACCAATTTAATATTTCTTTCAGCTACATTTCTTATTTTCAATATCTCTTTTATATAATCACCAGTTTCATAATTTGTATTGTCATCTAAGCTTTTAAACGAGAACTCTATCTCCCCGTTGTTAAGGAGATAAAAAAACCACTGGTCATCCGGAAGCTTTTGCAGTGTTATTTGAATGTTTTTGTCCCCGCTTGTAAAGAAGCTTCCTGTTTGTTCCTTGTAAGACAATTTATAAACAATATAAATAAACAGTTCATTTTTATTCAAAGTAAAAGATGCCTTCCCACCTGAATCAGTTAACTTACTCTCACTAAAGCCGGTATTTGTAATTCCCTGGATTATTATTAGGGTATCTGGCAAAGGATTTCCATTTTCATCTTTAACCTCAAAATTAATATTAACCACTTCAGAACTAGCTGCAATAACTAGTTGAAAAACAAATATCCCTAAAATCAGGAAGACAATAAACCTCATACCTCATTTTTATCACCCTCTTCATTTAATTTTCTCCCTTTTTTTCCTTCTACTTTTCTTTTTATTCTAAGAATAACCATCAATCCAACTACAGAAACAATGAATACAATCACCATTATTGAGCCTCCTGTTCCCAATGCGCCAATAAATGCACCAGTTATTCCGGCAAAGAATCCCTTTGTTGGAGCAGGTGGTGTTGCTTCAATCGGTTCAGGGGTGGTTGGTACTGGACTGGTTATTTGAGGAAGTGTATCGGGTTCTGAAACAGTCCTGTCTCTTGATCTGCCCCCGCCTCCAGAGGTTGTTTGTATTGTCTCGGTTATCATAAACATAGAGAAGTGGGGGGTTGAAGATTCAAATTCATAAAATCCGTTAGCTTGATTGATTAATATTGTAGATAATTTGACCCAGCCAGTACTCTCCAAAACATACAAACTAACTAATGAAGGGGTTGAAACATCTGCTACAGGAACTTTAAATCTAATTGTTCCAGGAGAACTATTAGAAACCGATATATCCATGTATTTAATAACACTTTTTGTGTTAGAAGGTAAGGTTGAGCTAAAAACATCAAAGAACGAAACGCTTAATGTATTCTCTCCAAGCCCATCTATCCCCCTTATATAATAAGCAATCTCAGGGTTTATTGGGGTGTAGGTTCCGTTCACAACTATGTTTGTTTCTTTATTCTCAACTCCCTGAATTATTAAGGTTATGGTTTTAGTAAAGGTGGTATTATCTTTTTGTATAAATACTGGAATATCATAGGTTCCATCTTTTAATTGAACAGATGAGAGATCTATTGCGCCAATGGTATAATCAAGATTAACGCCTTCTAAAAGATTATTAATCATATCGCCACTTCCTGCAGAGGTTTCATTTATTATTGGGATTATCTCAGAAAGCAAATTTGGTATAGTTATTTGTGTTACACTTTCATTGATTATTCGTCTTATTTCATTTTTGTAATTATCTATGTCCCCATAGCCCTGATCATTCCACAAAGTATAATAATTTCCTTCCTTTGTAAAGTTTATATTTCTATCAGAAGCTTTTGAAAGAGGGTTCTGTACTAAATAATTATTAAATTCTGAGAGACTACTAGAACTATTGAGAGGGACTCCAGCATAACTAAAAATACGATTTATTAAAAAAGTAAACGACACCGACACGCTTGGGCTTATTCTAATTAACTCATTAGAAAATGCTAGGCTCTCAAACTGAGGATAATTAAAACCATTTTTTATCTTAACACTGCCATTTACGCCATTAAGTAAATCAGATACATTAAAATTAAGCTCCCCATTTATTGCTCCAAGTGAATCACATAGACTTGTTATATTCAGATTGCTACATGATATACCCTGTGTATCAAAACTGGTTCCTGCGGTATTCAAATAGAGATTTGCTTGGGATTCATTCTGATTTATTGTTATTGTTAATTGAGTTACATTATCCTGGAAGAACTCATTAAAGTCGTTAAAAGAAAGTTCCGCACTCATAATAGGGGAAGATAGTATGATGAGCGATAATAAAAGTATTCCGGTAAGCACATTTTTGAAGTTCATTTTAATCCATATTTTTATGCCTTTAAATACCAATAAGGCTTTTTAAATTTAATTGTCTGTAACTACTCCTAGATTAATCCACATCAAAGAATACCTAAATCTTCAACCCTGTTTCCTTCCCTGTCTTCATATCCTTAACCATAAATTTCTTTGCCTTGACTTCTTTTTCTCCGACAAAAATAACTTTCTGAAAGTTATAGGAATTTGCATAATCAAGAGCTTTGCTTGGCTTTCCGTAATAAATTGAAGTTATTTCATTTTTAGTTCTTAATTTATTTGCTAGTTTTATAGCCTCGTCATCCTTGCCTAAAGATATTATAAGAGTTCTTTCTTTATTAACATCTAATTTAGCCAACATAGAAATTCTGTCCAAGCCAAATGAAACCCCTGTGCATTGAACTTTATTAAACATATAACTTCCTCCTGCAATAAGAGTTTCCTTTATTCCAGCAGCCTTAATTTCAAATACGTTTTTGTTATAATAACTCAAGCCACGAATAAGCGTTGGAGAAAATGAAACCTTTACGCCATAGAGTTTGCAGTATTCTAAAAGGAATAATATCTCCTTGTAACTTTGAAATTTATTAAAATATTTTTCTCCCTTTTTTAGACTAGTAATAACCTTATCTGCACCTAGCTTTTTCAAATTCTCTCTTACCCTTTTCTCCCCAATCTTATTATATTTATCAATTTCCCGTAAGACCTGTAATTTATTCTTTTCTTTTATGTTATTATCCTCTAAAATATCGTTTAGCAATCCACGATTATTAATTAAAATTATAGGCTTAATTCCTAATTTTTTCATTATTTCATTTGAAAGAGCAAGAATTTCTGCCTCGTTTCTTTCTCCAGAACCAACAACATCAACATCACACTGGGTAAACTGTCTGAATCTGTTTCCTTCAACAGGTTCATCACGAAAGACTTCCCCTATTTGATATCTTTTGTATGGAAGCTTTTTGTTTTGCATAAGTCTTTTTAGTTGGAATGTAAATTCATAACGCAAAGCCAAGTTTCTCTTTCCCTTGTCTTGCAGTTTAAAAATATCTGAAACAGCCTCGTCTTCTTTGTTCTCACCTCTGACAAACTCTTCCTGCTCTATGACAGGGGTTTCAGCAGGCTCAAAGCCATATTTTTCGAAAGTTTCAGCTATTAACTTCCTTATTTCTGCTCTTTTCACAGCTTCTTTTCCGGAGAAATCACGAAAGCCTTTTACGGGTTCTGTGTTTGTCATTTTTTCTCTATTAATGATTTAATTATAGAAGCCAAGCTATTAAAATCTTTATCTGCCTCGATGCCGAGAGTTAATAGCTAATTTTGTCATGTTAATTTTATTTCTTGCCATTTTACATTTAAATCTCTTAAAGTTTGATATTGTTTGGCTGATATTCCGAAAACTTCTCTGCCTTCATAAAAAAAACTTTGAACCGGACCAAGCCTCCCCAATTCATTAAGAACCCTTTCGGAATCATCCTCTGGAATACTCACCACATAATCAAGGTGTCCTCTAGCCAAAACTAACTTAGCTTTATTTTCACTTAGAACATTTTTATCTAATGGCATTTTTTAGATTGTTTATTTTCCTTTAAAAGGATTATTGTGGTCTCTTACAAAGAGGGCGGAAGGAGAGAATCGAACTCTCGTCTTGCGGACCACAACCGCATGTACTGCCATTATACTACAACCGCCATAATTTAATTTAGGAAAGAGCGATATAAAAATATTGGCAAAGCTAAAGAAATCTATTCTAATTATGCCGGTAATTTGACATTGCTGTCATGATTTTATCAAAAAAAGCCAGTATTTAAAAGTTTGTTTTATGGAAGCCAAATTTTATTATAAATATCCTTAAGAATTAATATGCACTTGTCATACTTAATATAACAATCCCCTCTTCTAAATAATCAATGCCTTTCTAAAACTATCTCTTTCTAAAAAAATAAAAGAAACACAGAAAAAATAAATAAAAATTAAAAATTAAATGTCTGTGTTTGCGAACAAAGCTGCTCGTTTCCTGAAGAATCCAGGAAGAACGGTGTGTATTCTATCTTGTTTCCGCTAGTTACTGTTGTTCCACTTGGGGGCAAACTTACAGTACTTGTCTGTAACTCTGTAAGAGCTCCGAAATCAATGACACCACTATTTGATGTGGCATTAAAGATAGAAACTTTTATTCCTCCAAGAGCTTCTCCGCCAGCATTTCTTTTTAATGTGACTGCGTAAACTCCTGAAGTTTCAGTAACAGAAACAGCTTCTAAGCTAACAGCGATACACTTTGCGCTTAGATCTATATTCTCAGCTCCACCCTGAATAACATTCCTTATGACAACCCAGATAATTCCAACAGCAACTAAAGTTAGAAGGATAATTATCAAGGTGGCCACGATGGTTGATAAACCTCTCTTGTTTCTCATTTTCCTCCTTTTTGTTTTAGATTATACCTTAAATAAACAATATTTACTTTAAAAATGTTATTATCCTCTAGGCTTTGTATACAAAGACTTTTATCGTCTATTAAAACCATCTAAAAGCTTAAAAAATTCATCCCTGTCCATAACTTTATCATTTTCCGATAATCCAATTCTCTCTGCTAATTTCCAGAATACGTCTGGTTTATATCCTTTTTTTATTATAGAAGCTATTGTTGGAAGCCTTTCATCATCCCATCCAGAATATTCTCCTGCATCTATGGCTTTTCTCATTTTTGTTGAAGACAATTCCATGTCCTTGAATTTTATTCTTCCTAGGAAACTTGTCCATGGAATCTGTGTTTTCAATCCTAAAGCCGTGTAAATTCTTCTCTGCCTTTCTGCGTTATCTCTATGGTCTTTAGCCCTTATGATATGAGTCATTTTCTGTTCTATATCATCTGCAGTTACTGCGAGATTCATCAACGGCCAAACCCTGTATTTGTTTCCTTGCCTGGCATGTTTTGTAAGATTTATTCTAGCAAGAGGAAAATCCCTCATAGCTGGATTTTTGTCTTTCATATCTGATTTAAATCTTAAGACAGCGTCGCCTTCTTTGAATACTGGTTTGTTAATGCCTAACATCCTTTTCCAACGATTTATATTCTCATTAATACTTAACCCTCTGCAAGGACACTCCCTCTTATTATCAGCGAATTTCTTAAATTCTTCCTGAGAACATGTGCAAATATATGCAGCTTCTTTTTTCAGAAGTTTCTCTGCACAATCATAATAAATTTTCATCCTATCTGACTGAATTACTATTTCTGCAAGATTTCCAAAAAGCCATTTTGATTCTTTTTTTATCATTTCATATGCCGGAGGATAGATATTCTCTGGATTTGTGTCTTCAATTCTGACATAAAATTTTCCGCCATATTTTTTAACAAATAGATAAGAAAGGCTTGATGTAAGAGCATGACCTATATGAAATGGGCCTGAGGCAGAAGGAGCAAACCTCATTATTACTTTTCCTTTTTTTGCACCAGGCAATTCAGGCAAACCCTCGCGCCCTTCTCTCTTATGAACTGTTTTCTCTAATTTAGCAAACTCTGTTTCCTGCTGCTCTTTGGTTAATTTATTCACTTCTGATACAATTCTATTAATTTCTTTAGAATATTTCTTTACTTCGCTTGGTTTAAGTCCCTCGTTGAACAGCGAAGATATTACAGAACTAGCCTTTGCAGTCCC
>ERZ1292632.1808-Hain-H43-01um-R2-1808-length-19521-cov-6_pt1 | contig 11550 bp, 11 predicted proteins | sample MGYA00564407_ERZ1292632 | MGnify/ENA primary metagenome ERZ1292632 (study PRJEB36523, sample SAMEA6512637) | groundwater metagenome | collected 2019-01-08 | study: AquaDiva: Metagenomics assemblies of 32 groundwater samples
TCGGTTATCTTTAGGCAATCGGGCTGACGATCAAAAATTTTACAAAGACGACGCCGCTTGGGATCGGGCCGAAGAAATTTTGCGCCAGACACTTAAACGTCAGGATGTACCGTTTAAAGAGGGGGAAAATGAAGCGGCGTTTTACGGACCAAAAATTGATATTCAGATGAAAGAAGTGAGAGGAAAAGAAGAAACCGTGTTCACCGTCCAATATGATTTTGTGATGCCTAAACGTTTTAAACTCACTTATATTAATTCCCGCGGGCAAGAGCAGGAAACAATCGTGATTCATCGTTCCTCTATCGGATCGATTGAACGAGTGGTCGCTTTTCTGATTGAAAAATATCACGGCGCCTTTCCGCTCTGGCTCGCGCCGGTGCAAGCGATAATTTTGCCGATCGGCGAGAAACATAATGTCTATGCCCAAAAAGTTTTTAGCGAATTGAGAGATGCCGGTATCCGCGCCGAAATCAATTTAGACAACGAAACACTCGGGAAAAAAATTAAAATCGGCAAAACGCAAAAGATCCCTTATCTCATAGTGATTGGTGATAAAGAGATTGCGAGTCAGACGCTCACCGTCGAAGGCCGTACGGAAAAATTCGATGGTCTTACTCTCTCTGGACTAATAACTAAATTACAGATGGAGATTAAAGAGAAGAAATAGAAAAGCGCGCCACTCAAGACGCGCCTTGATCCCACGATATTATACTTGAGGATAGCGATAGAACATTTGCCCATCACCAACTTTGAGTTTCATACCGAAGGAAGAAAAGAATGAATCAATCTCCCTAGTGGTTCCAATGCCGCAATTCTTTACTCCCGAAAGTTTAGAGATTGAAACACTTTCAGACAAAACAAGATCCTCAAGCCTTGAATCTTCAGAAAGATTCAGTTTCTGAAAGAAAACCCTCCTGGCTCTCACACTCATGGGTCGCAATTTCAGGGCGTCACCAAGAGTGATCGATTGATCGGGTTGTTTAGGATTAAACACCCCATCGGAATCCAGGAATTTTTCCAGTTGAACTAGTCGTTGGTAGGAATGCTCACTCCTCAACCAACGAAGGAGTCTCTCCAGTAATCGAAAGGTTTTAATGGCTTCAATCTTAATCGATTTGCGTGACATCTGAATTCCTCCTTATTGCCAAAGTTTACTAGTTCTCAAAAACCCCAAAATTAACCTACTAAATTAAATTCTAAACGTCAAGGGTTGCCAACTCAATATTGATTATTCAATTAAATCCTCAACTTTTAACTCTGCCTGAACGAGAATTGATTTTAAGGTTTTCGGGGCGAGGTTCTGCCTCGCGACAGGAATTACCACATGCAAATTAATCTTTGTCTCGTGGCGCAAATTTATATGACTTCTCGTCGAATGATGTTCGTAAAATCCCAGTCGAAATAAAATTGCCAAAATTTTTCGAGAACTTTAGGCGCGGCAATTTCGGCATTTAGACACTAACGCTTAGCCGGAAACTTCCAATCTCAACTTCTTTCGGAAATGATTCTTTTTCCAGACGCAAACCGTCAAGATAGCAACGAATAGCGTTCTCGGCCATATCACATGCCTCTTTTAAATCCTTGCCCTCGGTTACCAAACCGGGCAGAGACGGTACTGTAACGGTATAACCGTTATTTTCATTTCTTTCAAATACTGCTGTGTATTGATAAATCTCTTGTCGTGTTTTTTTTCATAACCATAGCCTACCATCCCTCACCCCGATTTGCACATCGTTACACATCCAATGTCGCTAGTTTGGCGTGGGTCTGGATGAAAATTTTGCGCGGTTCTACTTCGTCGCCCATCAGGATGGTGAAGATTTTATTCGCTTCTTCGGCGGTCGCCACGTTAACCTGTTTTAAAATCCGGCGCGCCGGGTCCATCGTCGTCTCCCATAATTCTTCCGGGTTCATCTCACCGAGGCCTTTGTACCGTTGAACATTGGCCTCGCCGGAGATTCGTTTCAGCACTTTGGTTTTTTCTTCGTCCGAGTAGGCATAGTGAATTTCTTTGCCTTTTTTAATTTTATAAAGCGGCGGCTGGGCAATATATAAATAACCGCCGTCAATCAACGACGGAAAGTAACGATAAAAAAGGGTTAAAAGAAGCGTGCGGATGTGAGCGCCGTCAACATCGGCATCGGTGGCGATGATAATTTTATGATAACGCAATTTTTCCAGATTAAAAGTGTCGCTGATGGAAGTGCCGAGCGCGATGACCAACGATTTGATTTCCTTGAACGCCAGAATTTTATCCAGACGGGTTTTTTCCACATTTAGAATCTTGCCCTTGAGCGGCAAAATCGCCTGCGTCCGACGGTCGCGCCCTTGCTTGGACGAACCGCCAGCCGAATCCCCTTCTACGATAAAAAGTTCGGCCTCGGCCGCTTCGCGGGTTTGGCAATCGGCCAATTTGCCGGGGAGCGTCAATCCTTCCAGCGCCCCCTTGCGCAAGACGCTGTCCTTGGCCGCCTTCGCCGCCTTGCGCGCTTCCAAGGCGAGCACCACTTTATTGATGATCGCCCGCGCGTCATCCGGTCTTTCTTCCAAATAAGCCGCCAAGCTTTCGCCAAAAATTGTCTCTACCGCGCCACGCACTTCCACATTGCCAAGCTTGGCTTTGGTCTGACCTTCAAATTGGGGATTTTTCAATTTAACCGAGATGACCGCCAAAATTCCCTCGCGCACATCGTCGCCGGTCAAATTACCGTCGCTGTCTTTGAGCAGATTATTTTTCCGCGCGTAATCATTCAAGGTGCGCGTCAGGGCGGTGCGGAAGCCGGTCAGGTGCATGCCGCCTTCCGGCGTCGCAGTGTTGTTAGCGAAGCTGGTTTCGCTCGGGGCGATGTCATCCAGATATTGGAAAGCGATTTCTACTTGCACGCCATTGGTATTTTTGTCCAAATAGAAGACGGTTTTGTGAAGCGGCTTTTCTTTCTGGGCGTAAAAACTGATGTATGATCGGAGGCCACCTTCAAAATAAAAGGTTTGCGCCGGTAAATTTAATCCCGACTCGGTGAGATAAAAAACTTCCTCGCTATTAAGTTTCTTATTATCAACCTGACGGGCATCAATCGCTCGCACTCTCACTCCCTTAACCAGATAAGCCTGGCCGCGCAAGTGGTTGATGATTCGTTCCCAGTTGTAAACCAGATCAGAAAAAACGGTTGGGTCGGGTTTAAACAAAACTATCGTGCCGTGCAATTTTGAAGTTTCCAGCTTCTTAACCGCCGCTTGTTTTTTCCCGCGAGCGTATTCTTGAAAATATTTTCCACCGTCGCGATGAACGTAAACCTTCAGCCATTCCGACAGCGCGTTGACGACCGAGGCCCCAACGCCATGCAAGCCGCCGGCGATCTGATAACCTTCGCCCTCAAACTTGCCGCCGGCGTGCAGGGTCGTCATCACCGTCTCCAGCGCCGAGACTTTAGTTTTAGAATGAATCGCAATCGGAATGCCGGCGCCATTGTCGGCCACACGGACGATGTCGCCGGGTAAAAGCGCCACTTCTATTTCATCGCAAGAACCATTCATCGCCTCGTCGCGCGCATTATCAAAAATTTCCACCAAGAGATGATGCAGGCCATCCGCGCCGGTTGAGCCAATATACATTCCGGGTCGCTTTTGCACCGGTTCCAACCCTTCCAAAACGAGAATGTCATCGGCGTCGTATTTCCGCTGTTTCTTGGCCTCTTTTGGCATTGTTTAGTTGATGTAATTATAGCACTTTTGGCGGTCATTAACACTTGACACAGAAACTATAATATGCCGGCATCGACACCAATATATAACTCTCCCCTTCATCCCCTCTCTTAAATTAAGAGAGGGGTAGGGGTGAGTTGGTGTTAAGATTAGATGATGAAATTCCCCTTCAACAACAAAATTCTACGAGACCGCCGGCGCGATTTAAGAAAGAACCAAACAAAAGCAGAAGAAAAAATGTGGCAATTGTTGCGCAATAGAAAATTTCGAGGTTTAAGGTTTGTTCGTCAATTTAGCGTCGGCCCATACATTCTTGATTTTTATTGCCCCAGTATCAGATTGGCAATTGAGTTGGACGGAGAAATACATTCTAGAAAAGACTCTCAAATTTATGATAAAGAGCGAACGAAATATTTGGAAGGTTTTAATATTAAAGTCATTCGTTTCAAAAACGAGGAAGTAATTAGGAAAGAATTTGCCCCTCTCTTAGGCTAAGAGAGGGGGCGGGGGTGAGTTAAACTTGGGCTGAGTTAAAAAATCTGCTATATTCTAAACTATGGAAATAATAATTGAGTCGCCGGACGAAAGTCGCCTGCTCGCCGAATTAGCCAAACGTCAGGATGCCGAAAGTCAGCGCCTCCGGCGCTTTCTCGCCTTGCCGGACCTCTCGCGTCAGCCAAACAATCCGCTTTACGCCCTAGTTCAGCAAGTCAGATTGATGCCTGAATTTAAAGATTTTGATCTGATTCAGATTCCGGAAATCGTGCCGGCGAAGATTAGTTTTGATTTATTTAATTTCGCTCCCGATCATCCGGCGCGGGGCCGATCCGATACTTATTATCTTGACGAAGAAAATATTTTACGCACCCACGACACGGTGATGTGGTATTACTATCTCCAGCGACCAGAAGTTAAAGAAAAAATTGCGGTGGGTGAACCGCTCGGCGTACTTTGTTACGGCAAGGTTTATCGCAAGGATGAAATTGACCGCCGACATATGAATGTTTTCCATCAGATGGGCGGACTTTATTTGGTTCCCGACCGGCAACAAACTTTGGCCTTCGCCGATTTAAAAAATATCTTGATGGACATCACCAAGAATTTATTCGGCGCAAAAGTTAATCTGCGATTCAATCCCGACACTTTCCCTTACACCGATCCGAGTCTGGAAGTGGAGGTGGAAAAAAACGGCCAATGGATAGAAATTTTAGGCGGCGGCCTGCCGCGGCCGGAAGTTTTGGCCAACTTCGGCGTCCAAGGATATAACGGTTGGGCCTTCGGTTTCGGTCTGGAACGGCTGGCGATTTTGAGCCTGGATCTGCCCGATATCCGACTTCTCTGGTCGGACGATCCGCGGGTGAAAAAACAATTAAAACTGGGGCAAAAATACCAGGCAGTTTCCAAATATCCGTCCATTATTCGCGACATTTCTTTTGTCGTTCCGAAGACTTTCGTTCCGAATAATTACTTTGACTTGATTCGCGATCTCGGCGGCGACTTAGTGGAAGAAGTGGCGTTGATAGATAAATATGGGGATGAGGTCAAATGGGGCGCCGGTCAAACCAGCTACACCTACCGGATTATTTATCGTTCGCTTGATCGCACGTTGACCAACAAAGAAATTGAATCGCTTCAGCAAAAAATTGAAACGGAAACCCGCCGGCAATTCAACGCCGAGATCAGATAGTTAATCGAAGCCGCCCCCGAGACTTGAACTCGGAACCTACGGTTTACAAAACCGTTGCTCTACCGTTGAGCTAGGGCGGCGTATCAAACGGGCGGGTAAAATTATCGCTTTAACGCCGTTTGTCAATTTTAATCTGTTCTAGAAAAAAAGACACGGCGCCGCGAGGTTTTTCCATTAAAGCGCGCTCGCCGCGGCCGTGCACAGCTTGAATCAATTTGGAAAAGCGATTTTCAATTCGATGACAGATATTTTTAATGACGCTCGCCAGCCGGTGAATAACTAACAGTAAAAAAAGATAAACGGCCTTAAAGCAACGTTTGGCGATCAAAACCAGACTGACGGCAACAGTTAAGATGCTGGCCGCTAAAATTTCCGCCAAACTGCGATTGGAATTTGTCTCCCGCCGGCCGGACCAAAATAAAATCACCGCCATTGCGCCGAACGACAGTAGCGCCACTGTTAAAAAGAAAAAATTTAAAATCGTCATTATGGCGACAAATCTTCCCGCGCGTCAAAACGGACGAACCGTCCGACCACAATCCGCTCGCCGAATTTTTGCACATTGGAGCGAATTAAATCTTTAATCGTTTGGTTCGGTTCTTTAATGAACGGTTGAGCCAGTAAATCTTCGGCGGTGGTTGGCGCCGTCGCCGCCACCTGCATGGCTAATTCATCGGCCAAATTACGAAAAGCTTGATTTTTGGAGACAAAATCAGTTTCTGATCGTAATTCCACCAGCGCGCCGAGAGTGCCGTTGGAATGGATATAACTGGCAACGGCGCCGGCGCCCAAAGTTCGGCTGTTTTTCTTGTCCGCCATTTTCGCACTGGTCGTTTTTAACCAATCCAGCGCGCGATTTTCATCACCGGCGGCGGCTTCCAGCGCGCGGCGACATTCCGCCACCGAGACGCCGGTTTTCTCCCGCAAATTTTTGATTTGTTTAATGTTGGTCATCAGTAGTTTTTGCCTCGGTTTTTGTTTCAGCCACGGTCGGCAACGGCGCGCTGGTCCGACCGTTTTCATAAGCTTCAACCAACTTATTAAGAATCCATTCAATCGTATGGCGGCTGGCATCATTGGCGACAATTGGATAATCAACCAATCTAATATCGCAATCGGTGCCGGCCAGAGCCACGACCGGCAGATTAAGCAAGCGCGCTTCACTGACGGCGATTTTTTCTTCCGCCGAATCAATGACCACGAGCGCCGCCGGCAAAGCGGTTAAACCGGTGATGGTGGAAAAAATATGTTCAAGTCGGGCTAATTCCTTGCTAAAAAGCGCCCGTTCTTGTTTGGTGTGCACCTCCAGTTCACCCGAGGCAAATTGTTCTTTGAGTTGGGCGAGGCGCGTCAATCGTTTTTTGATTTCGGAAAAATTAGTGAGCGTACCGCCAATCCAACGCAACGCCACATAAGGCAAACCGAGTCGTTGGCCGGCGGCCGTAACGGCTTGGCGCGCTTCTGGTTTGGTGCCGACCAAAACCACCGACTGGCGCGCTTGGCCGATCGTTTTCAGAAACTCTTGAGCGCGAGCGAGAGCGGCGAGGGTGGCTTCCAGTTCAATAATCGCCGTGCGGTTTTTAAAACCGTAAAGATACGGATTGACCGACGGATGCCGCCGCCGGCGGCTATAGCCATAATGCGCGCCGCAGGCGAATAATTCATCCAACATTGATAATTCTGGCATAGGTTTAATTTAGCAGGAAAAACTATTTTTAGCAATAAAAATTTTAATTATTTTATTTATCCACATCTCGCCAAGCCGCCACAATCGGTTCCAGTTCACCGGCGAGGATTTTTTCCACCTGATGCCAAGATTGTTTGAGACGATGGTCGGTCACCCGGTCCTGGACAAAATTGTAGGTCCGGATTTTTTCCGAGCGATCGGCGGTGCCGATCTGCCGCCGCCGCTCGCTGGATAGCTCGCTGGCGGCCACAATCGTATTTTGTTCTTTTAATTTGTTAGCTAAAATTATCAGCGCCTTTTCCTTATTTCGGCTCTGACTCCGTTCGCTCTGACAACGGACGACTAAACCGCTCGGTTTGTGCAAGACCCGCACCGCCGTTTCCACCTTATTGACATTTTGTCCGCCGGCGCCGCCGGATCGACTGAAAGTAATTTCCAAATCGGTCGGATTAATGGCAACGGCGTTTTGTTCGGTCAATGGCAGAACGGCCACCGAGGCGGTGGAGGTGTGAATCCGTCCTTGTTTTTCGGTGGCCGGCACGCGCTGAATCCGGTGCACGCCGATCTCGTGTTTAAAATCTTCATAGCCGCCGACGCCGCGAATTTCAAAAATCGCTTCTTTGTAACCACCGAGCTCGCTTTTTGACTCGCTGACTAAAGTTAAAGTCCAGTCGCGCCGCGCGGCATAATTTTTATACATTGTCGCCAATTGAACGGCAAATAAAGCCGCTTCCTCGCCGCCGGCGCCGGCGCGGATTTCCAAAATCAGCGCTTGAACGGAATTCTTGATTGACTCACCGGACGATCGACCAGCGGCAATTGTTGACATTTGTTCAAACAGGCCGGCTTGCGTCATTTCCAAATCCTTGATTTCTTGTTCGGCCAAAGTTTTTACTTCCGCCTCGGTGACCGATAAGGCGCGAAGTTCTTCAATTTTCTTGGCCAACCGATCAAATTCCGCCGCCAGGATTGTGGTTCGGGAATTGGCGCGAAAGTCCTCAATCGTCATTATGGATTTTTCTTAATTTGCCGCTTCTGCCGTTGTTTAAATTTTTCCACCCGACCAGCACTGTCAATCACTTTTTCCTGACCGGAAAAAAACGGATGGCAAGCGGCGCAAATTTCCACTTTTAATTTTTCTAAGGTTGAACCAACAGTAAATTTATGCCCGCAGGAACAAGTAACCGCGGCGTCGGCGTAATAAGTTGGGTGGATTTCTTTTTTCATACGGTTTGAATTCTGCCAAAAATTCAGTTATTTTGCAAGGTTTCAATCAATTCCTGATAACCAGCGGCGATCTTCATGACCTCGTTGCCATAGAAGGCGTTTTTTGGTTGATTCCAGCGCGAGCCGGCGTAGTATTTGAGCGCCGCCGTCCGTTCGGCGTTCCAGGTCCTACCGTCGGCACCGAGTTCCGACAGATAAATGCCGGAAGCGGCAAAAGCGTCGCGCGGATTCCAGGGATTCGGCGGCTGATTGCCCGTAATGGCGCTGATTTTCGCCTGATATAAATTCCAAGTTGAAGGAATAAATTGCGCCGGACCCATCGCCCCGCCCCAGCCGCCCGCTTGCGGACAGGACAAGGGCACGACTTCGGGATCCAAGCCGAGCGTTTTAATAATCTGGAGGAAGGGGGCTTGATCCCGATCCGGTTTTAAAATTTTTGACCAATGTTTGGCTGGTGAATCGCCGGGCCGGTTGCAAGTGCCGACATTGGCGCCGAGATTGGATTCTTGAGTAATCACCGCCATCAAAAAGGCCGGCCGCACGCCGGTTTTGGTAAAAACAAAATTGGCATGGTCAAGCGCCGCGCCGAAAGTAATGGCATCAGAGCCGCGCAGACGGAATAGAGCACTTTTAATTTCCACTTTGCGTCGCTCGCGCGCGGCTAGCACTTGGCGATAAGCCGCCGCTTGATTATTGGTCATCGCCAGTAATTGTTTTTTCTCGGCTTCCAACCGTTCAATCCGGTGCCGTTCTTCTTCAATCTTTTTTTTAAAATCCATCTCGGCCAATTGGCGTTTTTCTAGATCAACTTTGACCGTTTCCGTTTCCGAGCGCACTGAACGCAACTCGGCGAAAAGTTGATGGATTGAATCTTCTACAAACTGATAATTTTCGGCGGGATGAAAAAAATCGGTCAAACTCTCGCGAGCCAAGAGAATTTCAAATAAAGTGTAATCTTCCAAATCGCGCCGGTGGCGCAAGAGTTCGGCTAATGATTCCGTTAGCGCCTTAAGGCGCGCGGTCAGGGCGGCGATGGCCGCCGATTTTTTGCTGATATCGCCACCCAATCGCTCGATTTTTAGTTCCGATTCGCGAATCACCAATCTGGCTTTGGCGATTTGCGAGTTCAATAACTGTCGGTCCCGTTCCAAGGTGGCGACTTCCCGTTGTTTGGTCGCGATTAATTTTTCCTGAACCGCGATATCGGCTTCCACTTTAGCCAGTTCTTGTTCTAATTCCGTTTTGCGACGTTCCACTTCCGTACTAGTCTGACCAGTCGCTATAGAAACCAGCAAAAAAATACTTAGACCGTAAAAAAACAAAGCTGGTACAAACCGGCGTCTGATCATCGGGATCATTATAATTGAATTTAACTAACCGGTGAAGACGGCGGCGCGGTTGGTCCGGCTAATTCTTCATCGGTCTTTTCTTCCTTCCCGCGTTTTTCCACCTCAATCGCCGACAAATCCACTGGCGCGGTTTCTTCAACCGGTTCTTCTTTCACCACGGTCACGGCGGCGACTACTTCTTCCGGCTCATTAAGCACTTTAACCTTCGGCGGTAAAATTAAATCGCGCACTAGAATTTGGCTTTCCAGAGTGGTCAGCGTGGCGAGTTTAACGGTGATTTTCGTCGGTAAATTTTGCGGCAGAGCTTCAATTTTTAATTCGTGTAAAACTTTAATCAGCGCGCCGCCGAGTTCTTTAACCGCCGGCGAAACGTCAACGAACTCAAGCGGCACCGCGACTTCAATCGCCACATCTTTTTCCACGACATAAAAATCGGCGTGGATCGGTTCGCCGGTGACCGGATGAAAAGCAACGTCATGAATCAAGACATTATTCTCGCCGGACAAACCGGCCAGCGCAATCACCGATGATTCGCCGGCCGCGTCAAAGATTTTTTTAAACTCCAGAGTTTTAACGAACAGTGGTGTAGTTTCGGCTTTCCGGCCGTACATCACCGTCGGCAACTGGCCGGCGGTTCGCGCCGATTTTAATTGTTTGCCAAATTTATCCCGTTTGACCGCGGCTAATTTCAACATAATCAATCATTATCCACAAATCGGTTCGTGGCGCAATGCTTCCGCAATTTTGTAGACGTCGCCAGCCCCCATCGTAATCAACACTTCGCCGCGGCGCAATTGTTTGGTTAAATACTTTTCGGCCGCGGCGAAACTTGGAAGATATTTAACGTTTTGCTTATTGGCGGCAATGGCCGCGGCCAAATCCTGACTGGTAACGGTTTGGTCGTTCGGTTCCCGCGCCGCGTAAATCGGCAAGAGCAAAACTTCGTCAGCCGCACCGAAACTCGCGGCTAAATCGTTAAATAATAATTTAGTCCGGCTGTAGAGATGGGGCTGGAAAGCGACAATTAATCGTTGTTGAGAAAAATGCTCACGCGCGGCCGCGAGCGTGGTTTTGATCTCAGTCGGGTGATGGGCGTAATCGTCGTAAATCAGCGCGCCGGCGGCGGTGCGGCCGAGCGCTTCCAAGCGGCGCCAGGTGCCGCCGAATTTATTTAGCGCGCCGCGCGCGCTGGAAACATCAAGGTTCAAAACTTGCCCGAGTGCCAGGACCGCTTGGGCGTTGCTGATGTTATGCCAGCCCCAGACTTGCAAGCGTAAATCGGTTGTCGGCATTGTCTCATAATCAACAACCGGACAGACCGTTCGATTAATCACTGGCGCCAGCAATGAATTTTTGGCTTGGCAAATTAAGCGGCCGTTCGCTGGTATTTTGGCGGCGAGCTCCGCAAAGGCAGATTGAATATCGGCCAAATCGCGATAGTAATCAAGATGGTCATTATCAATATTGGTAATGATTAAAATTTTTGGCGAAAGATTAAGAAATGACCGCCGATATTCGCAGGCCTCCACCACCAAGTATTGGCTTTGACCGACGATCAGGTTGCTCCGGCGATTTTTCAACAGACTGCCGACGATAACGGTCGGGTCAAAACCGGCGGCTAGTAAAACCTCGCCGGCCATCGCGGTGGTCGTGGTTTTGCCGTGCGTGCCGGCCACGGCGATGGTGTCTCGGTCTTGGGAAATTAAACCTAAAATTTGGGGGTATGAGAGTGTCGGTAGATTATGTTCGGCGGCAAAACTCCGTTCCGGATTATCCTCCGGAATAGCCAGAGAATAAACCAGCAGATCGGCATCGCGCGGCACTTGGTTGGCCTTATGCCCTTCATAAATTTTAGCGCCTGCCTGGATGAGTTCCTCCACCACCGGCGAATCCACCGC
>ERZ1292632.2523-Hain-H43-01um-R2-2523-length-15113-cov-7_pt2 | contig 11537 bp, 14 predicted proteins | sample MGYA00564407_ERZ1292632 | MGnify/ENA primary metagenome ERZ1292632 (study PRJEB36523, sample SAMEA6512637) | groundwater metagenome | collected 2019-01-08 | study: AquaDiva: Metagenomics assemblies of 32 groundwater samples
ACCACGACCTTCCAAACCGGGGACATCACCGGGACCGAAATCCTCGACGGAACCATCGAAGCAGCGGACGAGGCATTCGCCGGCCGCGGCCAGATCGTGATCTGCGGCACCCTGGACACCATCGCCTCGAACACCGTTTACTACGGCCCCAACACCGCTGTCAGCGCCACCGGGGAAGGCGGAATGACGTGCGACACGACCGCCGTGGGGAACGTGACCGAGGCGACTGCCGACGCGCCGGCCTTCACCGCGAAGGCGTTCCACGTGCGCGGGATGGTCTGTCGCAACGCGGATACGAACGTCACCAGTGTTAGCTACACCCTGCGGAGCGCCGCGGCGGCGCTGGTCCCTGCGGTCACGTGCTCGGTCGGCGACGGTGTGCTCGACTGCGTGGCGGACGCTCAGACCACGACCGCCATCGCGTCGGGTGCCACCATCGCGGTTGCCGCGGCCGAGGCTGACGAGGCGGTTGGTGCCGTCGTGTTCGTCTGCGTGATCGACATCGCGTACTAAATGAGGAGCCGACCATGGAATACGTGACGCTGCGGACGCTGAAGCACAACCGGAAGTTCTACCCGCCCGGCGAAACCGTGGACATGGACCCCGCTGCGGCCGACCTCACCGATGGCGCGGTCGAGCCGAAGGCCGTCTACGACGCGCGCGCGAAGGCGAAGGCCGACACGGCGGCGGCGATGGCGAAGGCGAAGGCGGAGGCCGCGCGCGCGGAAGAGAAGGCGCGCGCGGACATCGCCGCGGCGAAGGCGAAGGCCGAAGCCGACGCGAAGGCCAAGAAGGAAGGCGGCAAGTAGGCAATGCGGCGACTCGCCGCAACGCTCGCCGCGCTCCTCGCGCTCACTGGCGCAGCGCAGGCACAACGCATCGAAGCGCTCGTTCGCGACGAAATCACGCTGGAGTCGCGTGCGTCGATCGCGGCGGCGGACGCGGCACCAGTCAACGGCACGACGTACAAGTGGCCGTGGAACAACGCGTGGATTCACGTCAAGGTCTCGATCGACACGGCCGGGACTACGCGAGACGCGCGGGTGGCTATCGAGGGCAGCGCCGACGGCTCCACTTGGCACCAGCTCGTGCGCATCACGGACGTGACCGGAGCAACCACCGTCAACCGGATCATCCGCCTCGGGGGTGCGGCAGCCTCCACCGTGGACGCCGCAGCGGCGGCCTCGGACCTCACCGGGGCGAGCGGCGCCGCAACCGTCAACGGGCCGCTCCCGCGATACCTGCGGGCGGTGACGCAGCTTCAGGCGACCAACGGCTGCACCGTGTCGTTCACGGTGAAGGCCGTAGGTACGCTGTGACGAGGATCGGCCGGATGCAGCCACCGGCCACGAGCAGGACCATGAAGCACGGACTCGTGACACTCTCCCTTGCCGCCGCGATGCTCGCGTGCGGGACGCCGCCGAAGCTCGACGTGCAGGCATTCGCCGTGAAGGACGGGCGAGACGTGCTGCTCGGCGGCGAGACGGGCATCTACCGGACCACGGCGGGCCGGGTGCGCTTCATCGTCACCGTGTCGGACCCGTTGCCGTGGGAGGAGCCACTGGTCTCGATCTCGACCACGGCGGCCCTGGACCGCGAGGCGGTGATGGCGACCAAGGAAGCCACCGGACGCAGCGTGCGCACGCAACTCCTCGACGCAGAGGCCGTGCTGAATACCACGAGCATCGGCCCGGCGGAGCTCGTCCTAGATGCCGAGCATCCGTGCTGCACGGGGAGCATGTGGCGCGTGGACGCTTCCGCGCTCGGGGTCGAACAGCAACTCATCGTGTGGGCGCACGACGCGCCGGGAGATACGCTCGAAGGTGACTGAGGCGATCGATACGCAGTTTTACCCGCCGCCGGGCAAAGACGCCGCCCGTGTCGCCGAAGTGCGCCACTGTGCGTCGGGATAGATGACCAGTGGCCGCTCTCACGCAGGAATGGGGTTGCACCGCCGCGATCGTCACGGCTGAACTCTGCCCGCGCTACCCATCCAGCACCACCACGCCGATGACGACCGCAAGCCTCGGCGAGGCCATCACGGACGCCGCCGCGTGGTGGCAGGGACGGCTTCGCGCAGCCGGACTTGACCAGACGGCGATCAACGGAATCGACGCGACAAACGAGCCGGTGCTCTACCGAAACTGCCGCCGCGCGGTGAAGCTGAAGGCGGCCATCGTCTACATGAACGCGATGGCGCCGACCGAGATGGTGCTGGTCGAGCAGTGGCAGCGCGAACTCGACCACATGGTCGTGGACCTCGGGAACAACGCGACCGGGTTCCTCGCCGAGATCTACGCTCGCGCGACGCACGGTCGCACGAAGTCGCACGTGCTGGAGATCCCGATCACCAATGCCGCTGACCAGCCGCGCGACGACGAGGGCTCGACCTTCCGCAAGGGCGATACCGACGGCGGGACGAAGTGGTGATGCCCACTGAGGTCAAAGGATGGAAGGCGGTGCGGGCGCGGACGCAGAAGTGGGCGGCGTTCTACGAGAACCCCGCCGAGTACCTTCAGGAGATCGCGCGCGTCGCCGTCGAGGCCGCGAAGCGCGACATGATCGCTCAGGGCCTCGTGGACACCGGCTATATTCTCGACAACCTGCGCCCGAATGTGCGCGCCGGCAAGCGCAAGCACACCTACGAGGCGACCATCGCGGGGCCGTCCACGCACCCAGGGCGCGGCCTGACGACAGCGCGAACAGTGACCTTCTCGCGGACGCGCAAGGGCGTGGTCACGCAGCGCGCGGTGACGTTTCAGGCGCAGAAGTCAATGCACTGGCTCGCGCTCTCGCGGTCGTGGCGAAAGCACGCGAAAGGGAACCCGCAGTTCCCGAACGTGGCCGTGATCCGGGCGGCCATCAAGCCGGCGCTCGACCGCTGGAAGACGGTGATCGCGCCGAAGATCAACAGGGAGGCGAAGAGCCTGGAGTCGGTGCCGGAGGGCCGCGCTTAAATGGGGCAACTCGCCGACATCATCGCGAACATGAAGACGGCCATCGCGACGAAGAATACGGCACGCGACGGCACGACCGCGCTCGCCGACGCGACCGCGCAGCACAACATCCACCCGGAAGCCGGGATGTGGGTGCATCCAGGCGAGGCGTGCTTCTACGTCCACGAGGACCCGATTGATGGGCCGAGGGCGGGCGAGATCATCACGGGCGGCCGGTCGTGGTGGTCGCGACGCATCCTCGTCTACCTCGGCCAGCAAACGCAGAACACGGAGGCCATCGAGGCCGGGATCATGTCCGATAACATCGCGCGCGTCGAGGCCGCGGTCGAGAACGCGACCGGCTACCCGTCGAACAGCCGCGTGCCGTTGGTGCAGGACGTGGCGACGGAGACGAAGGACGCGCTGTTCACCGCCCGCATCGCGTTCAGGGCGGAGTGGTCGGAGCCGTACACGTAAGGAGACGACATGGCGAGCCAGTGGAAGCAGCAAACGTTGGACATCGGGAAGGAGACGACGTGGAACACCATCGCGTCCACCTTCATTCGCATGGTCAACGTCGCGAACGTGACGTTCAAGGCGACCGACGAGGTGATCGAGCGCCCGGTGATCAACGCGCGGCTAACGCGAACCCCGCACGTCATGGGGAGGCAGGGCGGAACGCTCGCGTTCGACTGGTACATGTCTGGCGGCGGGGTCGCCAACCCGTCCGCTGGCGTCGCGACGACGGTGCCGGAGTTGGACCCCGTGCTCGACGCGGTTTTCACGAAGACGCTGGGCAAGTCGCGCACCTACTCGTCGGGCGGCGGCGCGGGCGCGTCCACCGTCACCGTGGCGACTCCCGCGGCGAGTGACTTCAACGTCGGCGGGCGCATGACCTCCGTCGCGACTGGTGAGTCGCGCATCGTGACCGGGTTCGACTCCGGGACCGGGGTCATCACCGTGGACCGCGCGTTCGTGACCGCCATCACGACCGGCGTCATCGCTGCCAGCACGGTCTACACGCGCAAGGACTCGACGCCGAACGGGCTCTCCTGCCGCTTCGACCTCGACGGCAAGCAGTACCGCGCGACGGGTGGTCGAGTGACCAAGCTCTCCGTCCCGGCGCTGAAGGGCGGGCAACTGGCGGTGATGCACGTCGAGATCGAGTTCAACGACTACGACGAGACGGCGTTCACCGCGGAGACGGCCGCGACCTATCCGTCGCCGCCTGTGGTGAAGGGCGGCACGTTCAGCATCGGCGGCACGCAGTACGACGCGCAGGACCTCGAGATCGACTTCGCGCCGAAGCAGGCGTTCATCGACGCGATCGACGGGACCGAGGGCCGCGCCGGCATCGAGATCGCGGACTGGGAGACGGGCGGCTCGTTCGCTGTCGAGGAGGCGAAGGACGCGCAGAGCGACTTCGCCGCTGGCACCGAGTTGTCGAACATATCCTACACGGCCGGCAACGCCTACAACGGGATCGGGCTCTGGGTCGCCAAGGCGCAGTTCACCGACCACGAGCACGTCAACGTGAACGGCTACCGCATGGACAAGGTGCCGTTCAAGGCAAACGACAACACGACCACCAGCACCTTCGCAATCTCGACTGGTGCTTGAGAGGTGACGCTGTGTACTGGATCAACGACACGGAGACGCAGGAGGTTCCGCTCGGCGACGGCGTGAGCCTCGTCGTCGGGTGGGCGCCGCGCGCGAAGTTGCAAGCGATCATCCTGCACCACGAGCGCGAGCAGGCTTCAGCGTTGCAGCGGATCGCGGCGCGCGCCGCAAGAGGCGAGTCGGGGCTCGTGGAGCCCGACGCGAAAACGCTCAACGACCCGACTCTCGCCGCGCTCGATCCTGCCGCGAAGGTGGAGGCGCTGAAGCGGTGGTCGGAGTTCATGTCCACGGCGGACGACCCCGAGTACCGCGAGCACTTCTTCGAGTACGCGCGCGACGTGATCCGCTGGACCGTGCGCGAGGCGAAGGGCGTCCCGGCGCTCGCCACCGAGGAGGTGGTGTACCAGGTCCGCAAGTACCGCGTGCTCACCATCGAGGCGGCAGACCGTGTGCGGGACTCGTCGGAGACATTCTGGACGATGGTCGGCCTCGTCACCGCCCTGATCGCCACGCAGTCGGTGACGGAGCGCGAAAAAAAAGTCTCATCTCAGCCTGCTACCGTGGAGCCACCGCCCCCGCCGACCGGCGCTGGGAGTGCGGGAACTGCGCCGCCGATCCAGGGCGTTCAGTCAAGCTCGGGTGTGACGGGGAGCGCATGACCATGCTCGGCGGCGTCCAGTTCGAGCGCTGCCCGACGCGGTTCCTCGACGCGGAGACGGAGCAGCTCGTTGCGCTCGCGCGCGAAGGCGCGCTGACCGCGGACCCGATCCACGGCGCGACGAAGCTCCATGAGGCGCTGGCGTTCGTCGCGGCCTACGACGCGGCGAACGTGAGGAAGGCGGACGGGTAGCGCATGTCCGACAGCCTCACTCAACTCACCGTTGCCCGCGTGGATGCGGGGCAGGCGCTCGCGGCGCTCGCGGCGCTGGAGAAGGCGCAGCAGTCGGCGGCGGTGTCGGCAGTGCATGGAGCCACCAAGGCCGAAGAGTGGGAGAAGATCGTTCAGGCGCAGGGGGGCACCGCCGACAATACGAAGCTGGCGGTAACGAAACTCGGGCAGGCGACGCTTCAGGCGGCGAGCGCGACGGGCGGGATGACGGGCTCGTTGCTGTCGCTCCTATCGACGCTGAACCCCACCATCATTTCGGTGGGGGCGTTGACGCTCGGGATCGGCACGCTGATTAAGACGTACCTCGAGTGGACCGAAGTAGACAAGGAAGCCGCAGAGGTCCGACTCCTCGCCGCGCTGAATGCGCTGTCTGGCGTTGCGGAACTGGAGGAGTCAGCACTCAAGGCTCGTGAGGCTCGTGAGGAAGATTACAGGAAGCGGGCAGCCGAGGCAGATGAGCGAGCGTTTCAGGCCCGGCTACGGCAACTTCAGCGCGCGATCGACGCGGAGCTAGATAAGGAGAACGCGCGCGTATTTGCGCTGGCAGAATTGGAGTACACGGAGGAGCAACGTCAAGTCGCGCTCGACAAGGAGCAGTTCGACCTGGCCGCGAAGTTGGAGAGCGACTACGACGAGAAGGCGCTGGCGGAGAAGAAGGAGCGCGGCCGCGACCTCGCGCGCGCGAAGATGGAGGCGACCAAGGCGGAGTTGGACTTCTACCTTGAGGCCGAAGAGAAGAAGGCGAAGGCCGACAAGAAGGCATTGGCCGACGCCGCGCGCGTATTCAAGGAGCGCGCCGAACTCGCGCGCGAATTGGGTCGCCTCACGATCTCGCTTGCCGACGAAGGGCTGAAGATCGCGCAGATCGCCGTCCACGGCAGCGAGGAGGAAAAGAAGGCCGCCGCGCGCACCTATGCGTTCAAGCTCGGCGCACAGGCGTTGATGTGGGGGATCGAGGCCGCGGTGTTGTTCGCGACGCCGGGCGGGCAGGCAAGCGGTGCGGTGTACGCCGCAGCGGCGATAGCTGCCGCGGGCGCGGCCACCGGTCTGGCGGCCTACGGCGGCGGCATCGGCGGCTTCTCGGTCGCGCCACCATCGGTTGAAGGCGGTGGCGGGGGCGGCGTCGGAGGCGGCGTAGGTGGCGGCGGCGCGCGCGGCGGCGGTGGCGGGGGCGGCAACGCTAGCGGCGGGTCGTTCACGCAGATCACCGTGAACATCGGATACGGCGGCAGTGAGGTCGAGGTCGGGCGCGCGGTGCGCAAGGCACTCGACGCGGCGGATAGGCGGCGATGATGCCAGCACACCGGCCCCTCCGACAGCGGTTCGAGGAGAAGTACATCCCGGAGCCGAACACGGGTTGCTGGCTCTGGCTCGCCGGCCAATCGCGCGGGTACGGGATGATCAAGATCGGCGATCGCAATCACACAGCGCATCGCGTCGCCTATGAGTTGTACGTTGGCAAGGTGCCCGAAGGCTTTCACGTAGACCACCTCTGCCGCAATCCACCGTGCGTGAACCCGGAACACTTGGAAGCGGTGCCTCAGCGGGTCAACGTTCTGCGTGGTATCGGCATCACTGCGCGCTATGCGCGTCGCACGCACTGCGGCAAGGGCCACGAGTTCACGCCAGAGAACACCTACCTCAGTTACGACCATGATGGCACGCGCCGCCGCTGTAGGGAGTGCGTGATCGCGCGCATCGCCGAATCGAAGCGGTTGCACCCGGAGCGTCACGCGGCGTGGGCGCGCAAAGCGTGGACCAACTACGAAGCCAAGAGGAGGGCACGACGTGGCGATCTCAAAAATACACGGTGAGATCGTCATCGCCTCGGGCACGAACAACCAGCTCCGCGTGCAGGGCACGGGCGCGCCCACGTTCGCGGCGACGACGGTCACGCTCACGGCGGCCAACTACTTTCCGATCGCGCTCGCCTCGCACATCCAGACGCAGCTCCAGGCGGTGGATGCGACGTTCACATGCACCGTGAGTGACACGACCGGCAAGTTCACCATCGCGCGCACGGGGGCGTTCTCGCTCCTGTGGTCTACGGGCGGGGTCAACAACTGCGGCGCGGAAATCGGGTTCGACGAGAGCGCAGACGACACCGGCGCCGCGACCTACACGAGCGACTACCAGCACACGAAGGGCTGGTATCCGGCGCTGGACGCGGAGTTCGACTCGCGCGAGGGCGACGAGTACGAGGAAAGCAGGACGCAGGCGATCTCCGGGAAGGTCGTCATCAGGCACTGGGCGGTGACTCCGCGAGAGCCGCGCACGCTCCGGTTCTCATACCTCACCGCGGCCAAGACCTTCGTGGACGACGAGAGCACGACGGTCAACGAGGCGATCCAGCGTCTTTTCCAGAGCGCCGCGTGGAAGGCGCGACTCAGGTGGTTCCCGGACAGAACGGTGAACGGAACGAACACCGACTACACGCTACAGAACGGCGATCCCTTCATGCCGCAGCGCACGCACCCGAAGCCCGCGCTGTTCACGGTCGAACTGAAGCTGCTCAAATACGTGAGCTAGCGCGATGGCCACTGCGGACTACGCCAGCGCGAACGCACTCCGAGGCACAGACTGGTTCGTTTGGGTGGAAATCGCCGGCATCTCTACCGGCTACGGCACGGTCGCGCTCGCGTCGGCGTACTTCTCCGGTCGCGCCGCTGCATCGCAGCCGTCGTCGGTGAAGAAGCTCCTGCGCGGGACGCCGCATGTAGCGGACCAGGTGGTCCACCTTCTCGAAGGCCGCACGGAAATGTCCGACCTCTCATTCACGGTCATCAACGACGCGAGCGAGGTGGACACGCTCCTTGCGACGAACCGCACGAGCAACTGGCTCTTTCTGAAGACGACTATGACTGCCGCCTCAACCACGATCGTCTACGACGACCCCGACAGCGTGGACGGCAACTGGGCATCGGCAGGCGACATTTACATCGGCAACGAGACGATCCACTACACGTCGATCAACACCGGCACGAACACGTTCTCAGGGCTCACGCGGGGCTACTACTCCTCGACGGCTGAGGCGCACACGGGCGGCGACTCGGGCGGGTCCGGGGAGTTGATGACCACGTACCCGACGCACCTCATCGGCCGACGGGCGACGGTCTATCTCAACCACTACAACTCGGTCGGCGCGCAGCTCCCCGACACCGACAAGCTGGCGCTCCCCTTCGGCGGCTACATCGACGACTGGACGTGGGAGGACGGACTGGAGGCGATGACGTTCCGCTGCGGGAACGGGCTGTCCGATCTGCATGGCTCGGTGCTCTCCGGCAAGTTCGGCGAGTGGACGTTGCTCATGGGGATCGAGGTGGACGGAACGCCATTCTTCACGCTGTCCACCACGCTGAACTTCGGCGGTCGAACTGGATACTCGCAATGGCGCGAGAAGAACACGTTGCTCTTGCACCAGACGAACTCGGATGTGCGCACGGCTCCCGCGAGCGATGAATACTTCTACGTTCGCGTGGACGACGAATTCATGCTCCTCCGCGCCAACCGCTACACGGTCAGTTCGGGCGTGCTGTACTACTACGCGATCAAAGGGCGAGGACTGTTCGGAAGCACGAAGGCGCGGCACGAGCAAGGAGCGGTCGCGCGCGAGGTGCTACCGCTCGTCGGCACCGACGCCAATGGATCGATGGAGGCGAGCAAATCGAAGTTCAGCGCGGGCGACAACATTTGCGAAGTGCTGCTCCAGTTCATGCTCTCGAAGGCTGGCGACGGTGCGAATCATGCGACCTACGACGTGCTGCCGGAAGGATGGGGCCTCGGCATCCCTGCCGCGCGCGTGGACGTGACGGGGATTCAGGCGCTCTTCACTGCCGACGAGGAAGCATGGGCGGCGGGGCTCGCGTTCCGAGCGCTGCTCGACGAGCCGATCACGGATCTCTACGAGTGGGCAGTGAAGAACATCTTCGCGCCGTTCGGGCTCTACCCCTACGTGAAGCTGGGCGACCAGATCACCATCGGGGCCGTTCGGCCGTACACGCCGCTCGTGTCGGGGACGATCGCGATCAATGTGGACGAGATCCTGGAACTGCCCGGAGTGCAGGGCGGGCTCGCAGAGACCGTCGGGCTCGCCATCATGCGGGCCGACTGGAACCCGCTCACGGAGAAATTCGAGAGCGAGACGAACATCGTGATCTCGTCGGCGTGGGTCGGGTCGCGGAAGAACGCCGGGCGCTACCGAACGCTGGAGTACGAGTCGATCGGGATGCGGACCTTCGCGGGTTCCACCTTCCCAATCGGTGCAGGGTACGACTCTCTCAGCGAAGCACAGCTTACCGAGATCGGGCGGTCGCGCTTCTTCGACCGCTATGGCCGGCCCGAACCGACCTACACGGTCAAGACGCACATCACTCTGCACTCGACGGTCGAGATCGGGGACTTCGTTACGGTGACGCTGGCGAACGCGCCAAACGCGGAGTCCACCTCGCGCGGCATCTCGTCGGAGAAGTACCAGGTGACCGCCAAGCAGATCGTGCTCGACGGCGAGGCGCACTGCGTGCTCACCATGCAGAAGCCCACGCAGCGGCGCTACCGCCTGTGGGCGCCCGCGGCGAATGTGACCTCATGGACGGACGGGACCATGACCGCAGCGGTGACCGCCGCCGCCTACGCCGTGAGTGGCAACGACACGGATGCATTCGCGGTCAATGACGTGGTGCGCTTCTACCACCCGAATCGGACGAGCCGCAGCGCGACGACCACCATCACCGCCGTTACCTCGACAACGATCGTCGTGGACAAGAACGCGGCAGCGCTGGGGGTCACGCCGGCGAGCGGGTGGCAGATCCTTCCGGCCGACTTCACCGAGGCGGTAGCCGCGCAGACCAATCAATTCGCGTGGGGGGCGACGGGCAGCGCGTCGCTCACGCTGGGGACGCAGCGCGTCCACGAGTACGCATGAGCCGCACCGTCGGCACGTACAGCCTTCCGCCCCGTGAGCGCGTCGCGCAGCGGGCGCTTGCTGGCGCGGGCACCATGCAGGCTCTTGCACGCACGGTGCAGTCTATCTGGGCGCGCTCGGTGCGGTGCCTCGTGTCGTGGGGATGGGTCGGGGACCAGAAGCGCACCGGATACGACCTCGGCGCGAGTCACGACAACAAGCGCCTCACGGTTCTGCGCGTCCCGATCCCGTGTGCCCCCGGCCCGGCCGTGCGCTTCGTCATCAACGTCTACGGCAACGACGGCGCGGTGGCGGGGCTCAAGGTGCTCTTCTTCTTCGGCGGTGGCGGTGCGTCGAACGATGCTGACGCGACCGCGATCACGCTGAACCCGACGACGGACGGCTGGGTGCAGGCAACAGACGCGCCGTTCATCAGCGGCTACAACGCGTGGAGCGAGGCCGTGGGCGAGATGGTGGTCGTGGTGCCGGAATCGTCCGACGCGGAGCACAACATCGATGCGATCTCCGTCTGGTACGAAGACGGCTCGAACGATGAGCTGTCGCTCTCCGGCTTCAGCGGCCCCGCCACTTCGTGGACTGCGCAGATGACGAAGCCGGGCGGCGCGTCGGGCCTCGGCAACGACGAGCAGCCGGTGGACACGCACTCGCTGAAGTGGCTCGCGCAGCACGCGGGGCTTCTCGTGGCTGGGCGCAGGCAGCACGTCATCAACAAGTATCTCGGCAAAACGTTCTCGCAAACGACTGACCCGACCCGGACGGTTGTTGGTCGCTACCGTATCCACGCTGGCCCCGGCGAGGCGAGCGCCAGCGCTACCTTGCGCGTGAGCATCTACGCGCGCGGCAACGGGGGCGGGGTCAAGACGTGCATCGTGTTGACGGACGGGATCGACCGCGCAACGTTCACTACGAGCAACAACGACACGACGGGCGCGTGGATGTCGAGCGGCGGTTTGGAGTATGCCGACATCGTTGTGGCGGCCGGCGTCGGCACGAAGGAAATCCGATTTGAGGCGTACGATGACGGGGTCGCCTATAACGAATTTTGGATGCTCGGCGTCCGAGCGCAGTTCATCGAGGCGGCAACCGCCGATTACGTTGCGGCCGGCGACGACGCGCCCGCGAAGTACCTGCCGATGGACGTGTCTCGACCCGAACCTCGGGGGGCCATCGT
>ERZ1292632.3697-Hain-H43-01um-R2-3697-length-11535-cov-24_pt1 | contig 11535 bp, 10 predicted proteins | sample MGYA00564407_ERZ1292632 | MGnify/ENA primary metagenome ERZ1292632 (study PRJEB36523, sample SAMEA6512637) | groundwater metagenome | collected 2019-01-08 | study: AquaDiva: Metagenomics assemblies of 32 groundwater samples
ACGAATTTACTTCATTGGCAACCGCCCCTGCTTCTTCGCTGGTAATTTCTGAAGAAATTATATATGTGAGCTCGTATGTTTTCATGGTGTTATGATAGCAGATAGTTGCTTAAAAATCAAGTATAATGCTATAATATTGCAATGGAACAATCTATATTCAAATCTTACGATATAAGAGGAGTTTATCCTTCAGAACTTAATGAAGCAGCGGCTTTTGAAGTGGGCAGGGCGTTTGTGAGGCATACAAAGTCTAAAAGCGTGGTGATAGGGCAAGATGCTCGTATTTCGTCGCCAGCGTTGTTTATGGCCTTCGCGGCTGGAGTACAAACTGAAGGTGGTCAAATACACGATATCGGCCAGGTTCCAACTGAGTACGTCTATTTTGTCCTAGGATCCTATAATTTTGATTCGGGTATTATGATAACCGCCAGTCATAACCCAAAAGAGTATAACGGTTTTAAAATGATGAAAAGAGCGGGTAGTGATATACAAATAGTCCGCGGACAGGATTTTTTATTTATGATTGGAAATTCTCCAATAACCAAAATCATAGAAAATAAAAATCAAATTATTAAGGAAGATTTTTGGAAAGATTATTTAAAACATATTTTAAGTCTCGTTGATTTAAGTGAAATCGTGCCGCTAAAAGTTGTTGTTGACGCGTCAAATGGAGTAGCAGGCCATGTGGTTTTGAAAATTCAAGATAAACTGCCGGCTGAAATTATTCCTTTAAATTTTGAACCGGATGGAAATTTTCCAAACCATGCCCCAAATCCTTTGCTTGAAGGATCTGCAGACCAAATCAAAGAGCTGATAAAAAAAGAAAAAGCTGATTTTGGCTTGATGTTTGACGCTGACGCAGACAGGATATTTTTGGTTGATGAAAACGGGCGATTGGTTCCCGCAGACCTTGTACTTTTGCTGTTGGCAAAATATTTTTTGCAAAAAAATCCGGGCATGGCAGTGGCTTATAATTTGATATGTTCAAAATCCTTGCCAATTTTCATAAAAAAATACGGCGGAGTCCCCATTAAAACCCAAGTTGGTTTTGTAAATGTAAGAGACGGGCTTTTAAAAAATAACGGAATTATGGGAGGCGAGTTATCTGGGCACTACTGCTTTAAAGATAATTTTTATATGGATTCTGGAATGATTGCGCTTCTGACTTTATTGGTGATATTTTCAAAAGACAGGAGAAAGGTTTCAGAAATTGTGCAGGAGCTGTCTATTTACGCAAAAACAGACTATAATTTTGAGCTTGAAAACAAAGCGGAAGTAATAGATAAGGTAAAAGAAAAATATTCAGATGGAAAACAGGATTATTTGGATGGAGTGACTGTTGAATATAAAGATTGGTGGTTTAATATCCGGCCGTCAAATACAGAGCCGCTTTTAAGATTGACCATTGAGGCTGACAGCCAGGAAATTTTGGACGAAAAATTAAAAGAAGCAAAAGATTTTGTTAATAAAATAGCAAAAAAATAATATGGATATAGATTTAGAATTAGCAAAAAAAACAGCAATTGAAGCTGTGAGGGGAGCAGGAGATATTGTAATGGATTATTTTAATAAAGAAAAAATAGTATCCGTAAAGGGTAAGGGAGATATTGGCACAGATATTGATTTGAAAAGTGAAAAATTTATTATTGATTTAATTAAAAAGAATTTTCCAGGCCATACTATTTTGTCAGAAGAAGCCGGCTTGGATGAAAAAAAATCTGAATACGCATGGATTATTGATCCAATTGACGGAACAATGAACTATTTTCATGGAGTTGAGCCTTTTTGCGTTGGTCTTTGTATGATAAAAAACGACGAACCTATGATTAGCGTAATTTATAATCCGTCGCGAGAGCGTTTTTATTTTGCCGAGAAGGGAAAAGGGACCACGATGAACGGCAATCCAATTAGTGTCAGTAAAAGAGATTTAAAAAACTCAGTTATAATGACGCATATTTCCTCAAAAAAAGAAACAAGAGACAGGCTTTTTTCGAATTTGGAAAAAATTTATTCAAGTGGTCTGCATATGAGGGTATTCGGTTCAGGTTTTTCTGATATGACATACATCGCCGGTGGCAATTTTGATGTAATGTTTCAAATTAAAACTAATATATGGGATATTTTTCCAGGAGTTTTGCTTATTGAAGAGGCTGGTGGAAAAGTAACAGATATTAAGGGAAAGAAAATTGGCATTAAAAGTGATTCGGTACTTGCCACAAACGGAGTTTGCCATGAAGAAATGGTTGCCTTATTAAAAGATATATAAATTAGTTAAGGCCCATTTTTTCTCGCACTTCCTGCATTGTTTTTTCTGCTATTGTTTTTGCCCTTGCCTGGCCTTTTTTTAAGATTTCCTGCACGTAAACTTCTCTTGAAAGAAGTTCTTTTTGTTTTCTGCGGAAGGGCTCTAAATATTCAATTACAACTTTTACCAAAGATTTTTTAAAGCCGCCATATCCTTTTCCTTTAAATTGTTTTTCAATTGCAGAAATTGGCTTGTCTTTAAGCAAGCTGTAAATAGTTAAAAGATTTGAAATACCGGGCTTCTTTGTAACATTAAAAATTACGCCTTTTCCTGAATCTGTTTGCGAGGACATTATTTTTTTCTCTATGTCTTCTTCAGAATCAAACAAAGAAATATAGCTTTTTGGGTCGTCTGTTTTTGACATTTTCTTTTTTGGGTCGGTCAAACTCATTATTTTTGACCCAAATTCAGGCATTAATTCTTTGGGCTCTGGAAATGTTTTTCCAAATTTGCCGTTAAATTTTTTGGCAAGCATTCTTGTCAGTTCTACATGCTGAGCCTGGTCTTTGCCAACAGGAACCGCCTCGGCTTTGTAAAGCAGAATATCGGCTGCCATTAAAACCGGATAATCTAAAAGCCCGGCATTAATGTTGTCTTTGAATTTTTTGGACTTATCTTTATATTGGGTCATTCTTTCAAGCTCGCTAACCGGGCATAAAGTATTTAAAATCCAGCCCAGTTCAGTATGTTCTTTAACTTGCGACTGCGCAAAAATTATTGCTTTTTCAGGATCTATTCCAGCCGCAATATAAGCAATTAATTTTTCTGTAATTTTTTCCTGCAAGGTTTTCGGGTCGTAGGGAGCGGTTAACGCGTGCAAATCAACAATCATAAAAACGCATTCGTTTTTTTCCTGCAGCGAAATCCACTGCTTGATCGCCCCCAAATAATTTCCTATATGAATATTTCCCGTTGGCTGTATGCCAGATACTATTCTCATATTTTTATAAAATTAATTACTTGATTTTAACACTAACAGTCAAGCAGGTAAATCTTGACAACACCCCATAATAGGTGTATAATTAATATAATAGTACCTGAGTGCCAAAACCAGATCAAAGTCCCATGGCAGGAGAGAATCGATGCATTACCTTTACATTTTCAGGCTACGCGACAAGGTGGCGAGTGCTGTATGATGGGGATTATACGGACACATTGTTATCGCGTCCGATGATGATGTCGCCTGGAGCCTAACCGCAAACAGGAAAATTTCCTCTTGCGGTAAAACTTGGGAGGAGATCGATCGCAAGCGTCTCGTGGCAGCCAAGAAAACTTACTACGTGTTTGCAAAGCTGGAATTGCCCAGCATGTGCGCGAAGTAAGAGTCATAACGCAAAAGCCAACCGGCGCAACAGAAGTGAAACACCACGTAAAAAGCCGATTGAGAAATTCTCTGAGGAGAACTCTCTCAGCCGGCTTCTTTTTTTGTTTTTTACACAGTCTTACGTTTTTCAAAGGTTTGATAATTGTAAGACTGACTTTAAACTAACTTTAATTTTAGCTGTTTGGATTATACCTCAATAACTACGGGTAAAATCATTGGGCGGCGTTCGGTTTTGGTGTGCAGAAAATCGCCAATTTTATTTCTTATTTCGTCTTTTACGTAAACCCAGTTTACCGCCCCCCCGTGGCCGGCTGATTTATCAACTATTTCTATAACTTTCCTTCTAGTTTGAGCTAAAAGGTCTTTTGATTCCCGCAAGTAAACAAATCCTCTTGAAATAATGTCGGGCGAACCTTTAACTCTTCCTGTCTGTCTGTCTATTATAGCCACAATAACAAACATCCCGTCTTTTGCCAATGCCTGCCGGTCTCTTAAAACTATTTCTCCCACATCTCCCACTCCAAGACCGTCAACAAAAACATAATTTGTTGGAGCTTTTTCTTTCATTGTTTCAGCATTATTACTAGTAAATTTTATTATAGATCCGTTATCTGGAACGATTACTTTATTTTTTGGGAAGCCAATTCCATAAGAAATTTTTGCCGCTTCTTTTAGCATAAAATGATTTCCATAAACGGGAACAAAATAATCCGGCCTTATTTCTTTTAACATATATTTTATATCTTCTATATTTCCGTGGCCAGAAGCATGGACGTCTATGATATCTGAATGGTAAACATTATCAGAAAGGCGGTAAAGATTGTCTTTTAGCCGCTGGACTGTGCGTTCGTTTCCCGGGATTACAGAAGAAGAAAAAACAACAGTATCCTCTTTTTTTATTTTAATAAATCTGTGGTTTCCCGCCACAATCCTTGATAATGCCGCCATTTCTTCCCCCTGCGCTCCAGTGCAGATTATTACAATTTTGTTGTCGGGATAATTATGGGCTTTGTCTGTTGGAATTATAACGCCTTTTGGAATTTTAATGTAGCCAAGTTTTTGGGCAATTTCAATATTTAATTTCATTGAAAATCCATCTAAGGCGACTTTTCTTTGGGTTTGTGAAGCAAATTCCAGTATTTCTTTTATTCTTTGCACCTGCGAGGAAAATGTGGCGATGATTGTGCGCCCTGGAGCCTGTTTTATTAATTGATAAAGATTTTTCAGCGCTTCGTCTTCGGTAACAATTTTTCCAGAAACCATTGAGCCCAAAGATTCCAGCATCAAAATTGTAGGCCTTTTTAATTTTGAAAGATGGGAATAATTTATAATTCCTCTGCCGGCAATGTCTCTTTCAATTCTCCAATCGCCGGGATGCAAAACCGTGGCAACCGGAGTTTCTAAAATAATTCCAACCGCATCCATGATTGTATGGTCAATCTGGAAAAATTTTAATGTAAAGTTTCCCAAGCTTATTTTCTGCTGCAGATCGTTTATGTAAATTGTTTTTAATTTTTTTGAAGCGCCGTGGTAAGTGTCTTCAACCCTGTGTTTTACCATTTCTATAGTCAACGGCCTGCCGATAATTTGCGGGCCGCCGAGTTTTTTCAGCAATATGGGAGCCGCTCCAATGTGGTCTAAGTGGCCGTGAGAAAATATAACTGCCCTGATATTTTTTTCCTTGCCCTTTAAATAATCAGGGTTTGGAATTACATAATCAATTCCCGGCATGTCTTCTTCGGGGAATTGCAAGCCCATATCCAAAATAACAATATCCTGGCCACACTCAAAAACAGTCATGTTTCTTCCAACTTCTTCGCATCCTCCCAGAGGAATAATTTTAAGCGCATTTTCCGCGCGCCTTTGCGGAACTTTTTGAAATTTCATCATTATTTTAAAAAATTAAAAAATTAAAATTATAAAAATATTTTTAAGTTTTTATTTTTTTATATTTTTATTAGTGCGGGTAGGAGGATTTGCACCTCCACAGGATTGCTCCCACTGGCTCCTGAAGCCAGCGCGTCTGCTGTTCCGCCATACCCGCTGGAATTAGTTTTTTAAAAAGCTTAAATCTTGAGGAATTGATTTTAGAGGTTCTTCAAAACGCAGTTCTGGCGCTGATTTATAATTTTCGTTTTTAATCCACTGTGCCTCGCCGGAGCCTTTGGCAGAGGCGGGGCCGGCTACATAGTAGTAGCAAGCGCCTTGGAGTTTTTCAAAATTAGAGTAGTCGCTTTTGCAGTTATCAGAAATCCAGTTAGCCATTTTAAGGTCTTGGGTTTCTGAAGGATTAATTGTAACATGCCCGTAAAATGGAGGCATTACAGCGCATTGGCCCTTTTTAACGCAAACGCTAAAAACGTCTTCAACTTCTCCTTTTGCATTTCTTTTTTGCAGCAAATATAGAGCTTGGCCCTCCAGCACCATATAAAGTTCCGGATATGCGCCAATGTGGTAATGCCCTTTTGTTTTTACAAATTCAGATCCCAAAAATGCCGGAGGAATAACTGTTATGTCATATCTCAGCCCGTTTTTTTCTTTTACGCCCCGGTACATGTAATACAACTCAATATCAGGAGAATTTTTTTCAAAATCTTTGTCATACAAAACTTCGCGCATATCGTTAAGCCTGCGGATATCGGGAGTCAGTTTTGTGAGATCAACCTCCATTTATTTAAATATTTTTTTGGTTTTTATAAACCATTCAGAAATATTTGAAAATCTTTTTGCCGGGTCAGCAATTTTTGTCGTGTTTATTCCATTTATTTTTTGGGAGACCCAATAAATGTAATCAGGATTGTATAAAAATAGGGCAGGAGCGTCTTTAATTATAATATTTTGAAGTTTTTCGTAATTTTCCCGTTTCACGGCAATATCTAACGTTTCTCTGGCTTCTTTTAACAGTTGGTCTGCATCTTTATTTTGGTATCCTGATAAGTTTAATCCCGGGTCATTTACCTGCGAAGAGTGCCAGAAGGGATACAAATCGGGTTCTGACCCAAGCACTTCGCCGTAAAGAATCGCATCATAATCTCTTGTTTTAATTATAGACTTTAATTCTGATATTTCTACTGCTTTTACGTTAACTGCAACTCCTGCTTTTTGCCAGTAATTTTTTAAAGAATTTGCTATTTCTACAAGCTGGGGCTGGTTTATTGTGGCAAGAGTAAATTTTAAAGGCAGAGAATTGTCCTGCGGAACTATGCAAAGTTCGTTTAATTTTTGCCTCGTTGCTTTTCCAACTTCGCCTGTGGGAGAGGTATCGGGCAGATATTTTTTTTGGAATTCAGTCACCGCATTTTCTGTGCCCTTGCCATAGGTCCCGCTGGTTTCATCTTGCATAAGATTTTTTAAATTATCACTTAGCCGGGCCAGGCAGCCCTGAAGTTCTGTCACATCTTTAGATTTATTTCCTGCAGCTAAATAATTTTTAAACTGAAAGGCCGGCTTTTTGTCGTTCGGTTTTGCCCTTTGCCCTGAACCCGTGTCTTTATAACCGCTTTTATCTAAAAGTTTTTTTGCCTGTTCTATGTCAAACGTATACGGGTTTTTGGCAGTTTCAAACCCGAAAAAATCAGGCAGAATTGGCGAATCAACTAAAGATATTTTGCTTTTTGCAGATGAACTCATTTGATTTATAATTTCCTGCTTGTCAATAGAATAATTCAGAGCTTGCCTTATATTGCCGTCTGAAAGTATTTTTGTTTTATTTGTGTTAAAAAATACTGCAAAATATCTTGGCAAAGATAAAGAATAAACTGAAAATTTTTCATTTGCAAACCACCCCTGTTTAAATTCCTTTTCCTCTAAAGAAGAAAACCCATCAATGGTTTTGGCGTTAGCCGCTTTTATCAGATCGTTTTTGTTTGCAAAAAATTGTAACGAAATATTGGATATATATGGAAGCTTGCCATAATATTTATGGTTAGATTCAAGATTGACGCTTTTTATAAAATTGGCGTCTGACTGTTCTATGTTTGAAAACGAATATGGCCCGGATCCAATTGGCTGCAGATTATAAGAAGATAAGGCAAAGTTTTCTGCTAAAACATTTTTCCAGATATGAGACGGTATTATTTTTACCGCGCAGTTTTCTAAAAAAGAATTATAAGGAGTTTTTAATATAAAACTTAAAGATTTGTCTGAAGTTTTTTTAACTTCCACCCCCAGCCAATTGGCTCTCAGCGGGCTTTTATAATCAGAATTTTGTATTGTTTTTATTGTAAATATTATATCGTCGGCTGTAAAAGGTTTTCCATCCTGCCAGAAAATATTGTCTTTTAATTGGAAGCTATAAGTTTTTCCGTCGTCTGAAACCGTATAGCTTTCAGCCAGGTCATTTACAATTTTTCCGTCTTTATCATAAGTCATTAATCCTGAATAAATAAGGCCTATTAAAGTTCTGTCTACGTCGTTTGTTTCTCCATAAACTGGGTTGATAAATCTGGGCTGGCCAACAATTCCTTCTGTATATGTTCCGCCGTATGCTGGGACCGCTTTTGTATTATTTACATAATAATTGGCTGCTAAAAAAAGCAGGGAGCACGCAGATAAAATTGCAAGAGCCAAAAGCGCTCTTTGTTCGCCTTTTTTTAATACTTTAAAAATTTGTTTCCATTGGGAGAAACTGGGAAATTTTTTTTTAGCCATTGCGCAAATATTACTGAATAAAAAGATTTAAGATTCCTAAAATTATAAAGAGAGTTGAGGTTATTATTGTAGCATAATAAATTTTCTTTTGCATTCCGCGCCTTGAAGAATAAAATTCTCCGCCTCCGCCAAAAGCAGAGCCCAATGCGGCTCCCCTTTGCTGTAAAACAATAAGCACAATTAAAATTACAGACACTGCAATTTGCGAATAAAATAAAATTTGATTCATATTATTGTTAGTCGTCGTTTCCAATTAATATTTTTTGAATAATAAAGTTTGATATCCAAATTATCACGCTTGTTAAAAATAAAGGCAAAAACAGCGGAACAGTCAGCTCTTCAAAAATTAAGCTTACTATCCAAATCATAGCCATGCTTATTGCAATGCTGAAAAGCCCAAGCGTTATAATTTCTAAAGGCAATGCCAATATCTTTAAAACAGGTTTTACAAAATAATTCAAGAGTCCCAAGATGATTCCCAAAACTAAAAAAATCTGCCACTGCTGGGTAATACTAACGCCAAAAAAATTTGAGTCTGACAGCAGGCTTACCTTTACTCCCGGAATAATTAATGTTGCCAGCCACAGGCCCAAGCCCGCGGCTATAATCTGCGAGAGAAGCTTTCTCATGTTGTCTATATATTAGCATATTTTTAGGTAAGATACAACAGAGCGAGCGCGCTTTCAAAAATCTTGACACAGACCTTTATATATGCTATAATTAAAATATAGTCTAAATGGTACATTTAAAGCTAAAAATACTTGTATTTTGCCATGCCAGAAAGAGGTTTTTAAATAAACAATTTTCTGGTGTGGCAAAAGCCACTGCTACTGCGCGGCGAATTTATTTTTCCTTGTCGGGAAAATAATAGTACCCGCTTTTGTAAGGGAGATCTACAATGGCTCGGGAAAAAATGACGTCTGATCAGCTGGTGGACATCCTCTGCATTTTGTGGAAAATGTTCTTCAGCGGCGAGGTCGCGTATGATGATGTGTCTTGCGAAACCGCGCAGGGCATCGTTAAGAGCGACCACAACTGGTTTGCCCGCCAGTTCGCGAAGTTTTTGGCAAATGGCGCGCGGTTCATTTTTGGTGACCTTAAAGTCACCACCGCGCCGTTCGATCCCCAAAAGTTCTTCAACAAGGATTGGATGTTTTGGAAGGGACCGAAAGACGGTGACGGTTTGAATGGTGAAGAGGAACGCGACAGGGCGTCTATGGCCCTCACGGAAGTGGATTTTGAGAAGACAGATTTTCTCACTTGTCTGAAAGAGGGCGAAACCTCTATCACGGGCGAGGAGAAACTCGTCCGCCTTCGTAAGCTGAATCGTACGCTCTACGGCGCCAACGTCTTCATTGACCTCTGGCAGGATTACCAGCAGAACAAGGATCAGGGCCTGCTCGAGAAGCTGTACCAGCAGAAGGGTGTTATGTACGTCGATTTTTTCGGCGATATCCTTCGGGGCCCGCGCGGCGACCGCTGTGTGTTGTGCCTCTACCGGGGTGGTGATGGTTCGTGGGACTGGCGCTGCAGCTGGCTCAACGATGTTTGGAACGGTCACGGCTTTACCGCGGTCGCCCAGCAAGTATCTTCTTAAGTCCTCTGGACTTTGAGCTTTTGCTCTTGCCCTTGGACTCTTTGCCCTTTGCATTTCGTCTCGTACGATTTGCAAAGGGTTTTAATTTTGTGATAAATTAAAAAATAATTAAAATAACAACATTGCCAAGAAGGAGGCAGATATGGACATGTTTGATGGAGGGGTAAAGGTAAGCATGGAAGAGGCGGTGAGAATTGCAGAACTCACAAACATTGAAACCTGCGACGGAGAAGAGGCTTCCACTAATTTCGGGCGATGGCTACGCGTTTACGACGCATGCGAGCTGGGAAGCGAGCTGGAAAAGAAAGCGCTAACAAAAATGATCCGGCTTGCAGACAGAGATAACACCGGAAAAGACAGAAACCGCAGAATTGTGAAGTGGCAGACCATTTTAGTCAGAGTTCCGTCTGGAAGTGAGGAAGAAAAACTTGCTTCCGAAAAAGTGATAGCCGAGCTCAAGCGGCTCAAAAAAGAGTTTAAAAGCGAGAAAGTTTGATATGGGGCGTCGATACGCTTCGGCGAGGGTAAAGTCTCTCGCCTTTTTTTGCAGAAAATCACATCAGCAGATTCTTTTTACGCAATTTTTTGTGGTAGGTTATGGCGAAGCGGTGGGCTTCGTCGTCAAGCCATTTAATCAAGTTATAAACCTCCTGCGGAAGCTGCTTCAGCGGAATTGGCTTTTCTCTTCCCTCAATAAACAATTCCTGCCTGCCTTTTGCAAAAGCCATTATCTTTATATTTTTTATATTTTTAAAACTCTGACCTTGTGAATACGATCGTAGTGACAAAGTCAGAGATTCTTTTTTTACTTCATTTTTGATTTTTATTGCGATGTTTAATTGGGCTTTTCCACCGTCTATTAAAATTGCTTCAGGATATTTCCATTCTGGGTGGGTAAACCTTCTTTGCAAAATTTCTTTAAGCATTGCAATATCATTTGGTTTTTCGGGCAGGCGAATTTTAAATTTTCTGTACTCGTTTTTATCCGGCGCGCCGTTTGTAAAGACAACCATAGAGCCGGTTGCGGCTTTTCCCTGTATATTTGAAATATCATAACATTCTATTCTGCAAGCTTCTTTTTTTATTCCGAGCTGTCGTAAAAAATACGCTATCGCGTGATTTTTACGATGGCTAATTTCTTGATTTATTACATGCGTGTGAGACATTATTTGCTGTAAATTATAAATTTTGTCGCGGAGTTTTCCCGCTTTTTCAAAATTTTGTTTTTTTGACACCTGTTTCATCTCTTTTTTCAAAGAAGTCAAAACGGCGCTCCGTTTTCCTTTTAAAATTAAAACTAATTTTTTGATATTTTTTTTGTATTCGGGCAAATTTAAATATGGGCCCGGGCATAAATCTAAATGACAATAAGTGCATTTATTTTTTGGATGTTTTTTTGTTGTATAATAGGGAAATACCCGGCGTAAAAACCGTAAAGTTTTTTTAAGCGCCGCGCCTTCCACAAAAGGTCCAATATATGTGAGCATATTATTTTTTTTTACTTGTAGAGTGTCCGATCGGACACTTTGTAAGTAGGATGGCTGGTGGGTGACGAATACATATGGAATTTTTTGCTCTCCGTCAGCTGGCGGATTGGCAAAAGTGACATAAAAATAACTTTTATCGTCTTTCCACATTACATTAAATCTGGGCTGGTAT